>Ga0209746_1001334_pt1 | contig 11860 bp, 9 predicted proteins | sample BarGraNGADG00211_3_FD_184496 | JGI IMG/M metagenome (GOLD analysis project Ga0209746, IMG submission 184496) | Arctic peat soil microbial communities from Barrow, Alaska - Barrow Graham LP Ref core NGADG0011-211 (SPAdes) (version 2) | ecosystem: Environmental > Terrestrial > Soil > Wetlands >...
TTTTTTATCGTTTAGGATATTCTTTAAGTAATCAAGTGCTTTTTTTATCTCTTCGCATAATCAAATCAATTCATTCCCCGGGATTAAAGTTCCCAACCCTTTCGATATTCCCTCACAAGGTATTTATTAGCTTCAGGGATGTTAGTAATTTTCATATTTGCACTATCATACTCCACCTTTTTCCCTGCCCGTAATGCAACTGCTCCAAGTAGAATTGTCTCAGTAACAGGTCCGGTATATATAAAACTACCAGGTGATTGGGTGTTATTCTTGAATGCGTTTATCCATACATTATTGGTATCCTCTCCAGATTTTTCGGGAGTGGTTTTTTGGGAAATACCATTATTTTTTTCGATATACAACACAGGATTTTCTCCCCTGAATCCGGCTATTATTTTTCCTTTATCACCTACAAACATCATACCTTCTCTATCCAGGGACTTTCCTGATGTGCTAAGCTCATCGGGGGTGATGGGTTTCATCCCGCCATCATACCAGAAAAGATCAAATGCAGGCAATTCTGCCTGGGCCTGGAATTTAAATCTTATTATGCACGAAAGAGGGAAGGCAACATCATTCTTGACCCCGACTGCAACATTTCCCTGAAGAGCACAGGTTGTTGTACCATATGCTTCAGCACTAATGGCTGCTGAAGTGATACCTAATGTAAGAAACAGGGGGAAAAGACTATAATGCCCCATATCAGCAATGCTTCCTGCACCAAAGTCGTACCAGCCTCGAAAAACAGCATTTGTATAGTTTGGATGATACGGACGATCGGGAACCGGTCCCAGCCATAGATCCCAGTTAAAGTCCTTAGGTACCGGAGGTGTATCCGTCGGATTGGCTTGCCACTGGGGCCACATTGGTCTGTTCGACCAGTTGTGTATCTCCTTTAGTTTGCCAATAGATCCATCGTTTATCCATTTCTTAATTACATCATAGTCAGATCTTTTACTCCATGCAAGCAGATGTGTGCTCAGACCGGTTTTTTTAGCGGTTTCGATGGTAAGCTTTGCTTCATACATCCTGTTGGCAATTGGCTTATGAGTGACAACATGTTTTCCTTTATTCATTGAGGCTATTGCCACAGTCCCGTGAAGATGGTCAGGGGTCATGATCTTTATCGCGTTCACATCTTTCTCTTTTTCAAGTAATTCCCTGAAATCCTCGTAAGATGCACATCCTTTGTAAGTGCCTGAATCTTTTGATTTACCATAATATTTCTGAACAAATTCCTGTCCGATATCTCTTCCTCCCGGTATCCCCTTAATACTTTCTCCCCATGAATTATCACCTAGTGCCGAACGGATACTATTCCGGACATCATTTAAAGACCAGTCTATATAATTTGTACTGAACTTGTTGGGATCGCAGACAGCCACTATTTGCAATGCAGGATTTGAAATTAATGCGGTCATCTCCCTTAATCCCTGAGTACCACATCCGATATATCCCAATGTAATTTTATCGCTAGGAGGCACATAACCTGATCCTCCGAGAACTTGTCTGGGTACAATTGTAATCGCAAGGGAAGCAGCAGCAGCTGATCCCAGGAAATCACGACGGTTTATTTTTTTTGAGGTTGCCATTTTTCTGGAATAGATTTATAGTCACTATTAATAATTGAACAATTTTTTTTTAAATGATTAGATTTTCTGAAGGTTAAAGACTGTGAAAGTAATTTGCACTCTCTTTAAATGTTCCCATTTCCATTTCCACAAAGATATTTTTTACCCCACCTTTCTTAAGTGTTACAAAAAATTCCTTCCAGTCAACAATACCTTTGCCAACCGGTACTTCCTTTTTTTCAGTAGCAGACCAATCAGCCAGATGAGCAGAAATAAATCTGCCAGGGTACTTTGTAAAATAGGTTGAAGCTTTATATCCGATGCTTATCACGGCAACCTGAAACTGCATTTTTATGTATGCAGGGTCTAACTGGCTCATCAAAGCATCGTAGATCAGGGTGTCGTTGATTTTTTCAAATTCCATATTATGATTGTGGTATCCCATCTGGATACCTGATGTTTTGGCTTTTAATCCCATAATATTCAATTCATCAGCGGCTTTAAGCCAGTCACTTATTGTTGCCTCTTTTGGCAGTCCAAAACTGGAGAGTATCATCTGTGTCTGACCCGACTCTTTGGCGAATTCAATACGTTCATCAAGGCGGTTTCTCAGTTCATCCATTCCATAGTGAGAGCTTGGACAGATCAGGCCCGCATCGTTAATGATCTTCTTCATCTCCTTGGCTTTAAGTTTCATAAGCGGACCAAAACCTGCACCTTCATACCCTGGAGGAGAACACATTTCAACACTTTGATACCCCATATCTGCAACCATTTTTAATGTTCCGGGGAAATCCTTAACTAGCATATCCCTTACAGTCCACACCTGGAATCCAAGAGGCATTCTAACAGGTTCCGGAGAAACATTAGCGTTAATGTCCAGTGGAAACTGTGATGCAATAACAACCGATCCTAGTCCCAGGGCACTTTTCCCCAGAAACTGTCTTCTTGATAATTTATTCATAATGAGTATGTTTATAAGAAACCTTAATTTATTTCTTTAATTAGCCGCAGGTATCAATACAAATTTATAAAATTGCCTGGATAACTGGCTAAATCTCTTTATGTTTTTTAACCTGCTTTGACCGAACTATTTCAGATAATTTTAGACTGAACTTTCAGGATTTATCTTAATTTTAAAAGATATAAATGCCTGGATCATGAGGAAATCAGAATCTCATTCCGGAACCAGTCGCCGGGATTAATTGTGGTGGCTGCAAAGCGCAGTTAATTGGAAAATAGTTTTGAATTATTATTATTTAACAAATAATCTATTGGATATGAAAAAGATATATTATATATTGTCTGGACTAACTATTGCCGCTATGTCATTTACAAAATTTCCGCAAACAGAGATCAGCAATGGATTAATCCATGCCACGATCCTTCTTCCCGATGCAAATAAAGGATATTACCAGGGAACACGGTTCGATTGGTCAGGAAATATAGCCAGTCTTGAGTACAAGGGTCATAACTATTTCGGTCAATGGTTTAGTAAATACAGCCCCGTGATACATGATGTAATAATGGGGCCTGTGGAAGAATTCGCACCTTTGGACTATTCAGAAATAAAAGCAGGCGGCAGCTTTATTAAAATAGGAGTAGGAGTAGTCTATAAGCAAGATGATAAGCCATATGAATTCAGTAGATTATACCAGTTATTAAATCCTGGAAAATGGACCATTAAAAAGAAAGCAGATCAGGTATTGTTTATACATGATCTGAACGATAAGGCTTACTCTTACCATTATGAAAAAACTGTAAGTCTGACAAAAGATAAACCTGAAATGGTTCTTTATCATACCATTAAGAATACAGGAACACGTACAATTGAAACGAATGTTTATGACCATAATTTCTTTGTAATTGACAAACATCCGATTGGTCCGGGACTTATAGTGAAATTACCGTTTAATCTGAAAGGAAACGGAGCAGGATTTGGAGAATTGGCTGAAATCCAAGGCAATCAGATATCGTTTCTAAGAACAATAGGTAACGGAGAAGAGGTTGAGTGTTTTTCTTTAGAAGGATTTGGCCCTGGTGCAGCTGATTATGAAATTACGATCGAAAATCGCATAACAGGTGCAGGAGTTAAGATTACATGCGATCAGCCATTTCTTAAACTGGCATTCTGGGCTTGTTCAACTACTCTTTGCCCGGAACCATATATCAAAATTAAAGTGGAACCCGGAAAAGAAATCAAATGGTCGATCAAATACGAATTTTATACTCTGACTAAATAATTTCAGACCGCTTTTAAAGGAGTTATAGCAGGAGTTATGCTAAATCAGACGATAGTTGTTACGCTCAAAGACACAAAACAATTCTTATTATATAGATTTATTCGTATTTTGAGGAATATTTACCTATGGATTGTTGTCTAATATTGATCAACTCACTTAAAAAAAGAAAGAAAATGAAAAGAAACATTAAAGAATTTCATGTTAACGGCCTTGGTTTTTTGCGGTTAATATCACTGACACTTATGCTGGGACTTATTGCTCCGGTTATGACCAGTGCTCAGGCTGGTAAAACAAATTTTGCAGGTAACTGGACCTTAAATGCCGAGAAGAGTACTCAGCCTCAGGGTGGTCAGGGTAATGGTATGAGAATGGGTGGCAATTTTGTTGCTACTCAGGAAGCCAATCTTCTTACAGTTGTCAGAACAAGGACTGGTCAGGATGGACAACCCTCTACAACAACTATGAAGTATACACTCGATGGAAAAGAGAGCGTAAACACATCACCCAGAGGCGACAGCAAATCAATAGCAGCATGGTCTTCTGATGGAAAGTCACTGACTATTGAAACTTCAAGAACCATGGATATGAATGGTACGTCAAGGACAATGAAGTCAACTGAGATATGGGTTCTTACCGACGCAAAAACACTGACTGTAGCAAATACAAGACAAGGTCAGAATGGTGAAGTAAAAACCACTATGGTTTATGATAAGAAATAACATTGTTATTAAGAATTGACTGGAAACAGGCTCCTGATGGAGCCTGTTTATTTTAGTGAGTTCATGAGATCTCGGATCTGTTTCCATCCAATAAGTATTATATGATTGGACTTTAATAAGTCCTTGAATTCAGTGCCTGAAATCAGATCAAGATCATGCTGGCGCCAGGCTGAGCCATAATCATCGTGTCCTTTACTTATGGCTTGCATTTCATCATTATCAATCGCAAGATGAACAATCATATCGTTTAATCCTGGCTTCATTGTTTCAATACCTTTTTTATAAGCATCAATCCATTTGCCTGTGATCATCTTAGGTTCCAGCATGAATAAATTATCAATAAGGAAAATTTTCGATTCCATTGATTTAGCCACATCAGGTGGAAACCAGCTTAAATATGACCGTGGAAAAAGAACTGGTAAATGATAGATATCGGAAAGTTTAAGATATATTTTTACAAGCTCGGGATTAGCCAGGACACTCCCCATATGCGTATCAATATGAGTAGGTTGAACCCCTGAAGCTATTGCTTTATCAATCTGGGCTCTGAGTTCTTTTTCTACCTCAGTACCTTTTGCTGCTTTTCCAAGTTCTTCTACTGACGGATAAAAGTAATTGTTCTTATCAAGAAGGCTTGGAATCTGGTCAGAAGCAGTTATCCCATCCCATTTATAGAGATCCCATTCTGCTGTCAGTGTCAGATGAATTCCGACATCCATACCAGGATGGTCTTTTGAATATGCTATAATTTCAGAAGCCCATGGACAGGGCACCATGATGCTGCCTGATGTGATGGCTTTATTTTCGAAAGCTCTTATGCATGCCATATTAACGGAATGAGCCAGTCCCATATCATCAGCATGAATGATGAGCAGTTTAGAATCCCCTGGATATCCAAGCATTTCAGCCAGATTTTTATTTCCCTGTGAATTGATGCTGAGAGTGATTAACAGACTGGTTAAAACAAGTATTAGCTTTTTCATTTTGATGTTAATTAAATACCTTTTTATCTTGAGGTCATCATGAAGTCCTGTTCTTTGTTCCCTTCAGGGAAATTTCTTTTGACGAAATTATAAATAATTCTGACTTAAAAAAAAGCCCCACGGGTTTCAAATCCCGTGAGGCCTCATACTTTGCTTTTCACAACATATGCCTGAAAATCAGAGCATAAACCTTTTAATTCTTAATTTCCACAACAGCATACTTTGAAATTTTCCAGAACTGTTCCGGATCTTTTATCTCTATGCTGGCAATTTTATTGTTTTTGTCACGAACCAAAGTGTAAGAGTTGCTTGGGTGTTCCGTAATAAGCTTTGCAGCTTTTGAATTCACAGGAATACTTTTCGTTTCCCTAATATTGACCTGGGTAAATAAACTGTCAGAAAAATCCTGGTGTAAGGACTCTTTCTTTCCAAGTCCCAGAAATCCACCTTCCTTAGATACCAGACCCTTTGCTTTAAGAGTTTTGTATGTTCCATAAGCTACAAAACCTTTGTTCATCTCAGCAAACTGATTACTGATTTTCTCATCCTTCTGTGCAATTGCAATCTGCTGATCGGTCATTCGCGTATTAAGTTGTCCGATTTCGAAATCCTTTTGAGTCAGATTTACTTTAAGCTCAGCTATTTCAGTCTCACGTTGTTTCATTGAAGTTTCGAGTTCAGCTACTTTAACCTGCAGGCCTTTAATAGTTCCACCTGAATTCTTTAGCTGTGCTGTCAACGAGGCTATCTTCTTTTTATTCTGATCGAGCAGAGTATTAACATACTCAATATCCTTTAGTATTTGCTCCTTTTTGTCTTTAGAAAACTCTTTATCCGATGACTTCATCGTTATTATGTTTTCTTTCTCTTTTACTGTGTTCAGATCTTTTTCAATTTGATCAAATGTTAACATCCATTCGTTGATAACTGAATCTCTGGAAGTTAATAATTGTGTAAATGAGTGTTTTTGGTTTTCTACAATAGCAAGATGTTTTTTCTGCTCATTATTATACATTGAATTTACAACGAAACCGGCTACTACCAAAAGGAGTAGACACACTATTAGTGTTGTCAAAATGCCTTTTTTCATTCCTTCTTTCTTTGCCTTTCTTTCATTATTTCTTGAAGCCGCATTATCATTTGCGATAGGACGGGTACTGTTTACTTCATTTGTCATTTTAATTCCTCCTTGTTTAATTTACTTTTTTGTTATAATTTATACTACTTCAAACACTATGCCTTAAATTATTAATGACATTAACGTATTTAAAATGAGTACGTTGACTACGAGCACTTAGAATTATAAATAGTTCATTTTGAGAAATCAATTCTCATATTGAGAAGAAAAAAGATAATGGATAGAGAGTATTCATTAAGCAGGAGTTATTCATTACTCCTTCTCTTCCTTTAATATGCGGTAAATGGTAGAAATTCCAATATCGAGCTTTTCAGCAGCAAGTTTGATATCGTCATTATTTTTTTTGAGAGTGGCTTTAATTATTTTCACCTGGTATTCCCTCAGGGTCAGATTGTCATTGGAAACATCAGACAGCGGATCACCTCTGTCAATCACAAGATCAGTTGGTTCAATAACACCATTCTCCGATATGGTTACCGCGAGTTCAATAACCGATTTTAATTCGCGGACATTTCCAGGAAACGGATAACTCATCAGTTTTTTTTGTGATTCTACTGACAGTTTTTTTAACATGATGTTATTTTCTTGGCAGAATTTTTCGATAAAATTCCGGGCCAGAATCAATATATCATTTGCTCTGTCGCGTAATGGAGGTAACTCGATGGGTAATCCTAAAAGCCTGTAATACAGATCTTCCCTGAAGTTTCCTCTCTTTACTTCCTCTTTCAGGTTTTTATTTGTTGCTACAACAATTCGGCAGTCGGTCTTCACGGGCATGTTACTACCTATCCTGATAATCTCTTTTTCCTGCAGAACACGTAATAACTTTGCCTGTAAATTCAGTTCCATTTCTCCTATTTCGTCAAGAAAGAGGGTACCTCCGTCTGCTTCTTCAAAACGGCCTATTCGTCTGTAGGAAGCGCCTGTAAAGGCACCTTTTTCATGACCGAACAATTCGCTCTCAATCAATTCGGATGGGATAGCCGCAACATTGACTGTAACAAATGATTTGTCTTTTCGCTTTGAATTGTAATGAATAGCCTTTGCAACCAGTTCTTTTCCTGTTCCTGTTTCGCCTGAAATAATAACTGTAATGTTTGTACTAAGAGTTTTGTCAATAAGGTCGTAGACACTCATTATAGCGGGACTTTCGCCCAGTATGCTTTCACGAAAACTGTATTTCTTTTGAACTTCTTTGCGCAGCGTTGATATCTCTCTCTTAAGTCCGATACCGCTCCGGATATTCTTGACTGTGTTTGTGAGCCGGTCCTTAATATCGTCTGACTTGCTTATATAGTCATAAGCTCCCATTTTTAGCAGGCTGACTACCGTATCAATATCTTCCTGTTCGGAAATCAGTATAACCTGCACATCGCTGTTCTCTTCTCTGATTCTTTTCAGCACCTCAAGCCCTGTATAATCCGGAAGCCTGTAATCGAGGGTTACAATATCAGGTAATTCAAAAAGACTATTCAGAAAATCTTTCCCATTAAAAAAACTCTTTATCTCAAAGTCAGGATTTAGAGAAAGAGTGTGGACTAAAAGCCTGTTATACCATTCGCTGTCTTCTACAACAAATATTTTAAAAGGCTTTTCAGACATATCTTGACGAATTCTGGTTTATTGTTTATTCCAGTACTTGCAAAGTAAAGTAAAAATGGCCGTATTTGCCATAGTTTTAACTGATTTTTGTGATTTGATCTTTAATAAGTCCGCTAACGACTTCAAATTCCAGAATAGTTTCTTCCAACAGTTTCTCAAGAGCCTGTGGTTCAACCTTTTTTTTAATATTTTCTTCAATCTTTCTAAGGAGATTGCAAAGATCCGATGCGCCGATATGCTTACATGGAGGTAACATTTTATGTGCCAGATCCGCAACGGAGTCCACCCGACCAGATTTTACGGCCTCCTGCATTTCGTCCAGACCTTTTTTTGTTGAATCGATAAAAGAGACCAGCATCTGCTTTACAAACTTTTCATCACCCCCTGAAATGTGATAAAGATTATCTAAATTAATTTTATCCGGAGAAGTAGATTTGATTTTTTCTTCACTAATTGGTTCAACATTTGTAACCGGTTCATAATCTTTAATCACAGAAAGAATTGTTGTCAGTAATGTCTCTTCAGTAAATGGTTTTGGAAGCACTGCATTCATCCCGGCCTGCCGGTATTTTTGCCAGTCTTCTTTTACGGAGGCAGCCGAGATACAGATCACCGGCATTTCTGATTCCGTAATATTCATCTCATCCCTGATAAACCGGGTAGCTTTTAATCCGTCAATACCTGGCATTCTGGCATCCATAAACAATAGATCAAACCGATCTGATTTCAATATTTCCAATGCTTCCATTCCATTTGCAACCTCATGATTACTGACTTTCCACCTGTCCAGTATCGTTTTGAAAAGCAGACGGTTGTATTCTTCATCATCTACAATCAGTATTTTCAGATTTCTGATTTCTTCAGGAATATACAGGGGAGGATTAACCTCTTTTCTGACCAGTTTTTCATCACCAGTCTGGTAGGGAATATTACAGGTAATCGTGGTTCCATGATTCTTCCTGCTTACGCAAACAATAGTACCGCTCTGCAATTCTATAAGCTTTTTGACTATCGATAAACCTAATCCTGTACCGCCATATTTGCGGGTAGTGCTCATCTCTTCCTTGGTGAAATCTTCAAAAATAAAGTCTATTTTACTCTCTTCAATACCAATACCTGTATCAGTTACCTCTATGACCAGTTCAATTTCTGAGGATTCCTTTTTGATACAATCCACACTTAAATTTACCATCCCGTTTTTAGTGAATTTGACTGAATTACTAACCAGATTAATCATTATTTGTTTTAGACGGTAAGGATCTCCCAGCAAAACATAAGGGGTCTCCGGGCTTATTGAATAGGTTAAGCTGGTGTTATTCCTGAGGGCGTTTCTTTCAAACAGCGCAAATACATCTTCGAGAATTTGTGCTATAGTGAAATGTACTTTTTCCAGTGATAGTCTGCCATTCTGCAATTTGGCAAAATCGAGAATGTCGTTGATTATTTTCGCGAGATGATCGGAGGAGGATTTGATAATCTTCAGCGTACGGTTTATATTTTCATCTAATGGTTCATGCAAAAGCTGTTCTGTAAATCCTGAAATAGCTGTTACAGGTGTACGGATCTCATGACTCATATTAGCCATAAAGAGTTCTTTTGTCCGTGCCAGTTTTTCGGCTTCATCTTTAGAAGTTTGAAGGGCAATCTGATAAACATGGGTCTTTCTTACATATCGGACAATTATAAGCATAACTAAAATTGCCAGGAGAGTGCCCGACACAGAAAACATAGCCAGCCAGATATAGGTTCTTGCTGCTAATTTATTGGCTGCTAAAGCTTTTGCATTAATAATTCCGGAAATTTCATTTTCAATTTTGGTAATCAGGTCATAAAACTGTTCTTTGATTTCAGAGCTGGTGACAGCTAACGTTGACTCCCTCATCATCAATCTTTCCTTTGTTATGCTGTCTTGCTGCTCGATCTCTTTAAGATTGCTGATAATTTCCTTTTCATTCAACCTGTTTTTATTAGTGCTACTGAAAACACGTTTGAGTATATTCTTTTCAGTTTTACTTGCTTCCAATGAACTACTATCCAACCGGTCAGATAATTGTTTAAGATCTTCAACAACAGTGTGGTTATTATAGAGATACAAAATCTGGTTCCAGATAACTATGTTTTTTTCAATGAGCTTACTGATTGTATCAGTCTGTTGGAGAACCAAAGAATCAGTCAGACATTCCGAACGCAATCTGCTAACCTTATCATCAATGTTAGAGATGATAGCGTAATAAAGTTTAAGATCCAGTGTATTATGGGTACTGGTATAAATGCGGATACTGTTCTGTGCCTTTTCCAGATCCATTGAAATTTCCCTGATGCTTAATATCCGAAGGTCAGGTTTTAAGTCCAACTGAATTGAAGTAACTATTGAAGAAAGATTGCGATAGGATAGATAACCGGTTGCTGAGAGAAGGACAACTGCCAGTATCATTAATAATCCAATCTTTATCTGAACTGAAATTTTCTTCACGGGTATTGTGGAAGGATAAATAATACCCAAAGCTATAAAAATTTATTTTCAATATATTGATCAAGATATAATCTGCAGAGTGCAGGAGCAAAAGTATCCTTTATTACAAAAAAATCGTAATTATTCTGAATGCTTCTTTCTTCTATAGTACGTGATTGTGAGAGCAGGACTGCAAGGGTATTGTTGTTTTCTATTTTTAGCAACCGTATGATCTCTGCACCACTGATCCCATTATCCATATTATAATCAACAAAAGCAATAACGTCGTTATCAATAAATTCACGGGATTCAATTTTTCGAATGCAATTATAGGAATCTATAAATGAATGTAGAACCAATTTGTACTTCATTTTATGTTCTACAAAATGAATGCTTTGTTGTAAAGCATTGAAAATGAGACTATTGTAATATTCATTATCTCCAACGACAAGTACATTGACTGTTTGTTTCATACTGCTTTCGTCTTGGTTTCGTTGATACTATTCCAAAAATGTGCCAGATTAATTCAATAAGGTAACATTAATTTGTATCTAATTAGATATTAATTAATTATGTTATTAATCTTTAAATTATTTGAAGCCTTAACAAAGAAAATATTTCTCAAAATGAGAAACAGATGAGGTAAGATTGGGAGAAAAGGGGAAGGGAGATTTCACAAAAGGTTAACAAAAGTGAAACATAAAAAAAGCGAATTCCTGATTTCGCAGGAATTCGCTATAATTTATAAATTACCTATTACTGTTATTTTCTGCGGGTAGCGTCTTTATTCTCAGTCTCTTTCGGGTTGTTATCTTTTTTAATTTTTGTTTCTGATTTGTTTTTTTTGACAGTCCTTCGGTTAGTAACATTGTTTTTTTTAGGTGCACGATTTATCACTGACTTGTCTGTCACTGTTGTGGATGACCTTCGGGTGGTTACATTGGGTTTTTCAGGTGGACGATTTACCACTGACTTGTTTGTCACTGTTGTGGATGACCTTCGGGTGGTTACATTGGGTTTTTCAGGTGGACGATTTACCACTGACTTGTTTGTAACAGCGCCTGATGATCTCCTGCTTGTCCCCGTATTCTTACCAACGGATGGATCAGTTGCGGATCTGTTTGTCATTATGGTTGTTGATCTTCGTGTAGT
>Ga0209746_1001337_pt1 | contig 11855 bp, 6 predicted proteins | sample BarGraNGADG00211_3_FD_184496 | JGI IMG/M metagenome (GOLD analysis project Ga0209746, IMG submission 184496) | Arctic peat soil microbial communities from Barrow, Alaska - Barrow Graham LP Ref core NGADG0011-211 (SPAdes) (version 2) | ecosystem: Environmental > Terrestrial > Soil > Wetlands >...
CCCGCCGCAGGCGCGGCCCCGCCGGCCCAATCCCGTATGTGGCCTTGGGCGCGGTCCTGTTCGGGCTCCAGGCATTGGCCGGGCACGTCGAAATCACCTACTATGTGCTGATGGTCAGCGCGTTTTACGCGGCATGGCGCCTGGGCGGTGCGTGGCTGCGGCTGCGATCCGACGCGCTGCCACCAAAAGAGCGCTGGGCACGCACGCTGCAGGCCGCAGCCTGGCTGCTGGTGATGGCGGTCCTGGGCATGGGGCTTGGCGGAGTACAACTCGTCCCGATGTACGAGCTGGCCACGCAAAACTTCCGGCAGGGTTCAGCCAACCTGCAGCAGGTCATCAACTGGGCCTGGCCGAAGAAGCAGATCATCACCTTTGTCCTGCCGGATTTCTTCGGCAATCCCACCAACCACAGCTACTTCGACATCTGGCGGCAGTCGTGGGTGCCCGTCACTCTTAACTCGCTCGGCCAACCGCTAAAGGACATCACCAACGGGGCGATCGACTGGGGCGCCAAGAACTACGTCGAAGGCGCCAATTACCTGGGGCTGCTGACGCTTCTGCTCGCGCTCGTGGCGACTCTGTCCGCCGCGCAAGCCACCTGGGCTCGATTGCGCAGGAACAAGGCGCTTCCCGCATCCCCGGCTGCAGCCAGCCAGCCTGCCAGGCTTCCCTTGGGCCCCACGACTGGGTTCGTCGTTCTCGCCGTCCTCTCCCTCCTTTTCGCCTTTGGCACGCCGGTATATGCAGTGCTGTTCTACCTGGCGCCCGGCTACAATCAGTTGCATTCGGCTTTCCGCTGGGTGTTTCCCTATACGCTTAGCATGGCCTTACTCGCCGGCTTTGGCCTGGATGTGCTGCTGCGTGGCGATCTCTCCCCGCGACTGCGACGAGCGGTGCGCGTGTTGGGCACCTTGACGGTCGCGGCCGGCATTGGCTCCCTGGCAGCAGTGGCGCTCAGCCTGGTCCTGCCCGGCCCGTTCGTGGCGTTCGGCAACCGATTGCTGGCCGCTTCAGAGCTGGCGCGCACGCGGGGCTTTGCCGATGGCGCCATGGCCTGGAGCTACGAGGCGTTTGGATTGGCACGCTTTGGCGCGCTGGCCGCGCTCTCAGGGGCAGTGCTGCTATGGGGGATAATGACGAGCCGCGGAACGCGCTCGGAGAGCCGGACGCAAGACAGTCTCGAACAAGAGCCGCCCAGCGTAACCCTGGCGGAGGCAGTCCACAAAACGGGAGAAACGGTTGAATCAAACGCCTCCGCCAGCCCACAAGTCCGCCAGTCCAAACTGCCGCTGTGGTCCGTCGCGGCCATTGGCGTGCTGATCCTCGACCTGTGGCTGTTCGGGCACGCCTTCAACCCGGCCAGCGACCCTCGACTGCTGAGCTATAAGCCGCCGGTGATCGGGTGGCTGCAGGGTATGATCGACAACAGCCAGCCCTGGCGCTTCACCACCTATGATGCGCCCAACCAGAAGCTGCTGAATGCCAACGCGGCCATGTCGTACGGGCTGGAAGACATTCGCGGCTACGACTCGATGATCCCGCGCCAGTATGTGGCCTATATGCAGCGCATCCAGAACCAGGGCGAGTTGCTCTACAACCGCATTGCGCCTTTCTATGGACCGGGCAGCGGGCAGTGGAGCGACGCGCTGGACAACAGGCTGCTGAACCTCCTGGGCGTGCGCTACGTGATGACGACGCAGGATGTCGTTAACCAGGGTTACCGCTTAGCCTACCCGGCGGATCATCAGCCCGCGCAGGGAGAGGTGCGAGTCTACGAGAACACGAAGGTTATGCCACGCGTGTTCATCGTGTCGCAGGCCCAGGCGGCCGCCGATCAGACGGCCGCGCTGGACGCACTGCAAAAGGTGGACCCGGCCCACACGGTAGTGCTGGAAGGACTGAGCGCGGATGCAGTCCCGGCGCCGTCAGCGCCGCAGGTGCACGAGGCGCGCATCAGCCAGCGCGGACTGCGCGAGGTCATGGTCGACGTCAACGTCAGCGACCGCGGCTGGCTGGTCTTCACCGAGAATTTCTTCCCGGGCTGGAAGGCTTACATCCGGCCGTTCGGCGCCCAGGGCGCGGGCGTGAGCGCGTCTGGCGATTCGGTAGAGAAGCAGATGACCCTCTACCGGGCGGACGGCACCTTCAGGGCCGTGTATCTCGACCGCGCGGGCCAGTGGACAATACGCTTCGTCTACTCACCGCAGAGCCTGCTGCTGGGCATCTACCTGAGCTTCTTGTGCGCCATCACCCTCGCGTTGGTGGCAGGCGTCTGGGCCTGGAACCGCTATTACCGCGGCATGGGCAGCGAGGTCGGCACGGCGGCCAAGAACACTGCCGTGCTGGTGGTGATGCAACTGGTCAACCGCGGCATTGATTTCGCTTTCACGATGCTGCGCTTGCGCATCCTGGGACCAGAGGGCGAAGGGAGCTACGTCAACGCCATTAACTTCTACATGGTGTTTGACATCCTGATCCGTTGGGGCCTCGGCACCCTTCTGACGCGCGACGTGGCGCGTGACCGCAGCCAGGGCCGGCGCTACCTGGTCAACGTGCTCGGCCTGCGCGCGCTGCTCTGGCTCGCCAGCCTGCCAATCATCTTCCTCGCCGCCCTGGCATACCGGGCCGGAGGCAAGCTAAGCGGACCGGAAGGCCAGGCGATCGCCATCTTCGCCGCGGCGCTGTTCTTTGCTAATATCGCGGATGCCATCAGCGCCGTCTTCAATGCCTACGAAGAAATGGAGTACCCGGCCGCGCTGGCCACAGCCACGACAGTCGGCAAGGTGGCGCTGGGCGCGCTCATCCTGCTGCCTCCGCTGAGCCTGGGTTTCGTGGGCCTGACCGGCGTCTCCCTGGTCATGAACATCGTGCAGGTCGTCTGGTTATATGTGGTGCTAGAGCAAAGGGTGCTCAGACCACGACAGAAGAGCCGAAGCGCCGAGGAGCTGAAGGGCGAAGCAGTCGAGCGAAGGGTCCGACGCGCTTTGTTACCGCTGCGCCTCAGCCGCTCCGCGACCCCGCTGCGGTTCGATTGGAAGCTGCAACGCGAGATGCTGCGCGAGTCCGCGCCGCTCATGATCAACAACCTGCTCGCGACCGTTTTCTGGCGCATCAGCCAATTCGTGCTGCGCGGCGCCACCAGCGCGACGGCCCTGGGCATCTTCTCGGTCGGCGTTAAATTCCTGGACGGGTTGAATGTCATCCCGGCTTTCTCGACTCAGGCCATTTTCCCGCTCATGAGCCGTTACGCGTACGCGGGCGGTGACGCGCTGGTAAAAGCCTACCGGCTGGCCGTGCAACTGCTGCTGATTGTCGCTCTGCCGATTGCCATCTTTGCCTCCTTCGCCGCGACACCGCTGGTCCAGATCGCCGGCGGCACCGCCTTCTTGCCCGATTCGGCGACCAGCTTGAGCATAATGATCTGGTCGATCCCGATCGGCTTTGTCAACTCGGTGACACAGTATGTCCTGATCGCGGTCAATCAACAACGATTCCTCACCAAAGCGTTCCTCATCGGCGTGGTTTTCACAACGCTGGCCAACCTCATCCTCGTGCCACGTTATGGTTCGCTGGCCGCTTCGGCGATCCTGATCCCGGCGGAATTGTCTCTCTTCATCCCGTTCGCCTGGGCCGTGCACCGCTACGTGGCGCCCATGCCGTGGTTGACGCTGACCGGCCGTCCCATTCTGGGGGCCATTCTCAACGTGATCATAGTCTGGGCGATGAATCGGGCGGGCGTGCCCCTGGCGCTGGGGCTCCTGGCCGGCTTCCTGGCTTACGTCGTCACCCTCCTCGCCCTGGGCACCTTCCGCGGCGACGACTTTGCCGTGCTCCGGGCCAGGATGCCGCGCTGGCGGCTTGGCAAAGCCCAGGCCCAGAGCTAAACCCAGCCCCAGGGCTAAGCCCAGCCCTGTGCTGGGTCGCCGAAGGGGGCTGCGCGTCTCACATTCGGGACTCGTCTGCCCTGGAACTAAAAGGCAGCCGGCAAAGGCGTGTTGCGTGATGCCAGGTAAGTTGTTACAATAGCGTCGTAATCTGTTGTTCGCTTTCCAGGTGACATTGGAGGTCGATATGCGTATCGGCATCATTACCAGCGGCGGCGACGCGCCGGGCATGAATGCGGTAATCCGCGCAGTGACGCGCTGTGCTCTGGACAAGGGAATGGAAGTTGTCGGCATCCACGAAGGCTGGCAGGGCGTTTTCATGGGCGGCAAGTATTTCGAGCCCTTCAACTGGCGCAGCGCCGGCGGGATTTTACAAGCCGGCGGCACCGTTCTGGGCACAGCCCGCTCGGATGCCTTCCGGGCCGTTGAGGGCAGGCGCCAGGCCGTGCGCAACCTGGTCGAGGCCGGAATCGACGGTTTGGTGGTGATCGGCGGCGACGGTTCGCTGACCGGGGCACTGATCTTGCACGAAGAATGGCAGGATCATCTCGATGCGCTGGCCGCGGCCAATGCGATCCCGCCCGAGAAGGCGACGAACGCACAACCATTCCGCATCGTAGGTCTGCCCGGCTCGATCGACAACGACCTATACGGCACGGATATGAGCCACGGGGCGGATACTGCCTTGAACACAATCGTGCAGGCGGTCGACAAGCTGACTTCGACGGCTGACTCTCACCAGCGCACGTTTATCGTTGAGGTCATGGGCCGTCGCTGCGGCTACCTGGCGCTAATGGGCGCAGTGGCAACAGGCGCGGACTGGGTGTTGATCCCCGAAGAAGAAATGGACACGCGTTGGCATATTCGCATGGCCGACGCCTTGAAGCGCGGCCGGGCGGCGGGCCGGCGCCACGACATTCTTTTGTTCGCCGAAGGCGCACGTCACAACGATGGCTTGCCCATCCGGGCGGAGACAATCCAGGAAGTCTTGCGCGCACGGACCGGCGTGGAAGCACGCGTGACGGTGCTGGGCCACGTGCAGCGCGGCGGCTCCCCGAGCGCCTTTGACCGGGTTTTGGCCAGCCGGCTGGGCGCGGCAGCTGTAGAATACCTGGCCGAACCGGACACGACACCGGTGATGATCGGCCTGATCTACAACCGACCGGCGGCAACTCCCCTTAGCGAAGTGATCAGCAAAAGCCAGGCTGTCAACACCGAAATCGAGCAGGGGCAGTTCGAGCATGCGCTGGAATTGCGCGGCCGGAGTTTCATGGACGCCATGAACCTGCTGAAGACCCTCAGCCGCGCGGAGCCGCGCGAGGAGATCGGCGAGCGCGGGCGCATCGCGATGTTGACCGGCGGTCCGGATGCTCCGGGTATGAATGCCGTCCTGCGTACGGTGCTGCGCTACGCGATGAACGAAGGGCAAGACGTGGTAGGCGTGCGCTACGGCTTCGCTGGGCTGGCGCGCGAGGACATCTGGGATCTGCAGTGGATGGACGTCCAGTCCTGGATGACGCAGGGAGGCAGCGAGCTGGGTGCAGTGCGCCACGTTCTGACTGCGCAGGAGATCGCACAGGTAGCAGAGACCATCCGGAAATGGGACATCCGCTGGCTGATCGTCGTGGGCGGGCTGGACACTTACAAAGAAGTCACCAAGCTGGTCGCGGCGCGCGCTCAATACCCTGAACTGAGCATCCCGATGATCTGTGTGCCTGCTACAATTGACAACAACCTGCCGGGCACGGAGATCTGTATCGGCGCCGACACCGCGTTGAATAACATTACGGACGCGGTGGACAAGATCAAGTATACGGCCGGCGCAGCGCACCGGGCCTACATTGTCGAGGTGATGGGGCGTGAGTGCGGCTACCTGGGGCTGTCCAGCGGCATCGCGACCGGGGCCGAGATGGAACTGTTACCGGAGGACCAGCTCACACTGGAATCCCTGGTACAGGATGTGAACAGGCTGCGGGAGGGCTTCGAGCGCGGCAAGAAGCTTAGCATCGTCGTCATGTCCGAAGGCGCGTCGCCCTACTACGATGCCACCTTCGTGCGTCGGGTGATGGAGGCCGAGGGTGGAGGTTCGTTCGACGTGCGGACCGTGATTCTCGGTCACCTGCAACGCGGCGGCGTTCCGACCGCGTTCGACCGTATCCAGGGAACTCGGCTGGGCTTGTGGGCTGTCAGGCGACTGATGGAGGACATCGAGGCCCGGCGCACGGATGCCAACGTAGTCGGGATTCATGGGCGGGGCGTCGAGATCACTCCATTGGCCGATGCCATGGCGCAGATGGACTGGTCCACAGGACGGCCCAAGGAAGAGGCGTTCATGGCCTGGCGGCATCTGGCGGATACCCTGGCGAAGCCCGGACCAGGCTGGGCACGCGAGTGTTAGACCAACGCCGGTTGGAAATGTTGAACCTGAAAAGGGATTAAGATTACACGGCCAAAATCTGAGGGATCAGATCAGAGTTGGAAACGCCCGCTAGCGTTGATAACTTTCTGCTGGAAGTTGCTCACGTATTCGAGCAACTGATCGCGCAACTTCCGCCAGTCATCACCATTCAGGATGCGTCGCATGGTGTCGATATCGTCGGACACGGCGCCCGTCAGAATCTGTGCGCCCTTTCCGTAGACAGTGTACCAGGCTTCGGTTGGCTGCAGGCCGAGCCGCATCAGCCCGGGCGCGAATTCCCGCACCACGAACTCGAAGTACGGTTGTTCGCGTCCCGCTTTAATATCCCAACTCATAAGCAGTTTCACCATGCGTCGCCATCCTCTCGTAACGATCAGCAGTGCTGAGAATACCAGACTAGACGGGTTTATGCAAGTCAACAAAATGCTGGCATTAGTGTTGGTTTTCTGCGCACTGCTGTTTGCGCGCCCCACACAGGCCGCCGGACCGGGAACTGAACCCATGGCGGCCGTGCCGGCAGGCGGCAAGGCGAACGGCATACAGTTGCAATCGCAAACGGTGGACGTGAACCTCAGCCAGGTTGACGGTCAGGTTTGGGCCGACACGCAGGTCTGGTTGCGCCTGAGCAATCCGGTCACCAACACTGTCGCCGTCGTCCTGGCGCTGCCCGGCCCTGTCAATGCAACCATGGCGAAGGTCATTTCGACAACCCTGCCGGCGGACATCAAGTTGAGCGTCGAGGACGAGCCTCAGGATTTCCAACCGGCCGAGGGCGGCGGCTTGCTCGTGCCAATCGAGATTCGTGGCCAGGGTAACATTTCCGTGCGCATGAGTTACCGGCAGGTGCTGCCAGAAAACGGCGGGCTGGTCCTCTTCGCCTACCCGCTCACCGCCAGCCGCCAATGGGCATGTACGCCCGAGTCGATGCGCGTGACCGTCAAGTTCAGCGGCGCACTGCCGGCCGAACAGATCATCGGCCAGGCACCGCTCGCCGATCAATTCGACGGGCAATCGCTCACCTGGGACCTAGCCGGCCAGAAAGCCGGCGAAGACGTGTGGCTGGCTTTCATGGCGCCGGACTGGTGGGCAGGGTTCAGCAAGGCGCGCAGCGCGGCGGCAGCACCGGGCGCAAGCGCGGCCCAGCAGGTCGCCCTCAGCGAGCTTTACCAGCACCTCGCATCCCTGTCTCGCCTGCCCTTCCGCCCCGATCTGGATTTCTACGTGCGGTACTATCCGGCCGCAGTGGGCGCGTTGCAGACCGCAATTGATGCGGCCAAGGCCGCCGGGCAACCAGCCGAGGAAGGCCGTATACACGGACTGCTCGCAACACTTTACGGACAGCAGGCCGATCGCCTGGGCGACAATGCCGGCGACCTCTACCTGCAGTTGGCCGCTAACGAAGCTCAGATGACATTGACGTCTGGGGTGGACGACCCGGCCTTGCGCAAATTGGCCGGCGATGCGTACCGGCAACTCGCGACCAGCGCAGCCGCTAACGGGGAAGCAACGACGGCGGCGGACTACCTGAACCGCCTGGCAGCCATCGAGCCGTCTGCGCAAACAGGGGCCGGCGCAGAACAGCAGCAGGCAACGCGGCTGCAGGTAGCAGCCCAGCAGATCGCCCACGGGGACCGGGAAAGTGCTCGCCGCACGATCGCGGAGATGTATGGGCAGGATGCGGCCGAAGTGCCCGCTGCGGCGCGCCCACTGGCCGAGCAGGCGGTGTTGGTCGTGAAGACGCAGCCGGGGCAACGCCTAATTCGCCTGACCCTGGGCGATTTCCGCGAAACTGTGGCAGTGGGGGCCATGCTCGACCGCGCTGCCGAGGCCATACGGAGCGTGCCCGGGGTGCAGGTTTCATCCGCCACCGATTGGCTGGCCGTCACGCTACCGTATGCCGATCTGGCAGGCCTGACCAGCCTGGAGCAGTCGATCGCCGGCGCTCTTCCCGACGATCCCGAATTGGCTCTGCTGGCAGCGATGCTGAAAACCGACCAGACATCGCTCCAGGTCGACGAGAGCGCTTACCAGCGCCAGTCAGATTACGCCGAACGGGCCAACCTGCAGACGGTGCGGGAGACCTGGGAGGGCCTGGCGGATCACATTGACCGCGCTGCGCAAGCCAAGCAACAGGGGGCAGAGGGACAGGGCGCGGCGGCACAACTGGCCCGCCTGCAAGGGATCCTTTGGTCTGGCGACGCGGCCGCGTGGCGGGCTTTGGCCGAAGCCAGCCGTGCCGAATACAGTGTGGAGATGCCACAGGCTGGCTTGAGCCAGCAATGGGTCGTGCAGGCCGGAGTGGCCCGTCTAATGGCAGCGGACAGCATCGCCTGGCGCTACGAACGGATCCTGGCAATCGGCGCGGGCGGGGCGCTGGCGCTGGCATTAATTGCCTTCGTCGTCTGGCGTTGGGCTTGAGCTGAGCGTTTGCGTGGCAGGCCATGAGGCCAATGGAATAACTGCGCCGGCCGCGGGTGAAGCCCGAGCGGCCGGCGTGGTCATTTCAGGGAAGAGTTCGGGGGCGGCCGGCTAGAGCTGTATCGGGCCTCGCAGCAACGATCTTAAGAGGGCTACGGAGGCCTCGACGTCGCGCCGGTCGACGATCTGCGACGGGCTATGGACGTAGCGACTGGGCACAGAGACCGCGCTCGCCGGCACGCCCTCGCGTGCGACCTGCATGGCACGCGCATCGGTGCTGCCGCCGGTAAGCACCTCCATCTGATAGGGCACCTGGGATGCCTCAGCCGCGGCGACGAGCAAGCGATTCAACCCGACATGGCCGATCATGCCGGCGTCCTGGACCTTGATCGCCGTGCCGCGCCCCATGTACACCTCCATGGCCGGGGTGGCGTGCGGCGTATCGCCGGTAAGGGTCACGTCCAGTGCAATGGCCACATCCGGATTGACGGCGTATGCCGAGGTCATGGCGCCTCGCAGGCCAACCTCTTCCTGCGTGGTGAAGACACCGTAGATGTCGTGGGCGATATCTTTCCCCTTGAGCTCCCGCAGCAACTGGATCAGCACCACGCAGCCGATGCGATCGTCCATGTTGGGCGCAAACCAGGCGTTCCCTTGCGCGGCGAAGCGCTGGCGGAAGACGGCCGGATCACCCGGCTTCTGCTTGACCTCGCCGCGCGCGCCGGCCCCTACGTCGATAAAAAGATCTGTTAGCTTGGGCGCCTGGTTCCGGTCCGCGCGGCCGTCCAACCCGATACTGCCCACCGTCCCGTCCGCGAACTGGACCTGCTGGCCCAGGCAAATGGAAGGATAGAGACCCCCCACCGGGGCGAAACGCATGAAGCCCTGCTCGTCGATGTAGGTCACCATGGCGCCGATCTCGTCCATGTGGGCCGCCAGCATGACCCGTCTGCCCCCACCCGTGCCACGGCGCAGGCTGACGAGATTGCCCATTGCATCGATATGTAGCTCGTCCACCAGCCCGGCGATCTCTTCGCGAATCACCGCGCGGACCTCATCCTCATAGCCCGAAATCCCGAAGGCCCCGGTCAGGCGTTGAGTAAGCTCTTGCATGACGTACTCCTATCACTAGTTTTCACGAGTCAGGTAGCCGCGGTTGATGCGCCGCAGCGCGGCGCCGGCCAGGCGCACGGTGTTAGTCAGATCATTCATGTTCAGGATACTGGCCGGACCATGTATATAACGGCACGGGATCCCGGCCTGGATGGAAGGCACGCCGGCGCGGCTGAGGTGAATGGCGCCCGTGTCCGTGCCGCCAAAACCTGGCGCCCGGTACTGGATGGGGATGCCTTCTGCCGCCGCGGTTTCTCTAAACAGGCGGAGCATCCCTGGATGGGTGAAGAAGCTGCGATCCATGATAGTAATAGCCGGGCCGTCGCCCACGCGCGTTACCGGGCTAGTCTCTTCGTCGGGCAGCCTGGGAGTGTCGTCGCAGGTGTTGCCTTCCAGGGCGATTGCCGCGTCCGGCTCAGTGCGGTAGGCCGCCACGCGAGCACCCCGCAAGCCCACCTCTTCTTGAACGCTGAAGAGACCCACTATGTCAACCGGGTAGTGCTCGGCAAGCAGCCCGATGAGCACGGTGCAGCCGACGCGGTCGTCGAACGCCTTGCCACGCACGGTGGGAAACGCAGGGTCATCGCTGAGGACGCTGAAACGCGTCGCGAAAGTCGCGTAATCGCCGACTTTCACTTTGCCGCCTGCCTCTTTGTCGCCGGTGGCCCCGATGTCGATGGCCATTTCTTCGATGGGCACGATCCGGTTAAGCTGATCGCGGGTAAGCAGGTGGGGCGGCGGGGCGCCGATGATGCCCGGGAGCCGTTCGTCGCCGATCACCACGCGCTTGCCCAGGAGGGTACGCTGGTCAGGCCCGCCGACGCCGGCGAAGCGTAACAGACCGTTCTTCTCAACCTTCGTGATCATGAAGCCGACTTCGTCCATGTGGGCCGAGAGCATGACCCGCAGCCGGGGCTCCGGGCCGTCGCCCGCCTTGTAGGTGATCAGGTTGCCGAGCGCATCGACCGTCAGCCGATCCACCAGGCCCTCGATCTCGTTCTTGACGAGCGCGCGCACTGCCCGCTCGCGGCCCGAGACACCAAACTCGTTAGACAGTTTTTCCAACACGGCACGTAAATCGGCCATGCTCAGACCTCCTCCGACAGATGGGCGAGGAACTCGCCATCCAGCCGGCTGATGAAGGCCGCCAGCAAGCGCGCCGTCCGATCAACGTCCGCCAGCACGGCCATCTCGGTGGCGGAGTGCATATAGCGCACTGCTATGCCCACCAGGGCCGTGGGCACCCCTTCCCGGCTCACCTGGATGGCCCAGGCATCCGTCCCGGAATGGCCGGGTACCGGCTCGCTCACGTAGGCAAGCTCGATATCATCCGCCACCTCGCGCAGCTTCTTGACCATGCCTGGGTGCATGTTTGGGCCCCAACCAATGACCGGTCCCTTGTCCATTTCGACGGTTTCAGTATCATCCAGTCCCGGCGTGTCGCCAAAAGTCACGTCTATCGCCACCGCGATGTCCGGCGCAACGCCGAACGCGGCGGTCGCCGCACCCATTTCGCCTACTTCCTCCTGGATTGTCGCGACAGCATAGACATCCCAGCTATGCTGCATGCCTGCGAGATAACCCAGCGCGCCCAGCATCGCCGCCACGCCGGCCCGGTCGTCCAGCGCCTTGCTTGCCACCCGTCCGCCAAGCAGCTAGGTATAATCACCGCAGACGGCGATGCGATCGCCGACGCGCACGCTGGCTCCGAGGGCCGGGCTGCCCAGGTCGACCCGCAGGGCGTCGAGCGGCACTACTTTGGACCGTTCCTGTTCTGAGAGCACGTGAGGCGGTCGGCTGCCAATGTAACCGGGTAGCCCGTCCGGGTATTTGTCGGCGCCGGGACCGGTCGCGTAGACCGTCACCTCCTGGGCCAGCAGGGAGCGAGGATCGGCGCCACCTACCCGCCCCACATGCAGGAAGCTCCCCTCGACCCTGGTGACGATCAGGCCAATCTCATCCATGTGAGCCGCTAACATCAGGCGGCCTGGGGCCGCGCGCCCGGCGGCCGTCTCGGCTGG
>Ga0209746_1001339_pt1 | contig 11846 bp, 11 predicted proteins | sample BarGraNGADG00211_3_FD_184496 | JGI IMG/M metagenome (GOLD analysis project Ga0209746, IMG submission 184496) | Arctic peat soil microbial communities from Barrow, Alaska - Barrow Graham LP Ref core NGADG0011-211 (SPAdes) (version 2) | ecosystem: Environmental > Terrestrial > Soil > Wetlands >...
TTTATTCTGGTTGGAAATCAAAGATCAGGAAATATATCACTTTTCAAAATTGACGGGAAGACAGGAATTCCCGAATATACAGAGGATTATAATTTGGACGCTCCTGCGTGTTTGAAGTTTTAAATTAATATTTCGCCGCGATTTATTATGAAAAAGGCATCACATATTTTAATTCTGATATTGATTTCTGTCCTGATCGTTTTACCCGGTTTCAGGAAGGACACCAGAAAACCATATAAAAACTACGTTCTTCTCGTATCACTCGATGCCTTCCGATGGGATTATAGTAAATTGTATAATACGCCAAACCTGAACAAACTTGCTAAAGATGGCGTGAATGCTGAAAGAATGTATTCGTCATTCCCCACGGTTACATTTCCTAATCATTATTCAATTGTAACTGGTCTTTATCCCGATCATCATGGTCTCATAAATAATAGCTTTCCGGCACCTGATCTTGGACTTTTCTACAGGATGGGTGATAGAAATGCTGTTGAGAACCCGGCTTTTTATGGAGGAGAACCGGTATGGGTAACAGCTGAGAAAAAGGGAGTAAAATCAGCTTCATTTTTTTGGGTAGGATCAGAAGCCCCTGTTGAGGGGATCAGGCCTTCCTACTGGAAGAAATATGATGAGACTGTGACATATGAAGCCAGAATAGATACGGTTATAAAGTGGCTTGGTTACCCCGTCGTGAAACGTCCGGAACTGGTTACTCTTTATTTTGACGAACCGGATGCAACCAGTCACATTTTCGGACCCGTCTCGCCTCAAACCGGTAAAGTTGTGGAACGCCTCGATAGCCTTTTAGGCGTACTGAGAAAAAAACTCTCAACCTTGCCTGAAGCAAAAAGAATTAATCTTATTATATTGTCTGATCACGGAATGTCTGCTGTTTCACCTTCCAGATATGTCAATATCAAATCGCTTGTACCCAACAGAATGATTGCTTCAATATCCGGTGGTAATCCTGTCTATCTGATTAATCCCTCGGAAGGAAAGAAAGACAGTGTCCTTTATCTGCTTAACAGATCAATTGGTCTAAAGGCATGGAGCAAATCTGAGCTTCCTCCAAAATGGCATTATGGCACCAACCCTCGTATCCCTGAAATTGTCGTTGTTGCCGACAGTTCATGGAGCATTGGTACCAGATCAGATGGTTCTTCTGTCAGGGGAGGTGCACATGGCTATGATAATTCAAACTCCGACATGTTTTCTATCTTCTATGCAGCAGGTCCCTCATTTAAAAAGAATTATAAATTCAGAGAACTTAATAACATCGATATTTATAACCTGGTCTGCAGAATCCTCGATATTTCAGCCGCAAAAAACGATGGGGATCCGGCACATATAAAGGGCATGTTGAGGTAACAGAAGCACCCCCTCGGCCTTCGGCCACTCCCCCCAGGAGGGGAGAAAATCACTGAATAGACGAGTATTTTCTCCCCTTCTGGGGGAGATGCCGCGAAGCGGCAGAGGGGGATCTACTAAACGAAAGAAATCCGTAATAGTTTTTATTGATAATCCCAAATTTTCTCCGTATAATTATTATCAAAATCAAAGACTTTATGAACCGCCGGAAATTTGTTGAAGAATTAAAAAATCAATCGGAAACAGTTTGGGATATTCTTGTTATCGGTGGTGGTGCAACTGGTCTGGGGATTGCTCTTGATGGAGCCTCACGAGGATATAAAACACTATTATTAGAGCAATCAGATTTTGCCAAAGCCACCTCATCACGCAGCACAAAACTTGTGCATGGAGGTGTGCGGTATATGGCCCAGGGCGATTTGCTTCTGGTTATGGAAGCTTTGAAAGAGCGTGGATTGATGCTTAAAAATGCACCTCATCTGACATTTAATCAGGAATTTGTTATTCCGGTATATACCCTGTGGGACGCTTTTATGTACACTGTCGGGTTAAAATTTTATGATCTGCTGGCAGGACGCTTAAGTATGGGGAAATCCTATTTTATCAACAGGAAGAAAGCTCTTTCCCGCTTACCTCTTTTGCAGCAAAAAGGATTGCGGGGTGGTGTCGTTTATCACGACGGACAGTTTGATGATTCCCGCATGGCTTTTGCCCTTGCACAGGCATGTGTTGAAAAAGGCGGAAGAGTGCTGAATTATTTTAAAGTTACCGGATTACTGAAGAACGAAAGTGGGAAAATAAATGGCGTAAGAGCTGAAGATGTTGCTTCAGGGGATGTATTCGACCTGAAAGCTAATATGGTTATAAACGCTACCGGGATATTCGCTGATGAAGTGGCAAGAATGGACATTCCCGGATCAAGACCTACTATCAGACCAAGTCAGGGAGTACACATTGTTCTAGATAAATCATTCCTTCAGAGCGATTCGGCTATCATGATCCCAAAAACGGACGATGGGAGAGTTCTCTTTGCTATACCATGGTACAACGAGGTTGTGTTTGGGACAACTGATACTCCGCTTGATACAATCAGTTTAGAACCTGTTGCTTTTGAAAAAGAGATCAATTTTATATTGCAGACTGCTGAAAAATATCTTATTAAGCCTCCGAGAAGAGAAGATATCCTCTGCATATTCGCCGGATTACGTCCTCTGGCAGCCAATCCCGACAACCCTGCTTCTACTAAAGAGGTTTCACGAAGGCATAAAATAACCCTTTCACATTCAGGACTTCTTACTATTATTGGCGGTAAATGGACCACTTACAGGAGGATGGCGGAAGAGACTATTGAGAGAGCAATAAAGGCGGGCCTTCTTATCAGAACAAAATGTATTACATCAAACCTTAAACTGACAACTCTTTCAAAAAGTAATTCTTCAGGCCGGTTGTATATCTATGGAGATCACTATGCAGAAATTGAAAAGATGATGGCTGAAAACCCGGCCTTAGGGATTCCTATTGATCCCAGATTACCTTATACAAAGGCTGAGATACTTTGGATTTGCAGAAATGAAATGCCCTTCAATGTGGAGGATATCCTGGCAAGAAGGACCCTTTCGCTGTTTCTTAATGCCCGCGCAAGTGCAGACATCGCAATTGAAGTAGCGTCTATGATGGCTGTGGAATTCGGGTACGATCTGATATGGCAGAAAGAACAGGTAGAATCGTATAAACAATTAGTTAGAAATTATATTTAATACAGATTGCAATTCTGTTTAAAAGTCCTTTGTGAACCTTCGTGGTAAAACCTAATAACATAGAAAATATGAAAGAATTCATTTTAGCGCTCGATCAGGGAACAACGAGCTCACGTGCAATAGTTTTCGACAGGAATGGTCTTTCTGTGGCAACTGCACAAAAGGAATTTACGCAGTTCTTCCCTAAGCCCGGCTTGGTTGAACACGATCCTGATGAAATATGGTCAACACAGGCGGGAGTGGCACTTGAGGCGATTACCAAAGCCGGACTTGAAAGTGTCAACATTGCTGCTATAGGGATCACTAACCAGCGTGAGACAACGGTTGTCTGGAATAGAAAAACAGGGAAACCGGTTCATAATGCAATAGTATGGCAGGACAGACGTACTGCGGATTTCTGTGACCATTTAAAAAATGAAGGACACAGCAGGACGATTATGGAAAAAACCGGTCTCATAATAGATGCCTACTTTTCTGCTACTAAAGTGCGATGGATATTGGATAACGTAAAGGGCGCGAGAAAACTTGCAGAAGATGGGCAACTGGCTTTTGGAACAGTCGATTCGTGGCTGGTATGGAATCTTACACGCGGGAAACTGCATATTACTGATGTTTCGAATGCTTCAAGGACAATGCTTTTTAATATTCATTCTCTTAAATGGGATGAAGAGCTGCTCAGAATTTTTGATATTCCGTCAAGTATGTTGCCTGAAGTCAGGTCTTCAAGTGAAGTATATGGGAAAACTGAAGGCCAGTTTGCTTCCTCAATACCGGTTGCAGGAATAGCCGGTGACCAGCAAGCCGCTTTGTTCGGGCAGATGTGTATTGAACCCGGTATGGTAAAAAACACATATGGAACAGGTTGTTTTATGATGATGAACATAGGTAATAAACCCATAGAATCAAAGAGCAGACTTCTCACAACTGTAGGCTGGAGAATCGGCAACAACACACAATATGCACTTGAAGGAAGTATTTTCATTGCCGGTGCAGTTGTTCAATGGCTCCGAGATGGTTTGGGAATTATTAAAAAATCAGGTGATGTTGAGAAACTGGCTGCAAAGGTAAAAGACAGCGAAGGAGTTTATTTTGTTCCTGCTTTCGCCGGACTGGGCGCACCACACTGGAACCAGCATGCACGAGGTACCATTGTTGGTATTACAAGAGGCTCTACAGCATCACACATTGCCCGTGCTGCTCTCGACAGTATCGCTTATCAGACATTGGAGGTGCTGCTCGCAATGCAAAAGGATTCCGGAATTGACATTCGTGAGTTACGTGTTGATGGCGGGGCTACAGTTAATAATCAGCTCATGCAATTTCAGGCAGATTTATTGCAGGCAAAAGTAGTACGGCCAAAAATCACCGAGACAACAGCCCTGGGGGCTGCATATCTGGCAGGACTTGCCGTGAACTACTGGAGCAATATCAAAGAGGTTAAGCAACAATGGCAAATGGATCGGACCTTCTCTCCACAAATCCCTGAGAGTGAAACACTTTCACTGATCAGAGGATGGCACCGCGCTGTTAATGCAGCTAAAGCCTGGGCTGATGATTCAAAGTACCAGAAAGAAAAGCCTGTTCGTCAACATTAAAGGCATGTTTAAGGAATTTATCAAAATCTTCATAAAAAAAAGCTGAGCTTCCTTCTTTTCCTGAAATACAATTACTACTTTAGCTTTAGTTTTAAGAAAGAGTAAACAAAACTTTAAAATATTTGTTTAATACTAAATTAATGTAAAACTTTAAAATTATGAAGAAACTTTTACTTGTATTGTTCGTTGCTGTCTTCTCTTTAACACAACTGTTAGCTCAGGAATCTACTTTTAAACAGGGAGACAAAGTTCTGAACCTTGGAATCGGGTTTGGATCAACATTTTATTCTGGAACGGGTTATAAAGCCGGAATTCCCCCAATATCTGCTTCTCTTGAATTTGGAGTTAAGGATGGCGTACTTGATAAAGGATCTATTGGTATTGGTGGTTACCTTGGCTATTCCTCACATAAATGGGAATATAGCAACACTGGTTATGGTTGGAAATATACAAACATAATACTTGGAGTTAGAGGTGTATTCCATTATCCATTGGTAGACAAACTTGATACATACACCGGTCTGTTGCTGGGTTACAATATTTCGTCTTCAAAAGAGTACGGGAATGCCGGTATCTATGGGAATCTTTATAGCGCATCCGCAGGTGGTGTTGCTTATTCCTGGTTTATTGGAGGCAGATATTATTTCAGCGACAAGTTTGCCGGTATGCTTGAACTCGGATATGGTATAACATACCTTAACCTTGGTATTGCTCTCAAGTTCTAATTTATTGAAATCATTACTTGCAGAATAAAAGTTTTATTTAATTCATATTGAGCAGTCCGGGTTATGATCCGGACTGCTTTTTTTATATCTCTTCATCCTTCAAAAGGTTGTTGCACATTTGAAATTCTAAAAACAGAATTATCTTTACCAAAAAAAAATATGAAAACTTGGTTCAACTTGTTCTTTCTAAAACTTAAGGACCTGATCGGCAGGCAGGCTTTAAGCAAAATTGTCTTTATTTCTCTGGGGATCTCTTCAACTTTATGGTTCCTGATAAGAGTAATTCCAAAACCGCAAAGGGCAACTTATCCTTGTATGAGAGCAGCTGCGCCTCTAATGTCCACTTTCATAATTTATCTGCTCACCTTATCCGGCTCAGTCTTCGCATTTAAAAAAGCAAAATACCATTTCAGAAATGCCAGATACATTTGTGCAGCCACCTTTTTTACTGTTGCAATTGTATTTACTTTACTAGTTGCAATTAGTAAAAGCGAAAACATTAATGCAAGCACTGTTGATATAAACAGTGTAATGTCAAATTCGCCAATAGGTGTCGGACATGGTATTTTCCCTGGACGTGTTGTCTGGGTTTTTGATCCGAAAGTTGCAACATGGGACGGTTCAAACAAATACTGGTGGGATGAAAAAAGCACATCACAGGTCGAAGCTGACAGGATGTTGGAAAATGTATTGAAATCAATTTCAGGGAGAGAGACAGGAGCAAAAGCATGGGATGAACTTTTCAGGAATTTCAATTACGAAAAGAAAAAAATCAAAATTGGCTATGCAATTAACCAGAAAATAGCCGTTAAGAATCAGAACAATACCCTCAGACATGCTGACACAACAGGTCTTAATGGTACGCCTCAGCTGGTATATGCTTTAATATCCAGCCTCACAAAAGAAGCAGGAGTACCTCAGAAAAATATTACAATTTTCGATGCAAGCCGTTTCATAACCGATAATATTTTCAATAAATGTCATAAAGATTTTCCTGATGTTATTTTTGTTGATAATGAAGGTGGTGACGGACGTGTAAAATCAATGTATGTTGAAAACGCGATTCCTTATTCCGTTGATAACGGAAAGCTGGCAACAGGTCTGGCTGCGTGTGCTGTTGAGGCTGATTATCTGATCAACATTGCCTTGTTAAAGGGACACGTCGGGCAAGGAGTCACCCTTTGCGGGAAAAACTTCTACGGTGCAACAAGTATAGACAGGAACTGGCGAAAAAATGCCCATAATAATTTTGATCAGGACCGGCAGGGAAAAGATAAATATATGACATTTACTGATTTTCTCGGACATAAAGATCTTGGTGGCAAAACGGTTTTGTTTATGATTGATGGTTTTTATGGCGCACGTTCCCAGGATGGACCCCCACTGATAAAGGATAAATGGAGAATGGCTCCCTTTAACAATCACTGGTGTTCAAGTCTGTTCGCTTCGCAGGACGGTGTCGCCCTCGATGCAGTAGGCATTGATTTCCTGAGAGCAGAGTGGCCCGATCTTGCAGATATAGCTTATACAGAAAAATATCTGGTTGAAGCTGCGCTTGCTGATAATCCACCCTCCAAAACAGTCTATGATCCGGAACGTGACGGTACACATCTGAAAAGCCTTGGGATAATGGAGCATTGGAACAATGCTACAGATAAAAAATATAGCAGAAATCTGGGAAAAAACTATGGAATTGAGCTGGTTTATGTTCCGTTAAATTAGAGTTGGATTTTTTACTCACAATCCTGTTCAACTCTGATAATAGATTTTACGTCATATCCGTTATCGATAGCCTTTTGCAGTAACATTTTATAAGTTAATTCATCCATTGTCTTTTCCCTGGCGAGTATCCAGAGGTATTTACGCGCCGGATCACCAACGAGAACAAATCTGTATTCCTTATCGAGCTCCAAAATCCAGTAATTTCCTGAAAACGGCCAGAAAAACTGCACTTTGAGTTTTGCAGGGCTCTTTCTATCAGGTACCCATGCAATCCCTTGCGATGAGGTGGATTTATGAGGATCGGTTATAAAATTTCCTTTATTCAACACTGTAATGCGTCCATCATCACGAAGTGTATATGTGGCTGACGCACATTTTAATTTTCTCTCGAAATAGTTTGGTAACCGGGCAATCTCGTACCACAAACCTTTATATCTGTTAAGGTCGACTGTTGGTACAACTGAAGGTAATTTCTGAGATTGGGCTGAGCTGAAAATCATTATTGTTATAAGAGTTAATGCAGTTTTCTTCATGTAGGTTGTTTCCTAAAAAACAATCAAAATAGAAATCTGTTCAAACTTTCTTGTCCTGACCAAATAGTTTAAAGATATAAAACGTTAAAAAGCGTCTACTGCACTCCTGACATTATTAACACATTATTAACAATATTTCGACATCTTATGAACAGTCGGGCATAAAATTTGCATTGATATATTGTAATTAAGAAAACTTAAAGTTACGGAGAAAAAGAGATTTGAGGAGGGAAGTAAAATGAAAAAGCTTATAAATATAAAACATGCAATCTGTTTATTTTTAACAGTTTCAGCTGTTGCAATTCTGCAAAGTTGTGTAGTTTACCGTCCCAATACCGCACAGCTGGTTTCTGTGCCTGATATAATCCAAATGAGTAAGGACGGAGTATCTTCAAAGGATATTATCAGTGAGATAAAACAATCTCATACAGCTTATGATCTTAAAGCAGACCAACTTATAAAGCTTCATAATGAGGGTGTGCAGGATTCGGTAATAAACTATATGGAAGAGACCAAAATAGATTTAATCAGCCAGAATCAGAGATATGCATCTTCATCCTACTGGTGGCCGTATGATGGCTTCTTTTATGGAGGTTTTGGCTGGGGTTGGGGACCAACTATAGTATACAGCTTAAACAGAGGTTTTGGAGGCGGCTACCATGGCAGCTATCATGGTAGCTATCATGGTGGAGGTAACTTCCACAGCGGAGGTGGTTTCCACGGTGGCGGAAGAAGGTAAATACAAAGCCTGGTGCGAATGTGCCAGGCTTTTTCTTTGTAAGAGTGTTGATATAAGTCTCTAACCAAAGTTTAAATTATGAACATCATAAATATTGTAAGCCGGCTTTGATCTTTTTGATGAATTTATTAGTTAACAAAGAATCTAACCTGGTCCGGATAACATTGGCATTACATATAATACAGGACGTTTGTAATACCTGATAAAAGTTTAATATTGATAAGGCAAGTAATGTAAAGATGAAGTATATTATCTGAATGATAAAATGATACTGTTTAAAAAAACTTGATTTTAATTATATTAAGCAGTAATTTTAAATAATGAAAAAATTTCTGTCAATCAGATTAATTTGGTTTCTTGTTCTGTCAGGTTTTCTGTTTAATACCTGTAAAAAGGAAGGAAAATTTGATTTATTTCCTCTCAAAACCGGCAATGAATTTTTTTATAAGTACAACAAAGAAAGCCATCCCGGGCCTAGCGTTTACACCATTGGAACTGAAACATGGAAGGTTGTTAATGAATCTGAGGAGGGAAATCATATAAAATATACGATTGAGAGGAGATTAAATGCTAAAATCTCATTAGGCGGTTATGTCTATGTAACCAAAGTAATATCAGACAGTATACAATACCTCGAAATTTTTGAAGACAGAAAGACAGCATTAATCTCTTTCCTCAATATTACTTTTAAAAGATATCAAAGTGTTTCTCAGGTAGAAATAAAACAAGAAGGCCATTCGGATACAGAAAGCTGGAGTTATTTGTTCAAAACGGATAGTGGAATGACAAAATATAATTATTATCATCCTCCTAATAAAATTACTTTCGAATCATTATATCTGGATAGTATTACAACAATCCAATAAGAGAAGAAAATTCCTTGCTACACTGACCAAAAAGGTGTTTTTATAATTGCCATTCCGAGGTATGTCTCTAAAATGTATTCATAAAATGTTTATAAAGGGACACGCCATGGTGTGACCCTGATTGTTTTTCTGTTATTATATCCTTTTAGATAGGCCTATTGATATTTTGTCTAAAACGTTTAGCTTTATAACCTTATACATTTTGTTATGAAAGTGGCTGTTACCGGAGCCAGTGGACATATCGGAAATTGCCAAAATTCGCGTGACTCAGGGCTCTATTATCGCTATTCATATTTATGCATCAATAATATCTGATTGACTTATCGGGGTTGTTTAAAAAGGACTCTCAAAGGAGGAATGTCAAAATAAAATACTTTTTCAAAACCCCCCAGGAGGAAGGGTTAAGAAAATCCAGGGGAGGAGCCGGAGTAAGTGTTTTAAATAGGGGACGAAGTACAGTCGGATTTTTCCTCTTTGGGTTGCTGCTCAAAGAAAAAGGCAAGTAGTGCATTTCAGTATATTTTCTTTCCAGACAACCATCGTGGGTTTGTAATTGTTATACATTAAATCTACAATAGGATTTGTTTATTGCATAAATTAATTTTATAAAAATAGTGAAGATCAAATATTAAAAATTGAGAAAAATGAAGAAATTATTTTTGTTGATGACAATACTTCTAATCGGAATACCTGTATTTTCCCAGCCAGAGAAAGGAAAGCCAATGCCGGTTACTACGAATTCCAAATCGGCGTTGTTGAATTACAACCAGGCTATGAAGTATTATGATGACGTTAAAGTGAAGCAAGCACTTGAAACCTTTATAAAAGCTCTTGATCAGGATAAAGATTTTTTCATGGTCAATTACCAGCTGGCATTTTACTATTTTCTGAATAGGGATCATGATAATTTTGACAAGTACGCGGATGCAGCAATAAATTGCAAAGCTACCCTCAGTGATGCAGAGGAAATTCTGAAAGAGGCTCTGGCCAGATTGCAGCAGGGAAGTAGAAACATTATCGACCTGGGGAAAAAGCTTGTAAATATATATCCAGATGATCCCAATTCATATAATAACCTGGTTTCTTTTCAATCGCTGGCAGGCGATTCTACAGGCATGGTAGAAACTTTAAACAAAGCAATTGAAATCGCTACAAAACCTGCATCATTTTATAATCAGCTTGGATATGCATATATAACACTAAAACAGAGTGATAAGGCGGAAGAAGCCTTCGACAAATACATTGAGCTGGACCCGAAAAACCCGAACGTATATGACTCAAAGGGTGATTTCTACATGTTCATTAAAAAATACGATAAAGCTTACGAATCATATATGACAGCTAATTCTATGAATCCTTCCTTCAGTCATGACAAGGCCGAGATGGCAAAACAGCTTTATGAACGGACTGAAGGCAAGAAACTGGAAATAATCACTATATAATATTGCTCCCCCAGGCGGGGGTGAACAAAAAAAGCCCTTTTGCGTACGCAAAAAGGGTTTTTCAAAATAAGCTAATTCGCCAATGAATTAAAAACACTACTTTTGAAAAGACATTGACCTAATTAGATAAATCCGAACAATGAAATCTAAATTTAAAAGGATCTCTCTATTCTTTGGAATAATCATATTGAGCATATTATTATTTCCAAGATGCAACTCCAAAAGCAGGATTGTAAACTACAGAGGAACTCCTTATACAGATTCTGTTTATAAAAAAGGAGCTCAGATTATTCCTGGAAAACTTCAATGTGAATATTATGATTTTGGCGGTGAATGAGTTGCCTTTCATGATATTGATACAATAAATTCAGGCAGCGGCAGATTAAATCCGGCTGATGGTTCTTATCTCCATGAATTCCGCATTAATGAGGCCGTAGATATCTCTTTTACAAAGTTTCAGGATCCGGCAATCGATAACAACAAGTTTAATTTAGTCGAGCCCCAAAAAGATCAGCTATATGTAGGCTGGACTGCTCCGGGAGAATGGACCAAATATACTGTAAATGTAACAAAAACAGGGATTTACCAGCTTGGTTTAATGTACACTTCAAATCAAAATGGAAAGATTTCAATTTCAGTTAACGACAAAGATGCAACAGGCCTTATTTCTATTCCATCAACTTTTGTTGAGGCAGACACTGTGCAATGGAGGCAATGGCATCACTGGAACTATATCGATCAGATTGCCCGGATTGATCTGAAAAAGGGATTGCAAACTATCACAATTCATACTGTTGAGATAGGACAGATGAACTATGACTATATTAACTTTCAAAAAGTGAACTAACAACAGTGTGTTTAAATTTAAAGTCTAATTATGAAAAAATCGGCCATTTTAGGTTTAGTGATAATTTGCTTATTTTCTTTATACAATAAATTGAATGGGCAAGATATCCCGGCAAATGAACAATGCAAAAAACTGGGTAGAGGAGTAAACATCATCGGCTATGATAAGGAATTGTGGAAAGATTATACCAAAGGCCGTTTCAAGGAGGAGTATTTTAAAATGATCAAAGAGGCAGGTTTTTCAAACATT
>Ga0209746_1001343_pt1 | contig 11835 bp, 10 predicted proteins | sample BarGraNGADG00211_3_FD_184496 | JGI IMG/M metagenome (GOLD analysis project Ga0209746, IMG submission 184496) | Arctic peat soil microbial communities from Barrow, Alaska - Barrow Graham LP Ref core NGADG0011-211 (SPAdes) (version 2) | ecosystem: Environmental > Terrestrial > Soil > Wetlands >...
CGACGCTGCGGCTGAGGGCCGGCAGCCAGGCTAACCCAAGCAGCAGCGCAAAACCCACCGATCCGGCCATCGTCCCCAAGAATAATACCGCCAGATTCTGACCGGCCCTCGCCAACGCCTTCATCGCCCACCTCACACCCGTCACACATATCGCAGACACATATCGTACATATGCTAGTCGCCCTGGGCTCGGAGCGCCGTAGCCACGCGTACGAGATGGACTACTTAACGTCACAGGACGGCGGGGTGCTGCAGGCAAGATCACAGGCGGCCGGCCCGGCGCCGCTCGGGCAGCAGTTTGGCCAGGGAATCGCGCGCGTGCTATGATATGGGCATGTCGATGCCCCGCATGTCGATGCCCCGCATGTCGATGCCCCGCATGCCGATGCCCCACATGCCGATGCCCCTCGATATTTGGCTGCTCAATCCCTATCACTCGGGATCGCACCAGGCATGGGCCGAAGGCTACGCGGCCCATAGCCGCCACCGGGTGCGCATCTTGTCGATGGCAGGTCATTTCTGGAAATGGCGCATGCAGGGGGGCACGCTGGAGCTGGCCGAGCAAGCGATGGCTGCCGGCCGCGAGCCACCCGACCTCCTTCTCGCCAGCAGCATGGTCAATCTGCCGGCCTTTCTGGGCCTCACCCGCCGCCGGCTGGGCAATGTGCCTGTCGTGTTGTACATGCACGAAAACCAGCTTACTTACCCCCCGCCGCCCGGCAGCAAGCGCGACCTGACCTATGGCATGATCCAGCATCTCTCCATGCTGGCCGCCGACCGGGTATGCTTCAACTCGCGATACCACCTGGAGAGTTGGTTCGAGGAGCTCCCTCGCCTGCTCAAGCATTTTCCCGATTATACACATCTGGAGACCGTGCGCGTGGCGCGCACGCGCTCGCTGGTGCTGCCCGTAGGCTGTGACCTGCGTCGCTATGACCGGCATGAGGTGCCCAGAGAGTCCAGCGGGCCGCCTTTGATCCTCTGGAACCAGCGTTGGGAGTACGATAAGGATCCGGGGACTTTCTTCAAGGCGCTCTACGACCTGGCCGGCGAGGGGAGCGAATTCAGGCTGGCGCTGGCAGGGGAAAACTTCAGAGTTGTGCCGGGCGAGTTCGCCGAGGCACAGGCTCGTCTTGGCAACCGGCTGGTGCACTATGGCTACGCGGCCGGCCTGGCCGAATACGGCCGCTTGCTCTGGGAATCCGACCTGGTTGTCAGCACGGCGCTACATGAGTTCTTTGGGGTCAGCATTCTGGAGGCGGTCTACTGTGGCTGCCGGCCGGTGCTCCCGCGCCGACTGAGCTATCCGGAGCTCATCCCGGCGGAAATGCACTCATCCTGCCTGTACGATGACTACGCCGGGCTCATGGCGTTGTTGCGCGCCGGGCTGCGCGCACCCGCCCGGCTGTCGGGGCTGCGAGAAGCCGCCGCTCATTTCGACTGGGAGTTTCAGGCGCCCGCGTATGACGACCTGCTGGAGGATGTGGTGCGAGAGAAGTAAGGGTTTCGGAGTCATCCGCCGGTGGGCTTGTGTTCTCCGTCGCCTCCATCCGGCCCTTCCTTCACCTCCAGCACCACCACCTCTTCGGCTTGCGCACCACGCGCTCCGCTGCGCAGCACGAACTCGACTAACTGTCCGGCGCGCGGCAGCGGCTGTCCGGCTGCCAGCCCGGCCTTGTGCATGAAAACCTCGGGACCCTCGTGAGGGGTGAGGAACCCGTAGCCTTTGCTGTGATTGAACCACTTTACCAGGCCGCGCTTGCGCTCAGGGGTGGGGACCAGGCGCCGGCACATCGGACAAAGGGCCGGCGGCGGAGAGCTTGAACTCTGCTCTTCGATCGCCCAAAGGAAGTCGATACCGCACGCTGTGCAACGTCGGAAGAGATCAGTCGACATGTTTTACCCGGCTTCCCGATCCAACTTTGGGGTCTGAGTTTGACAGCCAATCTGGATTGCGCTACAATTTTGCCTGCTTAAGGCGACGTAGCCAAGTGGCAAGGCAGGGGTCTGCAAAACCCCCATCGCCGGTTCAAATCCGGCCGTCGCCTCTACCAAATGTGAAGGGCTGGCATCAGCATGATACCAGCCCTTCACATTCTTGTCAGGTCTAAACCCCGCCTCGCTCAGGCCTGCCCGCTCACCTCAAACGGGCGGCGGCAAGGTGCTGTTAGCCGGCGCCACCGTTTCAGCGCGGCTGCGGTCCCAGAGCCGGCGCTTGCGCTCTCCGCCCTCCTTGCCGTTCCCGTCGCCACGACCCTCGTGCGTGCCGTAGTATTGCCCATACTGGTAGGAGTAGTAATAGTAAGAGTAGCCGGCCCCGCGCAGCGGAACGCGGTTGAGCACCACGCCCAGCACGTGAGCGTTTACCTGGCGCATGGCTGCGGCGGCACGCTTGGCCAGCTCACGACGCGTTTTGCCGGCGTCGAGCACCAGCAACACGCCATCTTTCTGGGTAGCCAGGATGCTCGCGTCTGACAGGGCTGTGGTAGGCGGGCTATCCAGCACGACAATATCCGCGATGGCAGTCAATTCGACCAGCAACTCGCGCATGCGCTCCGAGCCGAGCAGTTCGGCTGCATTGGGCGGCAGCGGGCCGGAAGACAGGACGCTCAGCCCATGGACGCCGGTCTCCTGCAAGAGACCCTCCGGGCTCGGGTGATTCTCCAGCAGCGCGCTCGTCACACCGACACTGTTGCGCAGGTTGAACACACGGTGGAGGCGGGGACGGTGCTAGTCGGCATCTACCAGGATCACCCGCCGGCCACCCTGCGCCAGGGCGACGGCCAGATTGGAGGCGGGTAGATACGCAAGTCGCCATCCAGGTCGCTGCGGAAAAGGATCTGTCCGGCCAGGTAAGACGGCATCCTATCCGGCAGTTGTGGCGTCGGCGTGAGAGTCGGCCGCGGCGTCATCTGGTCCTCGTAGAGCACCGGCGGCACTGAGGTGGGAGTCGTGGCACCCGGTGGCGTCGGCTTCGATCTGGCTAGCAACCTGCGCGGTCAGGAACGCCGCCTTCTGATCGCAATCAGCATCATCTTGGAGCGTTGGCTGGCGGGTAATGAAAGAAACATGTTCAGCGGGCAGTCGATCCATGGGAGTTCATCCTTGGCAGGGAACCGGCAATCGGCGATCGGAGACAACGGATAGCGACTCCCGGGCTGTTTCGCCCCTGATAGGGTCGCAATAATAGCAGCGTCGTACAGGGCGGTGCGCAGCCGACCGGCCATGCGACAGTTAGGCCCACACCGCTCCCCTGGACCGGCTCTGATCGGCCGGATTTTGTAGGGAAAGGCGCACGATAGCCCCAGTATGAGTTAGAAACAGACCCGTTTGCCCGGTTCCGCCGGGCGACCGCCAGCATCGCCCGGCCGGATGTCATGGAGCACACGGGCTGGGATACCGCCCACGACGCTGTGAGGCGGCACGTCCCGGGTGACCACCGCACCGACAGCTACCACGGCGCCCTCGCCGATCGTCACCCCATCGGTGATAACCGCGCCGGCGCCAAGCCAAACGTCATCTTCGATGACGACACCTTGGGCGGTGATCCTCTGCTCGACAAACGGCCGGTCGGGGCCCGCATAAACGTGGTTGACCGCGAGGATCTGCACCAGGGGAGAGGTGTAGACCCGGTCGCCGAGACGAATGCCGCCCTGGCCACGCAGCACATTCAGCTCGCCTATCAAACTGTCGTGGCCGATATGAATGAAAGCGTGAGGAAGGTCCCGGAAGTTGTAGACGTGCAGGACCGAGCCGTGCATCACCAGGCTATTATCGCCGATGGCGATGCCCTGGGGACAGGCGTGCAGATAAACAGACTGATCCAGATAGACGTTGTGGCCAAGATGGATCAGGCTGGCGAAACGCAGGCGCACGCCGCTCTCGATCACAGCGACGCCGTCCAGGCGCATGATCAGCCGGTACAGCACGGCCCGCAATCCTATACCGATGACAGTGGGCACCCAGCCGGCAAGGGCAAATAGGAGTTGTTCCAGGAGATAGCGCAGGGCGCCGCGGGTGGCGGTCCTTTTCAAGTCGATTCAGGCCGGGAAGTACAAAGGCAAAGCTCCGCCGGGCCGTCGCGGGTCGAGGGTAGCTTACGGTGGCAAATGGGACCGGCGCATAGAGAACGCCCCAGAGCATGAGCTCCAACGGCCCCGCCTGCTGTGCGACGCGTTCATAATGTCAGTCAACACACAACCGCGTTACGATCACCATACAGGTCGGAGAAAAACCAACAGTGGGAAGAAGATCCAGAGAAGCGGGCTAGAACTCCACCCTGCTGAGCCTCTTTACGAGCCTGGCGTGAGCTTATCACAGGCGCTCACACTTTGTCAATGGTCGAAGCTTGCACAAGGCTTACACTACTTGTCACCCGTCAGATACCGCAAACTGATCTTCAAGTATCTCGGGCGGTTTGTAATCTAGCGCTTGATGGCGGAAGTAAGTGTTGTACAACTCCGAGTAGTGACCACCCTGGGTCATCAGCTGATCGTGCGTACCCTCCTCCACAATACGGCCGTGGTCTAACACGACGATCCGGTCGGCAGTTCTGACCGTCCAAAGACGATGCGCGATGATCACCGCGGTGCGCCCGCGCATGACGGTCTCCAGACCTTCCTGGATCTGCGTCTCCGTGAAGGGATCGACACTGGCGGTCGCCTCGTCCAGAACGAAGATCGCCGGATCCTTCAGGAGCACGCGCGCCAGAGCGACCAGTTGGCGCTGGCCCATGGAAAGGTTGGCGCCGCGCTCACCGGCGTCTGTATCCAGGCCGTTGGGCAGATCGTCCAGCCACTCGCCGTTGCTGATCCCCAGCGCGGCGCGCCTGACCTGCTCGTCACTGGCGCCGGTCAGCCCGTGGCGAATATTCTCACGCACGCTGCCCGAGAACAGGAATGGCTCCTGCGGCACCAGGCCGACGTGCAGACGGTATTGGCTCAGGTCCAGGCGGCGGATGTCGCGGCCGTCGACGAGCAGCTCGCCACCCTGGAACTCGTAGAAACGGGTGATCAGGCGGGCAATGCTGCTCTTGCCGGCCCCGGTGTGGCCGACCAACGCCAGGCGCTCGCCCAGCCGGATGTTCAAGCTGAAGTCTTGCAGCACCAGCTCACGCTCGTTGTAGCTGAAATTCAGGTGGCGGAACTCGACGTGACCCTCCACCTTTTCGACGGGCAGCCGGCCGATCTGGACGACCTTGGGCTCGGCGTCGATCAGGGCAAAGACGCGCTCGGAAGCGGAAAGACCGTCCTGGAACTGGCTCCAGAACGAAGCGATGCCCAGCATCGGCCACCAGAAGAAGCCGACCGCCTGCATGAACAGGTAGAAGTTGCCCGGCGAGATCGTGCCGGCATGCGCGGCGCTCCCGCCCAGGTAAACCAGCAGCGCGACGGCCAGTCCGGAGGCAATGCTCATGATCGGCCAGATGGAATTCAGAGTGATGCCGCGCCTCAGACCGACCGCGTAAGCCTGGCGATTGTTTGTCTCGAAGGTGCTATAGATCGCCCGCTCCTGGCGGAAAGCCTTGGCGACCATGATACCGCTCACCGACTCCTGGATTTGCGCGTTGATCCGGGCAGTCACCCGGCGGGCGCGTTGGGTAACGCGCCGGGCGACACGCCGGAAACCCAGCGCGATGCCGGCGGCGACCGGGGTCATCAGGATCAGCAACAGGGTCAGGCGGGCATCAATGCGCGCCAGCCAGACAATCAGCAGCAGCACCAACAGGATCTGGCTGACCAGGTTCGTGATGAGGCTGACCACGTCGGAGAAGTCCTGCGTGTCGGAGGTGACACGGCTGACCACCTTGCCCGAGGGGTGCTCGTCGTAGAACGACATGTCGTGACGAATCACGGCCGCGAAGACGTCCTTGCGCAATTTCAGCACCACGCTGCCGACGACGCGCGCGCTGAACATCTGCTGCGCGTAGTTGAAGGCCCAACCGGCGATACCGAGCAACACCACTGCGCCGGCGAGCAACACAATGATCTGCGAAGTCTGGTTCTGCGACACGATGTCAATGGCGCGCGCGATCAGGATCGGCCCGCCGGTCCCGGCCACCGAGTTAAGAGCCAACGCCAGGGCGATGACCAGCATCCGCCCGGCGTGCGGCCGGAAATAGGTGAGAATGCGCCGGATCAACTGCCGGTCGCTATAGCTGCGATCGTATGCCTCGGTGTCGAGGCCATCCAAAATGAAACCCATTTTTGTCCTAGCGCACGAATATGCGGCGGTAGTCGGGGCTGCGCGCGAGCAACTCCTCGTGCGTCCCCTGCTCGACCAGTGCGCCGCGCCGCAAGAGCAAAATGCGATCGGCCCAGCGGATCTGGCTGAGACGATGTGTGATCAGGAAGGTGGTGCGCTCCCGGCTGATGCGTCGCATGGCGCGCTGGATCTGGTCTTCAGTGGCGCTATCGATGGCGCTGGTGCTGTCATCCAGGATCAGAATGCGCGGGTCGGTCAGGAACGCGCGGGCGATGGCAACGCGCTGGCGTTGCCCGCCCGACAGGGTGACGCCTCGTTCGCCAACTTCCGTCTGATAGCCCTCGGCGAAACCGGTGATGAAATCGTGGGCCTGCGCGGCCCTGGCCGCCGCTTCTATCTCCCCCTGGCCGGCATCCGCACAGCCAAAAGCGATGTTCTCCGCCAGCGTACGTGAGAACAGGAAGACGTCCTGCTCGATGGTCGAGATCTGCGAGCGCAGTGACTCCAGGCTCCAGTCACGCACGTCGATGCCATCCACCAGCACGCGGCCGGAATCCACATCGAAGATGCGGTTGATCAGCCGGGTGAGCGTGGTCTTGCCGGAGCCGGTCAGGCCCACGATCGCGACGGTCTCGCCGGCGTGCGCGCTGAAGCTGATGTCCTGCAAGATGCACTTGTCGCCGTAGCCAAAACTGACATGCTCGAACGTGACGTCGCCGCGTATGGGCTGTGACACCCCTGCCTGGTTCTCGTCCAGCTCGGTCTCGGTGTTGATGATCTCGAGAATGCGGCGCGCACCGGCCACACCTAGCTGGACCAGGTTAAAAGTGAACACAGAGATGAAGGTGGGAAAGCGCAGGATCCCCAGCAATCCCATGAAGGCCACAACCTGACCCAATGTGATCGCGCCGGTCCGCCAGATCAGGAGCGCGTGCAATAGCCCGGCGCCCCAGGCCAGGCCAAACACCAGGAGAGGCAGGTAGCGCGCCTGAATGATGCCCTGGCGCACGTAGAAGTCACGAAAGGCGCTCGCATCGCCGACGAACTTCTTCCACTGGTAGTTCTCCTGGACGTTCGCCTTGACGACCTCGATCCCTGCAATGGCCTCTTCCAGACCCGCGTTCATCTTGCCGAACTGCCCGCGCAGACCTTCGCTGACCGGTCCCAGGCGGCGGTTGTAGTCGAAGATCGTGATGCCCAGCAGCACCAGGAAAAGGCTGGGCACCAGCAGGAGGCTCGGGCTGATCCGCGCAATGAGCAGAATGGGCATCAAGATGCCGGTGGCCGAGTCAGTAATCAGACCCAACCCCGGGCTGAACATATAGTTGAGCGAGCGCACGTCATTGGTCGCACGCGCCATTATGTCACCGACGCGTTGCCGGCCATGAAAGGTCTGGCTTTTGCCCAGCAGGCTAACGTACAGTTCCTCGCGGCTATCGCGTTCGATGCGCTGCGCCAGGAACTCCACCGCGCCGGTACGCAGCACGCCCGTCAGGCCCTGGCCGACCGTGACGGCGATGATGCTGAGGGCAATGGCCAAAAGTTGAGCCATAGTAAAGCCCGGCAAGGTGATGAGGTCAAAAGCGCGGCCGATGTACACCTGCACGTAGGAAACAAAGAAGTTGTTGACCAGGGCCGCCAGCAGGACGACCAGTGGGAACATGGGATAACGCACGGCGTGTGCGATGATCCAGCGCACCGGTCCGCTGCGATTGTAGTTGTGCTCATTTTCGGGCGTGAACTCGCGTTTGGAAACCAACCTGAACCCTTTCCAGCCTGAGCCGGCGTACGGCCGGCGTCTCGTCGTCGTAAGCGCGTCCCTTAAGTATAGGCCGGCGGAAAGCTTGTGTCAAAAAGTCGGGCATGCGGGCGTGCGCCGGGGCACGCACCTTGTATGCTTGCCTATGGACGCACGCGCGCGCCGGTGGTAGTCTTCCACTGCCAGCCCAGTGTGCAGGTGGAGGTAGAAAATGGCCGTTGCCACCAAACTGCAGGCCGATGTCGTCGTCGCCGGTTCAGGACCGGGCGGTGCGACGGTGGCGCGCGAGTTGGCGCGCCAGGGCAAGCGGGTGCTCCTGTTGGAGCGCGGCATCGATCAGCGCGCGCACAGCTACTACGGAACGTATGCCGGCGCGCTGATCTACAGCGATCACCGCAGTTTATTGTTTACCCAGGAAGGGCTGAACATCATCCGCCCGCTGATGGTCGGCGGGGCCACCAGCATGTATTGTGGCTGCGCCGCCGTGCCCCCCGATTGGCTCAAGGGCAAATACGGCGTGGATATCGACACGGAAGTCTCCGAGACCGTCGAAGAACTGCAGATCGCGCCGCTTCCGCCCGAGCTGCGCGGCCGGGCATCGACTCGCGTGGCCGAAGCGGCCCAGGCCCTGGGTTACGACTGGCAGCCGCAGCTCAAGTTCATGTCTCCCATGCGCACGCGCCGCTTCCGCTGCGGGGCCAAATGCATGCTCGGCTGCCGCTGCGGCGCTAAATGGAGCGCCGCCGAATACGTGGATGAGGCAGTGGCGGCGGGCGCCCGGCTGCTGACACGCGCGACCGTCGAGCGGGTGTTGGTCGAGGGTGGCCACGCGGTCGGGGTGGCAGGCCTTTTGGCCGGCCGGCCTTTCAGCGTGACGGCAGGGACCGTGGTGCTGGCTGCCGGGGGCATCGGCACGCCGCGCATCTTGCAGGCCTCCGGCTTCGCGGATGCCGGCCAGGGCATGACCATGGACGTCACCAGCATGGTCTACGGCTTCGTCAAGGAGCGAGGCGCCGGCAACGAACCGCCCATGACCTGGTCGTGGGAGGATCGGGAAACGGGCTTCATGCTCAGCACGCTGATCGACCCCTGGCTGCTCTACCCGATCATCACTGCCCTCAAGGGTTGGCGCTACCCGCTCTACTGGCCGCGCTGGAATAATATCCTGGGCGTGATGATCAAGCTCAAAGACGACGTGTCGGGCGGCGTCTTTCGGGATGGCAAGATCAGCAAGCCGCTGACGGCGCATGACCGGCCACGCCTGCAGATGGCCGAGAACTTTAGCCTCCAGATCCTGTGTGAGGTGTGTGCGGAGCCGTCCAGCATGTTCATGACACCACTGCGCGGCACGCATCCCAGCGGGACGGTGCGCATCGGGACGATGCTGAACTCCGATCTGCGCACGGAGACACCCGGCCTCTATGTCTGTGACGCCAGCGTCTTCCCGGAGGCCCTGGCCCGGCCGACCGTTCTGACCATCATCGGCCTGGGCAAGCGACTCGCTAGACACCTGGCGAGCAATTGAACCGATTCATATGCAAGCCCATGAACGCCTGCTGGCTGCGCTGGACGGCTATCCCCGGCTGCCGTTAGCCGAGTACCCCACTCCGCTGGAACCCCTGCCGCGCTTGAGCCGCGAGTTGGGCCGGCCGGTATACATCAAGCGGGATGACCAGATCGGTCCCGGCCTGGGCGGAAACAAGACGCGCAAGCTAGAGTACCTGCTGGCCGATGCCAGGCAGCGCGGCGCCCGCAAGGTAGCCACCTTTGGTGGGTTGCAGTCAAACCACGCCCGCCTCACCGCCGCGGCTGCCCGCCAACTGGGTCTTGAGCCACATCTGCTCTATTTCGCGCGCCGCCCGGCACGCATGACGGGCAACCTCTTGCTGAATGAGCTGCTCGGCGCCCAGATGCATTTCATTCCCTTTGGCGGCGGAGGCGACGCGAGCATGACCCTGGAGCAGACCATCCGGCTCGTGCGGATCGTGGCCTGGGCCATCCTGGGACGGCATTATTTCATCCAGGTGGGTGGGCATTCATGGCGCGGCTGCCTGGGCTATGTGCGGGCGGCCGTAGAGATCGATTGCCAGGCCCGTGCCCTGGGCATCGAACGGGCAAGCCTGGTGGTAGCCGTGGGGTCGGGCGGCACGTTAGCCGGGCTGATGGCCGGCCTCGCACTGACCGGATCGCCACTCGGCCTGCTTGGCATCGACGTGGGCAAGCTCTGGAAAGCTTTCCCGCCTACCATCGGCCGCCTGGCCGAGGAGCTGTGCCGGCGCCTGGGGCAGCCGCAGACCTTCGACGCACGGCAGGTGCCGCTCATCGAGCGCACCTACGCCGGGCCGAGTTATGGGGTCCCATCGCAGGCCGCAAGCGCGGCCATCCGCCGCCTGGCCCAAAGCGAGGGCATCTTGCTGGACCCGATCTACACCGGCAAGGCGTTCGCAGGCATGCTTGACCTGTGCCGGCGCGGCGCGTTGCCCGCGGACCAACCGCTGATCTTCCTGCACACCGGCGGCTTGCCCGCCCTGTTCGCGGCCTGACGTGGGCGCTTCTCCTCTTCTGGTGGGCGCGCGGTGACTTCAGCGAGCGGGTGGTCTATCGCTGCCAGACGTGCGGGCATGAATGGAGCGCTTAGGGAGGGTTCAAACAGGGTGATGTAAGGCCTGGTGCGCCAATATACCCAGCCCAACTCCGCCGGCCACCACCGCCAGCCAGTTGGTCTCCAGGTCTTGCAGAGGAACCAGACAGATCGATAGGGTGAGCACGGCGCCGGCCAAAACAATCGCTACCACGTCGACTTTGCGGCCGGTGATGATCCAGTCCCTGCCCTGCATTCGCTCTGTCTTCAGCATAGTGACCCGTCCTATAGTATGTAGGTAGCTGCTTTCCACTATATAGACGGTCCAGGCTCCGATTGGTAACGGGTCCCGGCGGGCCGGATTCAGGTCGAAGGTCCGTCTGTGTTAAACAAAGATCCGACCAGCAAACTGTCGTTCTGCTGGTCGGATTATGGGCCGACCGGGAATCGAACCCGGAACCCTTGCAGGGGCAGATTTTAAGTCTGCCGCCCGCTTCTGAGGGGAAATCGCCCTTTTCGAGCAGAAGACTCGGCGTTTTCGGCCCAGTTTCGGAACCAGTCTGCTGCTCACCATTATAGGCCCGGTATGTCGCCTCTGCAAACGGTGGATGCCGTCTGTGGTGCGACGTGGGAGAGGGGTGCTAGCCCTCGGGGCCGCTGAAGTAGGCGAGCGAAGACCCGAGCCCCTGCACCGGTGAAGGACCGCAGGAACCAGCTCTGCATGCCGGTATGCATCTCATCCTCTCCAATAGGCCTATCACTGCAAGCCATAGGAGCGATGGACCAGCAAGCTGAGAAGTGACAGGGTGGAGTTGTAGGTCGCCTTTGGCGAGCGGCTTGCTGCGGTCCCCCTGTCTTCTGGGCGAGCGCATTTCTCTCTTGCCGGTGGTGAAAGAATCAGCACCTGCTAGAATTGTCATGTGTCCTTGCAGGAGTTGTACCAAAACGTCTACCTGGAGTCCGAACACTGGATGAGTTTCCTGGCATACATCTTGTCGACACGCCCCTTATGTCAAATCTGCAATTCCCCGTATTGCCTGCAGATCCACCACAGAAACTACCGCTGCCTCTGGCATGAAACCCCAAACGATGTAGCGGTACTTTGCGAGCGCTGTCACAAGATGATAAGCGGACAACCGCCCTGGTTGTGGAGGGTGTTGTCACGACTTCTTGGGTGGATTCTGCCGGCTCGAACAAAGAAGAAGGGAATAGGCCGGAGGACTGCTTGAACCCCGCGCGAGGCATCGCTTTCGCGATGTTACTTACGTCTTGCCTCAGACATACGCCTGCA
>Ga0209746_1001344_pt1 | contig 11819 bp, 7 predicted proteins | sample BarGraNGADG00211_3_FD_184496 | JGI IMG/M metagenome (GOLD analysis project Ga0209746, IMG submission 184496) | Arctic peat soil microbial communities from Barrow, Alaska - Barrow Graham LP Ref core NGADG0011-211 (SPAdes) (version 2) | ecosystem: Environmental > Terrestrial > Soil > Wetlands >...
ATATAGGTAAGGGCCAGCCTCGGGTTGGTGACTATATACTCGAGGCCATCGCGCCCGAAATGGCCGCCCTCCTCCTCCAGCTTCATCCCCTTCACCTCGGCGTCCCCCACATCTCCACTCGACCTCCGTTCAATTCAGGCTCGGCCTGGCCCCACCCGGGGCCTGCCTCCGTCTCACCCGGAAAGGGGCACCTACCCAACGTCCGCCTCCAGGCCGGATACCCGCGCCGGTTGCGGCTCGGCCGGCTCCAGATGCAGTGAGGTGGTCAGCCTGAGCAGCGCCAGCAGGAACTGTATCGTCGCCTCGGCTCCCCGGTTGGAGTCGACGCCGTTCACCAGCAGCGCGTCGGACACGCTGCCCGACGCGAACTCGTACATCGGCTCCTTGAGGGCGTTGCGACCCAGGAACCACTCGAGGGCGGCCCTCGCCTGCTGGATGTACACCGAGTCCCGCTCGATGACGTAAGCGTCCACACACGCCTCCGCCAGAGACGCCGCCTCGATGGGGAGTTGTCTGAACCTCGCCTTCTCGCCGCCGCGAGGCAGCCACCCCTGGTCGCCTACCAGGTTGAAGACCCCGTCCTCGTAGGAAAGCGCCAGAAGGAACTTGAGGCTGGTCAGCCCGACGTCGAGGCAACGCTCGTCCCTGCTAGCCCTGTAGGCCAGCAGCAGCGCCCTCGGCATCAACCCGTTCCCGGCGTACATCGTATCCTCGAACCAGCGCCAACCCGGCGCGGACTCCCTCTCGTAAGCCTCGAGCAGTTTCTTCGAGAGGTCGTCGAGGAACCCTGCGACCAGGCTCGCGCCGCCGAACCTGGTCAGGTAGTGGTAGCAGCCGATTATCGCGTACGAGATCGCTCGCGGCTCGTCGAGTACTATTGAATGCAGCGCCTCGTCGAACATGTTCTTGGCGAAAGACGCAAGGCCCTCGTTGGGCTCAAGGGCCACCGTGACGCCCAGGCCGGCGAGCGCCCGGCCCTGGCACTCCTCGCCGCCCACCTCGTCCGCGAAGGTCATGTCGTAGTTCAGGAAATCATGGAAGCGGCCGTCGGGCAGTTGCATGTACCTCAGGAAGCCCAGGTAGGTGCGCGCCAGCTCGACGCTCCTGACGTCGTCGATCTGCAGGTGGAATACGACCACCGCCGCGAGCGCCATGGCGTTATCCCCGGTCGTATACCCGCTCGCCCGGTCGGCTATGTCGAAGTGGGCACCGTGGAGTATGCCGGTGCTGTCCGTCAGCCTTACCAGGTAGTCCAGCTTGGGCCGAGGCAGGTCCCTGATCGAAAGCGGTTGACGGGCCGGGGCCGCCACCGGGGCGGCTACCGCCCTGCCGGCGAGGACCGCCTTGAACAGGCCTACGTATTCCTTGCCGACCTCCTTCCAGATCATCTGGCGGCCGAACGCGTAGGCTTTCTCGCGCATCTCGCGCATACGGTCGGGGTGCTCCAGCAGGTCGATGACTCCCCGCGACATGCTGTCGGGATCCCGGAACTCTGCCAGTATGCCGCGGCCGTCGGACAGCAGTTCCTCGGCGTAGTAGTACGGGGTCGACACCACCGGCTTCCCCAGGCCGATCGCATAGGCCAGCGTGCCGCTGACGATCTGTCCCCTGTCCAGGTAAGGCGTCACGTATATGTCGCACGCGGCGAGGAAGTCGGTCAGCTCCTCAAGGGTCACGAACCTGTCGTAGAAAGCGACGTTGTCCTCGACCCCCAGGTCGTGCGCGAGCCTCTTGAGGAAGAAGCGGTACTTCTCACCCTCCTTCTTCTTGACCGGCGGATGAGTCGCCCCCAGCACGACGAAGGTGACGTCAGGGAACCGCTCGACTATTGCCGGCATGGCCTCGATCATGTACTCGATCCCTTTGCGCTCGGAGAGCAGCCCGAAGTTCAAAAGTACGGTCCGACCCTGCAGGCCCCACCTGGCCTTGTGCTCGTCGGGTTCGCCGAATGGCTTGTCGGGCACGCCGTGGTGGATGATGTGCACCTTCTCCGGCCCGATGCCGTAATACGTCTCGAGGAACTCGACCGACTTGCGGCTCATCACCACAAGCGCGTCGGAGAGGTCCGCCACCTCGACGAGTGCTTCCTTCCTCTCCGGCAGCGGGTCCGGCAGCACCGTGTGGACGGTCGTCACGACGGGTTTCTTGATGTCGCGTAGCATGTCGGCGATGAGTATGCCGAAGGGCCCGCCGAATATCCCGAACTCATGCTGGAGACAGACGACGTCGACCCCCGACATGTTCACGAAATCCGCGGCCCTGTGGTAATCGCGGGGATGGTTGGCGACGACTTCGAAACGGACCATCGGCGGGTAATCGTATCCCTCCGGCCTGTCGTTCATCGCCACCACGAAGACCTGGGAGCCGACTCCGAGCGACCTCGCCACCCAGGTCGCGACGTCCGTGGTGAACGTCGCGAGGCCGCACTGCCTCGGGATGTAATTGCCGATGACCGCTACGTTCATCCTGCCGTCGGACTCAGAGCCCCGGTTGGCTATGTCGTTCATGAAGATCACCTCGAACAGAACTGTCGGGCACGTCATCCGGTCGCTGGAGCGGCCCGCGCCATGCCGGCACAAGCATTATATCCGATTGCCGCCCGGGCCCTGGGCCTCCCGGAAGGTCCGGCAAGCCGGAACCCGGCGGGCCGCCCGTCGCGGAAAAACGCGCCGCGCAAGCTCTCGGGCGGTGTAGCGCCCGGGCCCACCGAGTGGCACAGGCACCTGCTAACTGGTACCATCTTACGCTGTGTGACCCTCGGAGGGCTGTGGCCTGCGAATCGATCGCATCCGAGATATCGTCCGATAATCAGTTTCACGAGTTGAGCCCCGGCCCCTCCCGACCCGAGCGAAGAAAGGCCCCTGGAACATGCGACTTGCGGATGCGCGCGAAAAACTGACGAAGGTGAGCGTCGACGGCGGCGCCCCGCGCTACCCCGTGAGGGAGGTGCTCGCCTCCGTGCGCGGCGCGTTGTTCAGGGGCGACAAGATAGAGTGCTCGTGTTGCGACCGCACATTCTCGCATTTCCTCTACTCGCCGTACTTCACGGCCAGGTGCCCTTATTGCCTTTCCGTCGAGCGGTACAGGGTTCTTTGCCGGTTCCTCCGGGGAAGAAGCGACTTCGCCGACGGGCCGGTGCGGGTACTCGACATAGCACCGATGTGGTGGTTCCAGGAGTTCTGCCGGTCCTACGAAAACATCGATTACATGTCGATCGACATAAGGTCTCCCCTCGCGATGCGACACATGGACATCCGCCACCTCGACCTCGACGACGCGAGCTTCGACTGGATCTTCTGCTCGCACGTACTGGAGCACGTCGACGACGACATGGGGGCGCTCCGCGAGCTCCTCAGGGTGTTGAAGCCGGGAGGCACGGCGATAATCCAGGTGCCGGTCGAGGCCGAGCGCACCATCGAAAGGAGAGAGCTCGGCCCTGTCGAGCAGGTCGAGTTGCTGAAGTTTCCGGACCACCTGAGGGTCTACGGGCCGGATTTCGCGGAGAAGCTTGCGGACGCGGGCTTCAGGGTCGAGATCGCGAGGCCGGTCGAAGGGCTCGACGAGACGGAGGTAGCCAGGTGCGGCCTGGACCCCGGCGAGGACCTGTTCGTCTGTTCGAAATGAAACGTTTACGCCCGTCTCCCGGGCGTCGTCCCGCGGGGACGGAAAACACCGCGAACCTGCAGTAACCCCACCACGTTCCATCCGTTTAACTCAAGGAGGAAGCACTAATAGTCGTGCTATAATTTGCCGATACTTAGGTCAGGTGTGCGGGCGGCAGGTTTTTTCTTTGTCCACCAGACATCTCTCGACAAGGAGAGGTTTATGAAACCCGGTCAGCTTATAAGCGCCGTGAAGAAACGCTACTGGATAATCATCCTCGCGACCATCATATGTGCCCTTGTCGCAGCGGTTATCGGGCACGTCCAGAAGCCGGTCTACAAGGTCGACATCCTGATGGCCGCCGTCGCCCCCAGGAACCCAACCACCAGGACGGCGGACGCGACCACCCAGATCGCGTATACCCAGACCATGCCGACGGTGGCGAACGCCGCCGAGAGCATCGACATCGCGAGGGCCGTGAGCGCGCGGCTCAAGAAGAGCGGCATCGACATCCCACCCGAACAACTGCTCAAGAAAGCTACCGCGGGGCCCATCGCCAACACGACCTCCATAAGGATTACGTTCACGGACGGCAACCCTCAGCGCGTCTCGGAGATAGCGAACGCCTGGGGGGGCGTGACGGCCACCACGTTGAGCAACGACCCGATAATGCTGGGCGGCACCCTGCAGCTAACCAATGAGGCTGTGCCCCCCGAAAAGCCCACCCAGCCCAAGCCCACCATATACGTCGGGCTCGGCATCTTCGTAGGGCTCATACTCGGTTTCGCACTCGTGGTCGGGATCGAGTACTTCGACCCTCACTTCCGCTCCGCGGAAGAGGTGGAGGAGGTACTCGGGCTCCCGGTGCTCGGTATGCTGCCGAAGAAGATGAAGGGGAACGCCGCCCGGGAAGCTTACTCGAACCTGAGGACCAGCCTTCTGTTCTCACTGGCCGAGCGCAACACCGCCTCGGTGGTGGTGAGCGGCGCGGTGCCCGTGAAAGGGATGCATGACGTCACGGTCAACCTGGCCAAGAGCATCTCGGATACGGGCAGGAAGACGCTCCTGGTGGATTGCGACATGCGTGACCGCGTGGTATCCGGCCTGATGGCCGCGGGCGACCTGCCGGGGATCTCCGAGGTCCTCGAGGGCGAGACGTCACTCGACGGAAGGATAGCGCGCACCACTTTCCCCAACCTGTACCTGCTGCCGGCGGGGAAGCAGCCCAGCAGCCCGTCGGACATAATCTCACGGCCACGCTTCAAGAGCATCATCGAGCAGTTGGAGGGTGAGTTCGACGAGGTGGTTCTCGACGCGCCGTCGCTTACCAGGGCGGTCGACGGGGCTATCGTGGCCGCCAGCGTCGGGACGTCGATCGTCGTTGTCGATGTGGAGAGCTGCACCAGGAACTCGGCCTTGCTCGCGCTCGCGAGCTTCAACCGGATGCAGCTCAGGCCATCGGGGGTTGTGCTCACGAACGTCAAGTCCAGGAGGATCGGCAGAAAGGTCAAGTGAGGGCGGTAAGCCTGGAAAAGCCCCCGGCGGGACTTTGAACGATAGCCTGGCGAGAGCAGGCAGCGGTGACGACACCCGAATCGATGTAATATCGCTCGACCCGCGGGATGGGCAGCGAACGCTCCCGGCTCTCCGGGGCGGGAGGAGTCGCTCTGATGGAGCGGGTCGGACAGGTCACAAAGAACGCATCGGCGCTTATCGTCGCGAAGATAGTAACCTCGGTTCTCGGCTTTCTGCTCACCATCGTCATCAACAAGCAGCTCGGCCCCGTCTACGCGGGTGTCTACGCTTACGCGTACACGCTATACGCGATGTTCCAGGTCATCCCGGACTTCGGCCTGGGCAACATCTCCATACGAGACGTTTCCCAGGACCACGCAAAGGTGCGCAGGTACTTCCCCACCGTGGTGAAGCTCAGGCTCCTGCTGGCACTGGCGGCCCTGGCGCTGATAACCATCACCAACGTCGTCAGCACGGTGCTGCTACACTCCCAGGTGCTCGCGGGTCCCAAGTTCTGGGTCGTGCTCACAATCTCGTTCGCACTGTTGATCGAGCAGCCTTTCTCCAATAGCCTGGCCGAGAACTTCATAGGCCTGGAGAGGCTGACCACGGTCGCGATAGTTTACCTGATAATGGGCATCGTGCGGGTTGGGGTCTCCTTCTACATCATAGGCGCGGTGGGCAAGAACCCGACCCAGGCCGAGGCGCTCAGGGCGCTGGTCCTGCTCATGATCACCTACATCTTCACGAACATATACTCCGTTGCTCACTTCTACGCGGCTTACAGGCGCGTTCTCAGCCACATCGACTACCCCCGGGCAGCGGTGCGGGACAAGGTTCTCGCCGAGGCCGTGATCGCGCGAGCACCGGGCACCGGCAGCGTCGGGAACGCGCTGATCGCCGACTACTCGTTCTCCGGGATAGCGCCGCCGCTCGCCGGGGTCCCGACGTTCTCGCAAGAGGACTACGTCGAGCCCGAGGAGATGCCGCTCGAATGGCAGAGCCACATCACCAGGACCGCCTGGCTGGGAAACGTCCAGACGAACGGCCAGCGGCAGGCGCCGAGGAAGCCAGAAAGCGTGCCCCGTCCCTCTTCCACCCCGCCGGCCGGGCAGTCGCGGCCCCAGTGGCCGTCGTCCACCGCCGTCCCGGGAGTGCAGGTGCAGGGCCCCGAGCTTGCGGATGCAGGCCAGCCCGGGCGGGCGAAAGCCTCCTATTCGGTGCCGGGGCCCGGCCATGGATATCTCAAGAAGGGCCAGAGCCACAGCGCGGTTGACTCGGAGATGAGCTCGGGCAAAGACTTGAGAAGGTACCTGATTAGCAACGCCTGGCCTCTTGCGGTCGTGGGCGCGGGGGTGGCCATCTACGCGGGACTGGACATACCCATCCTCACCTGGATGAGGGGCAGCACGGCGGCCGGTTACTACAATGCCGGAGCGATGTATGCCAAGGCATTCGCCTTCTTGACCCTCGCCGTCAACATGGCGGTGTTGCCAGCTGTATCCATCGTAGCGGGCAAGCACCCCGAGAAGCTCGGGGAGCTCTGGGAACGGCTCATGCGGTACGCACTGGTTGTGATGGTCCCCATGGCGGTCATCGTGCCCCTGCTCGCGCGGCCGATACTGGTGTTCCAGAGACACGGTTTCGTAGCCGCCTGGCCGGTGGTCTGGATGACCATGGTCGCGATGAACTTCACGATAATGACGGGGATAAGCTTCCCGTTCTTCGTTGCCATCAACAAGCAGAAGAAGATAACCACCGTCATACTGATAAGCCTGGTGGCCAAGGCCGCCCTCAACGTCGCGCTGATCCCCTTGCTGGGGTTCAACGGCTCGGCCGTCGCCATGCTCGTGAGCGAGTTCATAGTGTTCATAGCGCTGTATACGCTGCTGTCGCGCGAGCTGGGGCACCGCGTCAGGTTCCATCGGTTCGCGCTGGTCCCGATCGGCACGCTGGCGGGCCTCTACGCCGTCACGTTCTTACTTGAGAAGGTCCTCGTCGGGGACAGGGTGTTCGCCAAGCATGCTTTTCTAAGCTCCCTGGAGTACGCTCTTATCATCGTCGTCGTCGTCATATGTATATACGCTGTCATCACGTTCGCCTCGGGGGTGCTCTCGAGGGCGCGCCTGGGTGAGCTGAACGACCTCTTAAAGGTGGAGAGTGAATCATGAACGGTGGTCCTGAGCGCAACGCGCTCAAAGGGCGAGTCTATGGGGCCGGGTGGTACGGCCTGTCGCGTAGACCACGCCTTCGCGCCCTGCTCGTAGCCGCGATAATAGCCTGCACGCTAGCCGTCGTCACGCTATCGAGCGGCGGGTGCGCCATCACCCGTGTCGTCAACCAGGTGTCGGTCACGAAGCGCGGGCTCGACGTTCTCAACGCCGTCAACAAGAAATCAGGCGAAGGGTACGACGTGCGGGAAGCCCGGGCGAAGTGGCTCGCGGCTCTGCAGGCATACCAGAAGCAGGACTTCACCGGGACCGACACCATGCTCGACCAGACCGAGGCCCTGCTGGCCAAGGCGCCGAAGGTCTCCGAGCGCATCTTCTACAAGAGCGCCGGCGGTATAACGGTCTCCGGGCTGGTCTTCAAGCCGCCCGGCAACGGTCCGTGGCCGGCCGTCATAGTGAACCACGCCGGGTTCGGCACCGGGGCCGACTTCAGCGATGTGGCGCTGATGATAAGGGACCACGGTTACGTTGTGCTGAACCCCGACTTTCGGGGCAGCGGGGAGTCCCAGGGGAAGCACGAGGTGGCGAAGGGCGAGGTAGACGACGTCATCAACGGTATAAAGTACCTGAAGGAGCACGGACTGGTCGACGACGACCGGGTCGCGATGTACGGGCAGAGCCACGGAGCGGCGGTATCGATGCTGGCCGCCGAGCGCTACCAGGTGAAGGCTGTTGTCGAGGAGGCCGGTTTCTGCGACGCAGCGGGTGTCTACAACAATATCGCGTCTTCGACCGACCAGGCGGCCAAAGACCTTTTCAACCAGGTGGCGGGCATGATCAACGGCACCCCCCAGCAGAACCCGCAGGAGTACTTCGTGCGTTCGGCGATAAACTACGTGAACGACATGACGGCGCCGGTGCTGCTCATCCACGGCGCCAAGGACCCGCTGATACCGGTCGAGCAGGCGTACCGCATGTATGACGCGCTCAAGGCGGCGGGCAAGACCGCCGAGCTGAAGATCTACCCGAACGAGGCTCACTGCGTAAACGACCCCGCCGGCAGGCTCGAGGTCTGGCAGATGATGTTCGACTGGTTCAAGAAGAACGGGGTCTGAGTCTGGGCCGCCAGGGCTCCCCGGTTTAAAGAAAGTGAGCGATGAAAGCCGATAATACTGGAGAAGGCTGTGACGCGCGGAAAGGCGCGCGAGAGCCGCAGCTCAGGGCGGAGAGGATCATCCGGATGCTGCGACCTCGGCGAGGTAGTTCCGCCATCCTGCTCGGGGAGTTCGAGGGCGTCCTGGCTGGACGACTCGGTCGGGAGTTCGGTGTGGAGGTCATCTGGGTGGAGCCCGCCGGACACGGCCAGGCCACCGAACCGCCTGTCCCGCGATCGCTCGAGGCGCCTGACGGCACTGACGGCAAACGGGTGCTCGCGGATTGTTACTCGCTCCCTTTCGGGCCTGGCAGCTTCGACTTCGTCGCGGCACAGTTCACCCTCGAGCAGCTCGGTGAGCCGCGGCTCGCCCTGGTCGAGTGGAGGCGCGTCTTGAGAGAAGGCGGCACGATGGTGCTGGTCACAACAAACAGGCTTTACAGCGGGCCCGAGCTACCGCCGGGCCCTCGCCGCGCGCGCACCTTCTCGCCAGGGGAACTGGGCGAGTTGGTCATGGTCGCCGGGTTCCGGGTTCGCGAGAGCGCCACGCTCCTGCCCGACCTGAAGCTGCCGGCTTTATACCGGGGAGACCTCTTTTTCAGCCTGCGCCTCGAGGGCCTGCCCTACCTGGGGACCCGCGGCCGCCTGCTCTTCCTTTCGGCCGACAACCCGGGGACAGGGGTGGGCGGATGACGCGGGCCAGGATCGGCATCGACGCGAGGGCGCTCGGGAACATCAACCGCAACCGGGGCATAGGGCGCTACACCGCCAGGGTCGTGGAGAACCTGGTAGGTTCGCCTGACGGCCTCGAGTTCGTGCTGTTCGGATTCGGTGACGGGCCGGCCCCCGGCACGCTCGACCGGTCAGTACTTTCCGGGGTCGAGTGGATAGAGATCCCGAAGCGCGGGAAGCCGACCGAGTTCCCGTCGCCGAGGGAGTACTTGCCTTTCGCCAGGGCGGTCGGGCAGGCGCGCCTGTCTCTCTTCCACGGCATCGACCACAACATGACGCCGTTCCTGGTTTGTCCGAGCATCGTGACCGTGCACGACCTCATCCTGCTCGTCCTCCGAGGCCCGTACCTGGGCCCGAGCTCGATGGTGTGGATGAAGGCGCATCGGGTCGCGAGCAGGAAAGCGAGGTTCGTGGTCGCCGTGTCCGAGTGCACAGGCAAGGATGTGCACAGGATCTGGGGCATACCAGAAGGGCGCATAGTCGTGGTGCCGGAGGGCGTCGAGCCCGTCTACAGTCCTCAGGGCGAAGGAGCGGTCGCGGAAGCTCTCGCGCGGTACGGGGTCGAGAGGCCTTACATGTTGTATCTCGGGGGCTTCGACCCGCGGAAGAACATCGTCAACATGCTGCTCGCTTTCAAGCGGTACAGGTTGGCGGTCGGGGGCCCCGTTAGGCTGGTCCTGTGCGGCGACCCCTCGGGTTTCGAGGGCGACCTTCTCGGCCTGATAGAGGAGTTGGGGCTCGGTGACGCCGTCAAGCTCGCCGGCTTCATCGCGGACGGAGACCTGCCCGCGCTGTACTCCGGCGCCGAATGCCTGGTCTTCGTCTCGGTCTACGAAGGTTTCGGGCTGCCTCTCCTCGAGGCGATGGCCTGCGGTACGCCGGTGCTGGCGTCCGATGTGTCCTCCATCCCAGAGGTGGTAGGAGACGCGGGCATCCTGGTCGACCCGCTGGAGCCCGACGAGATAGCGGACGGCATGGCGCGGCTGACCGGCGACCGGGAACTCCACGACCGCCTGTCCGTACGCGGCCTGGAGCGAGCGTCGGGGTTCACCTGGGACCGGACCACCGAACGCATCAGGGAGATATACGATCGAGTCCTCGAGGGAGGTGGCGTCGATCAGCGGGACTAGCGTGGAAGGCTCCGCGTCCGCGGAGCGACCCATCCAGCCCGATACGAGGATGAGGCAGGGACTCATCCTCGGTCTCATCATAGTGCTGGGGGCGATCGCGGGCCTGGCCAGTGCGAGGCTCCCCCTGATGATAATCGTCGGGATCATCGGGGCCGTGGGCCTGTTCGCCCTTATCTACCACAACCTGCAGATAGGTATAATACTCTTCCTCATCTTAAACCTGACGCTTCCGCAGGCGGGGCCTGGTCTCAACCTCGGTCTGCAGATGGCGATTGTTGGCGAGACACAGGGCCTGCACTTCAACATCCACGAGATAATCATGGCGATGGTGCTCGTCGCCTGGCTTATCCAGGTCTTTCTCAAGAAAGCCGAGTGGAAGACTCGCAGCCCGCTCATGATCCCGGTGGTCCTTTACATCCTGACCTCAATACTGGCGAGCTTCGTCGGTCTCCTCAACGACGCGAAACCCCTGCTGGTGGCTTTCAGGTTCACGCGAACGGTGATCTTCGTCTATCTCTTCTTCGTGTTCATAAACATCGTGAGAAAGCGAAAACAGCTCCAGCAACTGGTGGTCGTTCTGCTGATATGCGTGACGCTGGTCTCGGCCTTCGGCCTGATGCAGAAGGTCATGGGACAGGCGTGGACGGAGACGGTCTCCGCGAAGGCCCTCAAGAAGCTGGGGTACCCTTCGCAGGTCAACTATGTGGCGGGGGGTGAGGGCGAAAACCAGGCATACCGAATCAACTCGACCTTCCTCCACCCGAACGTCCTGGGCGCGTACCTTATCCTGGCGCTGCCTTTCTTCGTGAGCCTGCTCTGGTTGTACAGGAAGTGGTGGCAGTCCCTGCTCCTCGGGGCGGGCCTGCTCATCATGCTGAGCTGCCTTTTCCTGACAGGGTCGCGCGCGGCCTGGATAGGGGCGGGCGTGGTGGCTCTGATCTATGGCGTCATGGGGTTCTTCGACAAGCGCATGATACTCACGGTGATAACCGTGATTCTCGTCATCGCGGTCCTCTTTGCGATCATAAAGCCGCCCGCTTTCGTCAAGCAGAGGTTCGTGTCGCTGAGCGCCACACAGGCGTCCAAGGCGCGATTGTACCAGTACAAGCTGGCGGTCGACTTCTTCATGGCGCACCCGTTCTTCGGGGTCGGGATGGGCATGGAAGGCCAGATGCTCCGCAGTAACAACATAGTGCAAATGTGGGCGGCGGTGGAGAATGTCTATTTGACGTACCTGGTCTCGCACGGGCTCATCGGTTTCATACCTTTCCTGCTGCTCTTCGTGGTGTTCATGGGGATGTTGCTGATATCTCGCAACAACTCGAAGGACGACCCTTTCATGAGATATTACAGCGAGGCGTTCCTTCTCGGATTGGTCGGGTTCGCGGTGTCCGCTTTCTTCGGGGCGTGGCTGCTCTTCGCGATACCGATGGTGACACTGTTCTGGGCATTCCTGGGCATGGGCGCCTGTTTATATAACATGTACAAGGAGTCCGCTACGGAGAGCGCGCATGC
>Ga0209746_1001346_pt1 | contig 11783 bp, 11 predicted proteins | sample BarGraNGADG00211_3_FD_184496 | JGI IMG/M metagenome (GOLD analysis project Ga0209746, IMG submission 184496) | Arctic peat soil microbial communities from Barrow, Alaska - Barrow Graham LP Ref core NGADG0011-211 (SPAdes) (version 2) | ecosystem: Environmental > Terrestrial > Soil > Wetlands >...
GACGGTCACCTACGCGCGGGCCGTGACGCTTTCGCCTATTTCAACAACGACTACAATGGCTACGCGGTCGAAGACGCGCTCGCCCTGAGGAAGCGGCTCGCCGAAAAGGGGTGGTAGGGATGCCTGAACTGCCGGACGTCGAGGTGAGGAGGCGGTACTTCGAGGCGACCTCGCTGGGGCAACCGGTCGCGAGGGTATCGGTGCACGACGCCCGCGCTCTCGAGGGCGTGACCGCGGCGGCACTCGGCAGGGGGCTCAGGGGCACACGCTTCGTCTCGACGGCGAGGCGCGGCAAGTACCTGCTGGCCGCTACCGACCGGGACAGCACGCTGCTGCTGCACTTCGGGATGGGGGGCGAGCTGGTCTACACACGCAAGGGAGAGGCCAGGCCGAAGTGGAGCAGGGTGGAGTTCCACTTCGGGGGCGGCGACCGCCTCCACTACATAGACCTGCGATTGTTCGGAAAGGTGGCTCTCCACCCGACCACCGACCTGAGCGAGATACCCGACATCGCCAAGCTCGGCCCCGAGCCCCTGGACCGCTCGTTCACCTACAAGCGGTTCGAGGAGGCGGTGGCCGGCAGGAGGACGACCGTCCACCAGGTGCTCATGGACCAGGAGCTCATCGCCGGCATCGGCAACATCTTCTCCGACGAGATCACCTACCAGGCGGGCGTACGACCCGACAGGCCGGTCGGCGACCTCTCAGCCGAAGAGATGCGGCGCATCTACGACAGGATGAAGTGGACACTCCGGCGGGCGATCGAGCTGGACGCGGACCTTGACGCCCACCCCGAGCGGTTCCTGATCCCTCACCGGGAGAAAGACGGCGTCTGCCCGCGCGGCAATGCCAGGCTGGTCCGCAAGACGATAGGCGGCAGGAGCAGCTACTTCTGCCCTATCTGCCAGAGATGACGCATCAAGGGGTCAAACCATTTGTTGCATTCAGGCGTGCGGGTCCTTGTACTCGCCCGCCATGAAGGGGACTATCCTGGCGCCGCCGATCAGGTTGGACATGATGTAGGTGGTCGCGAGCCTCTCGAGTATCTCCGCGTTCAGGAGCGCGTCCTTGAGCCTGGGACCTACTGCGATCGCTCCGTGGTGGGCCAGCAGGCAGGCGTTCCTGTTCGCCAGCGCTGCCACCGCGTTCGCCGCGAGCTCTCTGCTCCCCGGTAAAGCGTACTCGCCGAGCTCGACTGGCCCCAGCAGCTTGAAAACCTGCTCCTCGAGGATCGGGGGGATGCCCTTGCCGCAGGAGGCTATGGTCGTCGCCATTGTCTGGTGCGTGTGTACGATGCCGCCGATCTCCGGGCGCGCCTTGTAGATGGCGATGTGCATGTTTATCTCGACCGATGGGCAGAGCTTGCCTTCGATCTGCTCGCCCGCCATGTCCAGCACGCATATGTCCTCGAACAGCATCAGGTCGTACTCCAGGGAGGTCGGCGTTATCACCACGAAGTCGGTGCCGGTGACCCTTGCCGAGCAGTTGCCCGAGGTGCCGGCGACCAGACCCTTGCGGGCCATTTCCTGCCCCGTGGTCAATACTTCTTTTTTTGCCTCGAGTACCTTGGGATCCATCTTGCCGCCCCCTGATATTGGTCGGAAACCGGTGTTCAAAGACAGGATTCGCTCCGCGACGGCCGGCGTGGAGCGGTACCCCTCTGGCCTGCCTGGGCTTCGCGTATTGCCCTGGTGACCTGGCTAGTCTACCACGAAAGAAAACCTCCGAAACGGCTCCCCCGACGCATAATGTAGAATCTCGATGACTGCGCGAGCCCGTCGCTGCGGCGCCGTGGGATGCGGCGCGAAGGGAGGCTTGAGGGTGAACGACCCGTGCATGGTGGGGCTGGACCTGGGGACGACCGGGGCGAAGGCGGGCCTGGTATCCGCCTCCGGGCGCATCGTTGCGACAGCGTCAGCGGGTTACGAGACCAGCACCCCGAGGCCGGGGTGGGCGGAGCAGGACCCGGCGGCCTGGTGGGAGGCCTGCTGCGCCGCGCTCAGGCGGCTCATGCGCGACGGCGGCGTCGAACCCGCGCGCGTATCCGGGATAGGCGTTTCGGGCCAGATGCACGGCTCGGTGTTCCTGGACGCGTCGGAAGGGGTCATCCGGCCCTGCATACTCTGGTGCGACCAGCGGACCGCCCCCCAGTGCGACTGGATAATGGAGAGGGTCAGCACGATGGACCTGGCGCGGTGGGTGTCGAACCCGGCCCTGCCGGGCTTTACAGCTCCAAAGGTCCTGTGGCTACGGCAGAACGAGGCCGGCAGCTACTCCCGCGTCGCAAGGCTGCTGCTCCCGAAGGACTATATCAACCTTATGCTGAGCGGGGTCCCCTGCACCGAGGTATCCGACGCCTCCGGGACCCTGATGTTCGACGTGCGAAGGCGAGAGTGGTCGCGCGAGATGCTCGACGCGCTCGAGATCCCCGCCGAGTGGCTGCCCGAGGTCGGGTCGTCCGTCGACGCGATCGGCCGCGTGACGAGCCGGGCCGCGGAAGCGACCGGCCTCCCCGTGGGCATCCCTGTAGCCGGCGGCGGAGCCGACAACGCGTGCGGCGCGATAGGCATGGGCGTGACCGGCCCCGGTCAGGTGGCGGTCAGCATCGGCTCGTCGGGGACCGTGCTCGCCCCTACCTCGGAGCCGCTGGTCGACGAACGGATGAGGCTGCACACGTTCTGTCACGCCGCCGAGGACACCTGGTACCTGATGGGGGTGATGCTGTCGGCCGGCCTTTCCCTGCGGTGGTTCAGGGACGAGCTCGGCGAGCCGGAGGCGACGGCCGCCGGCGAACGCGGGCTCGACACCTACCTTCTCCTCGACGAGACCGCCGGATCGGCTCCGCCGGGGTGCGAGGGCCTGGTCTTCCTGCCTTACCTGACGGGCGAGAGGACGCCGCACGCCGACCCGGACGCCCGGGGCGTTCTCTTCGGCCTGGACCTTACCAAGACCCGAGCGCACGTGGTCAGGTCGGTAATGGAAGGCGTCGTGTTCGGGCTGTGCGACTCCATCGGGCTAATGCGTGAGCTCGGAGTCCCTCTGCGGATGGTGGTCGCGGGCGGAGGGGGCTCGCGCTCACGCCTGTGGCGAGGCATGCAGGCCGATGTCTTCGGCTTGCCGATAACGACGGCCGGCGAGAGCGATTCGGCGATGCTGGGAGCGGCCCTGCTCGCGGGCGTTGCGTCCGGCGTGTTCGGCTCGGTCGAAGAAGCATGCGGTATGGCGGTCTCCCGGGGCGAAACCGTCGAGCCAGATCCTGGCAACGCGCGGCCGTACAAAAGGTACTACGAGGTTTTCAGGGCGCTCTACCCGGCACTGAAAGACATCTTCAAGATGCAGGCCGTGCCCTGGTAAGGAAAGCGGGCCGGGGGGGAACCGGCCCGCCAGAAAACCGACCGACGCGTCTATCGGTCGCTGTTACTGCCCGAGGTTTTTGTCCTTCTTTATCTTCTGCGCGTTCGCGTACGAGGTCTCGGCGGCCTTTTGCAGGGTCTGTATCCGGGTTATCTCGGTCATCGACTGCTGAATGGCCGCGTTGAGCGCCGCGACATCACCGCTCGCAAGAATCGGCTGGAGTTTCGCGACAAGCGCTGCGCCAGCAGAAACGATGGCGGCGTCGGCATCGAGCGCCTTGACCATCGCGTTCGCGTAGTCCTTGTACTCCTGCAACCCGCTGAGCCCGTTCATCTTCTGGTAGCTCGATTTTACCGCGGCAATCTGCGGCAACAGCTTGGCCGTAGTCGTGGCAACACTCGAGATGTCCGCGGGGTTCACCGAGGACAGATTGCCACTGAGCGCCGCTGTGAACACAGCGGTGGCTTTCGAACTCAGTGTTGTCAACTCAGAGTTTACCGCGGCGTAGGCGGTGTCCGCCGTCTTCATGTACTGCCGGGCCGTGGCAGTGTCTCCGCTGCTGCATCCCGCGGCCGCGAACAGGGCCGCCAGGCCTATCAAGACCACCGAGACCCCAACCAACACCTTCTTCATGTTGCCCCCTTTCCTGCCGGCTCGCAGTCCGACCGCGATCGGCTTCTTTTGTCTTGAGCGATTATTCGCCAACAGGCCCATGTGACCTGCATGTCCGCAGCCGCCTCCCGGCGGCCCGAGGCGCGCCCGGCCCCGAGCCCGCGGAGCAAGAATTGGCCGTACTCTGTTGACGGGCAAGTATTCCCCATCGGGCCTGTCATGTGGCAGAATATTAGACCATCGAGACTCCCTGCAAGGCTTGCGCAAAGCGAAAAGAGGGCGGCAATGGTGAAGGACGAGTTCCCGGGAGTGGTGTCTGTGATAGTGGAGGTCCCCAAGGGGAGCCGGAACAAGTACGAGTTCGACCACGAGAGCGGCAGGATAAAGCTCGACAGGGTCCTCTTCAGCTCGGTGCACTACCCGGCCGACTACGGCTACATCGAGGGAACTCTCGCGGAGGACGGCGACGAGGTCGACACGCTCGTCCTCATCGAGGAGCCCACGTTCCCGGGCTGCCTGATGCAGGCCAAGCCGGTCGGGATGCTCAGGATGAGGGACGAGAAGGGAGCCGACAACAAGGTCCTGGCGGTGCCCCTCCATGACCCGCGCTGGGGCCCGATCGGTGACATACACGAGATCCCCGCCCAGATACTCGCCGAGGTCGAGAACTTCTTCCTCACGTACAAGAAACTCGAGACCAAGGTTGTCGTGAGCGACGGGTGGGAAGACGCGAGGAAGACCCAGGATTACCTGGTCGCTTCCATAATAGACTAGGGCGGGCGGCCGCGACAGCGACGCCGCAGGAACGGGGGTGGCCTGGTGGAGATAATCGACACGCACGCCCAGCTTTGGACCGCCGAGGCGATCATGACGATGCCGGAAGCGATGCGGGATGGGTACATCAGGGTCTTCGGCAGCGACCTGCCCACACTGGACGATACCCTGGCGGACATGGACAGCGCCGGGGTGTCGAAATCGGTGCTGGTCGCCGTGGACGCAGAGACAACCTTCAACTACCGGGTCTCGAACGAGCTCGTCGCCGAGGCCGTCCGGTCGGACCCCAACAGGTTCATCGGCTTCGCCAGCGTGGACCCGCACAAAGGTGACACAGCGCGCAGGGAGCTCAGGCGCGCGGTCGAGCAGGACGGCATGAAAGGCCTGAAGGTGCTGCCTCACCTCTTCGAGCTGCCCGTCAACCACAAGACGATGTACGCTCTCTACGAGGAGGCGCTGGAGCTGGGCATACCAGTGCTGTTCCACACCGGGACTCAGTTCCACACCGGGACCAAGCTCAAGTTCTGCCGCCCGATCGACGTCGACGAGGTCGCGGTAGACTTCCCGGACCTCAAGCTGATAATCGCGCACTTCGGCTGGCCGTGGTACGAGGAAGCTATGGCCGTGGTCCACCGGAACCTGAACGTCTACTTCAACATCGCCGGTTGGGCGCCGAAGAGGATACCGAAGTTCGTGTTCGATTACATGAAAGGGCCGGTCAGGGAGAAGGCCCTCTTCGGCAGCGACTACCCGCTGGTCTCCAGGAAGAGGATCGTCGACGAGCTGGCGGAGATAGACATCCCCGAGGAGGTGCGCGAGCGCCTCTACCACTCGAACGCCCTGGAAGTGATACCGGGCTTGAAGTAGAATAGCGCAATCTCAATAACCGTAGCACGGTATGTAAGGCGCCCGTCCGAGGGCGGCACCCAGCCGAGGTCCAGGCTGGGTTTTTTATTGGAGGAAAGATGGCCGGCAGGAAAATCGTGATGGTCGACAACTACGACTCGTTCACCTACAACCTCGTCCAGTTCCTCGGGATGCTGGGGGCCGAGCTGACCGTTTTCCGCAACGACCATCTGAGGATGGAGGACGTCGAGCGGGCGGCGCCCGATGGCATCGTCATCTCGCCGGGGCCTAAGGCGCCGGGGGACGCGGGCGTGAGCAAGCAGGTGATATCCAGGTTCGGGCCTCGCGTGAAGACGCTCGGAGTATGTCTCGGCCACCAGTGCATCGGTGAGGTTTTCGGCGGCAAGGTGGTCCGCGCGCGGCATGTGATGCACGGGAAGACCTCGCCGGTGAGCCACGACGCCAGAGGGGTATTCAAGGGCCTCGACTCGCCGCTGGAAGCCGCCCGCTACCACTCCCTCGTGGTGGAGGCCGACTCCGTTCCCGAGAGCCTCGAGGTGACGAGCCGGACCGCTGACGGTGTCGTGATGGGACTGAGGCATCGCGAGTACCCCATAGAGGGCATCCAGTTCCACCCCGAATCATTCATGACCGAGCAGGGCCTGGCAATGCTCGAGAACTTCCTGGAGGCGTGATGGCGGGAGAGCTCAAGACCGTGCCGATCGGCCCGCCGACCGGCGATGTCGAAGACGTGTTCGTGGAGGTTTTCGAGCTGGACGACGTACGGGAGGCCGTCGACATCTTCGACGAGGTGTCGCACCTGCGCTACTCGTGCTTCCTCGATTCGAGCCTTCGCATGCCCGGTTACGGAAGGCACTCCTTCATCTGCTTCGACCCTCACCTGGTGGTGACGACCCGCGGCCGCCAGGCCGAGTTCACCTGCAGGGACGGTATGGCCATCGAGGCGCGCATGGACCCGTTCGACGCCCTTCGCGCGGCGCTGAGATACCGGGCGGTCGCCGCCGGCGGGGAAGACGGGTCGCTGCCGCCTTTCCTGTCGGGGGGTATCGGTTATCTCTCGTACGAGCTGGGCAGGTACGTGGAGGAGCTCCCTTGCACCGTGACCGACGACCTGGGCCTGCCGGAGCTCGCGTTCTGTTTCTTCGACAGGGTGGTCGCGATAGACCACGAGACCGGAAAGAAGTACATCGCCGTGACATGCCCCGCCGGGCAGGACCCCGGGGATATCGCGGTGGAGGCGCTGTCGGCCATCTCGGTAGGGGCGCGCGGGGGGGCAATGGGCGGACCGCCCGCAACCGGTTCGGAAGGGCCCCTCACCTTTGAGTCGGGCTTCACCCGCGAGGCGTACCTGGAGGGGGTCCGGCGGGTCAAGGAGTACATCCTCGCCGGCGACATCTACCAGGCGAACCTGTCGCAGCGGTTCAGCGCGCCGCTGCTCGAGCCGTCGTGGAGGCTCTACCGGCGCCTGCGGCGGCTCAACGCGGCTCCGTTCAGCGCCTACATGAACTTCGGAGATTTCGCGGTCGCGTCGTCTTCGCCCGAACGCTTCATGGAGGTCTCGGGCAGGCGCGTAGAGACGAGGCCCATCAAGGGGACCAGGCCCCGGTCGGACGACCCGGCCGAGGACCGGAGTCAGCGCGAGGAGCTGCTCTCGAGCGCCAAGGACAGGGCCGAGCTGTCGATGATCGTCGACCTCGAGAGGAACGACCTCGGCAGGGTGTGCGACTACGGGAGCGTTCGCGTGACAGAACACGCGGTGCTCGAGTCGTACGCGACGGTGCACCACCTGGTATCGACGGTGGTCGGCGAGCTCCACCGCGGCAGGGACATCGTCGACCTGTTGAGAGCGACCTTCCAGGGGGGCTCCATCACCGGCGCGCCCAAGATAAGGTCCATGGAGATCATCGACGAGATCGAGCCCACCGCGCGAAGCGTCTACACCGGCGGCATCGGGTACCTCGGCTTCAACGGCCGCCACGACCTCAACGTGGCCATCCGCACGATGATAATCGGCGGGGGGCGCGTGCGCTTCCAGGTGGGGGGCGGCATAGTCGCCGACAGCGACCCCGAGGCCGAGTTCCAGGAGACCCTCGACAAGGGAAAGGCGATGTTCGAGGCCGTCACCGGGGTCTCAGGGGGCGCATCAGTATGAGCGATAAGGTCTATCTGAACGGAGAAGTCGTACCGGCCGGGCGGGCGGTCATCCCGGTGACAGACCGCGCGGTGCTGTTCGGGGACACCGCGTTCGAGACGCTCAGGGCTTACCGCGGCAGGCCGTTCAGGCTCGACAGGCACCTGGACCGCCTCCAGGATTCGTGCCGGGTGCTGCGGCTGACCATTCCCGGGGCGGTGTCGGCGATACGCGACGCCATTGCCGACCTCATCCGCGAGAACGGGCTCGCCGCCGTTGGAGCCCCGGACGCCTACGTCCGGATAACCGTCACGGGCGGGCCTTCCACCGGGCCAAGGGGACTCGTGCGCGAAGGGCGTCCGGGCCTCTTCATCATCGCCCGCCCGTTCGAGGGTTACCCTGCGCGCTACTACTCGGAAGGCATCGCGCTGGCGATATCGGGGCTTAAGAGGAACTCGTCCTCCCCCCTGTCCTCCATCAAGACCGGCAACTACCTGGACTCGCTTTTCGCCAGGCAGGACGCCCTCGACCGGTCCGCCGACGACGCCGTGATGCTGACGGCGGCCGGCAACCTCGCCGAAGCCACCTCGTCGAACCTCTTCATGTGCAAAGGCGGCGAGCTGGAGACCCCCGACGTAGGCTGCGGGTTTCTGCCCGGCGTGACCCGCGAGGCCGTGATCGAGCTCTGTGGTCGCATGGGGATGACCTGCAGGCCGGTCATGGCGGGGCCCGAGGTGCTCCTGGACTCGGACGAGGTCTTCCTCACGAACAGCACCGGGGAGATCGTACCGGTCCGCCGGGTCGGCGACAGGGTGATCGGAGAGGCGTGCCCTGGCCCGCTGACGGTTAAAATCCACGACGCATACCGCGGGCTGGTAGCTTCGGAGCTGGGCCTCGACGACCACGGGCCATGAGCGGCGGCCCGGCTGCGGCCCTCTGCCGATAGCCGAGGACGGTGCCCCGCCCGGCCTCAGGTGGGGCTCGGCTCGACCTCCTCGGGGGCCAGGCAGTGGTACCCGTCCACCACGAACGGGATGTCGGCTCCGTGGTCGAGGTCCGCGAGCTTATCCTTCGCGCACGGGATTATTTCATCGAGCACCGAAGGATCGGCGATGGTGCTGGTGTCGCCCATCTCCTCGTATTTGCCCTCGGCCACCTTCCGCAGGATACGTCGCATTATCTTCCCGCTGCGCGTCTTCGGCAGGTCCGGGGTAAGCTGGATGATATCGGGCGCGGCGAACGAACCGATCTCCATCTTCACGCGTTTCGACAGGTTCTCGGCGACCGTTTCGGGGTCTTCACCCTCGCGCTCCTGCGCCAGGGTGACGAAGGCGTAGATTCCCTGTCCCTTGACTTTGTGCGGGACGCCGACCACTGCCGCCTCGGCCGCCGCCTCGTCGCTCACTATGGCGCTCTCGATCTCCGCGGTGCCGATCCTGTGGCCGGAGACGTTGATCACGTCGTCGATCCTTCCCTGCAGCCAGAAATACCCCTCTTTGTCGACCTTGCAACCGTCGCCGGTGAGGTACCTTCCCGGGAAGGTAGAGAAGTAGATCTCCCTGTAGGCCTCGGGCCGCCCCCAGACCGACCTCAGCATCGCGGGCCACGGCTTCTTTATGACGAGGTACCCGCTCTCACCGGGAGCCGCGGCGCTGCCATCCTCCCGCAGTACAGTCGGGTCGACGCCGAAGAACGGGAAGCTCGCCGACCCCGGCTTCATGGGGGTGGCCGCGGCCAGCGGGGCTATCATGATGCCGCCGGTCTCCGTCTGCCACCAGGTGTCCAGGACGGGGCATCGGCCACCCCCGATCCTGTCGTAGTACCAGAGCCATACCTCCGGGTTGATCGGCTCCCCGACGCTGCCCAGCACTTCGAGGCTGGACAGGTCCGCCGTCCGGGTCCACATGTCCCCCAACCGCATCAGCGCCCTGATGACGGTCGGCGCGGTATAGAACCCGGTGACCTGATGTTTCTCGCAGACCTTCCAGTAGCGGTCAGGCTTGGGATAGGTGGGTACACCCTCGAACATGACGCTTGTGGAGCCGTTCGCCAGCGGCCCGTAGACGATGTAACTGTGGCCGGTGACCCAGCCGATATCGGCCGAGCACCACCACACGTCGTCGTCCTTCACGTCGAATATCCACTTGTGGGTGAGAGCCGCGTACAGCAGGTAGCCGCCCGTGGTATGGATGACCCCCTTCGGTTTGCCGGTGCTTCCGCTGGTGTACAGGATGAAGAGCGGGTCCTCGGCGCCCATGACCTCCGGCTTGCACCCGCCCGAGATGTCGCCCGCCTCCATCTCCCGGTGCCACCAGGTGTCCCGCGCCTGGCGCATCGGCACTTCCTCACCGGTGCGGCGGACGACGATGACGGTGCTCACGTCCGGTGTCTCCTCGAGGGCCCTGTCGGCGTTAGCCTTGAGCGGGACCACCTTGCCGCCTCGGAACCCCCCGTCGGCGCAGATGAGCATGTGCGCCCCGCTGTCGAGGATGCGCCACTTGAGTGCCTCCGAGCTGAAACCGCCGAACACGACGCTGTGTATGGCCCCGATCCTCGCGCACGCGAGCATGGCTATGGGGAGCTCCGGTACCATCGGCAGGTAGATGCATACCCTGTCTCCCCTGCCGACGCCGTGCTTCTTCAACACGTTCGAGAACATGCAGACCTGTTCGAGCAGTTGCTGGTAGGTGAAGATCTTCGCCTCGCCGGGAGTGTCCGGCTCCCATATCAGGGCGACCTTTTTCTTCTTCCCCATCTCGCAGTGCCGGTCGAGGCAGTTGAACGAGGCGTTCAGCTCGCCTCCCTCGAACCACGTGTTCGCGACGGCATCGGGATCCCAGCTATAGACAGTGTCCCACCTCTTGAACCAGTCGATCTCGGTCTCGGCCATCTCCCCCCAGAAGCCGCTCGGGTCTTTCAGTGACCTGTCGTAGAGCTTCCTGTATATGTCGAGGCTCTTGATATACGCGCGCTCTTTCAAACTCTCGGGTGGAAGGATCTTCCTGCGCCCATCCGTTTCGGTGACCATCGAGGACCAGCTCCCTTCGATTAACCCGCGGCGCCCTGCTTGCGTCCATCACCCCGTCGCCGCTGCGTTCTTACTTCTAACGACCCGCTGCGTTTCCTGCATCGCTGCACGGGCGGTGGGGCCGCCAGGGGGCGATGGCGCGCTTCCCGGCGTGTGATCGCGCGGAGTGTTCCGAGTGTCCACGAAGACGACCGCGAGCGGGCGGCCTCGAGCGGCGAAAAAAAGCGCCGGCCGGGACAACCGGCCAGCGCCTTTTGTTTTCAGTTAGCGATTGTTGCTCAGAGGTCCTCGGGGTTCTTGTAGTTATTCTTGGCCGGTCCGATCGGCATGACCACCTTGCCGTACATCTCGTTCAGCAACTCGGCCATCGCTACGTAGATGGCGGCCGCGCCGGTGAAGATCCCGATGCCCCCAGCCGTCTTTATGATGCCGCTGGAGCCCCAGCCGAAACCGATGGCAAGCAGCAGGAAGAGGAATATCAGTGTGAAGAACACCGTCTGCAAGCCCCTGTTTATCTTCAAGGTCCCGAAGAACATCAGTATGGTGAAAATCCCCCAGAGCAGGAGGTACCATGCCAGGCCTTTGTTCGAAACCTCGAGGGCGAGTTTTGTCATAAGGTAAGGCTTGGCCAGGAGTATGAAGACCAGGGTCAGCCAGAACGCGCCGTACGCGCTGAAGGCGGTCATCGCGAAAGTGTTGCCCTTCCTCCATTCGAATATCCCCGCGATTATCTGGACGGCCCCGCCCAGAAAAAGCCCCATCGCGAGGACGGGCGCGTCCATCTTGAACAGGCCTACGTTGTGCAGGTTCAGCAACAACGTGGTCATGCCGAAGCAGGTCAATCCGAGCACTGCCGGGTTAGCCAACTTGACGTCTTCCATCCACTCTACTCCTTCGTAAACTTACATCCGCCACCAGAAGCCGAGCGACCGGTTACTTGGTCTAGGCTTCGAGAAGGTCCTTCGAGCCGGCCAGTATCTCATCCACCACCGACGGGTCCGCGAGGGTGCTGGTATC
>Ga0209746_1001347_pt1 | contig 11769 bp, 12 predicted proteins | sample BarGraNGADG00211_3_FD_184496 | JGI IMG/M metagenome (GOLD analysis project Ga0209746, IMG submission 184496) | Arctic peat soil microbial communities from Barrow, Alaska - Barrow Graham LP Ref core NGADG0011-211 (SPAdes) (version 2) | ecosystem: Environmental > Terrestrial > Soil > Wetlands >...
GAGTCGGCGCTCACCTCGCCGCCGCTGACCACCATCGCCCAGCCGATCCAGCGGATGGGCTCGGAGGCGATCGGCCTGCTCATCGCGATGATGGACGGCATGTCCGAGGGCGGGACACACGTCACCCTGCCGACCGAGCTCATCGAGCGCGCGTCGTGCCGGTCCCTCCGCTGAGCCCGGCGCGCACGACGTTGAGCGGCTCGCGACCCGCCACCAGCGCCTCGAGCTGACGGCGCAGCAGGTCCACCAGGCGTGGCGTCGTCGCGTCCGTGTAGCCCCCGACGTGCGGGGTGATCACCGTGTTCGGCGCCCGCCACAGCGGGTGGTCGGCGGGCAACGGCTCCGGGTCGGTCACGTCGAGGGCCGCCCGCAGCCGGCCCGCCTGGAGCTCGGCCAGCAGCGCGGCGGTGTCCACCACCCGACCACGGCCGACGTTGACCACGAGCGCGCCGTCCGGCAGCGCCGCGAGCATCCGGGCATCGACCAGCCGATCGGTCTGCTCGGTGAGCGGCAGGACCGCGATGACCACGTCGACGCCGCCCAGCAGCCCGTACACCTCGTCGATCCCGTGCACGTGACCTTCCGGCGCCTCTCGCGCCGTCCGCGCCACCCGCACGACGTCCGCCTCGAACGCCTCAAGGCGCCGGCCGACGGCCGCCCCGATCGACCCGTACCCCAGGACCATCACCCGCCGATCGGCCAGCGACGAGCGCAGCACCGGCCGCCACAGCCCGTCGGCCATGTCACGCACGGCGTCGTCGATGCCGCGCTGGGAGGCCAGCGTGAGGGCGAGCGCGAGCTCGGCCGTCCCGGCGTCGTGCACGCCGCGGCCGTTGCAGACCGTCACGTGCTCCGGGATGTGGGCGAGAGCGTGCTCGTAGCCCGCGCTGGGCAGCTGGACCAGGCGCAGCCCGGGCACTGCGGCGACCCGGCGCAGCAGGTCGGGGGTGGCCCCGTAGTTCGGCACGACGACGATGTCGAGGTCCCCGTCGAGCTCCGGTCGCTCGGCGATGTCCCACAGTGCCAGGCGCACGCCGTCGGGGACACCGACCTCGCGCAGGCCCTCGAGGACCTCAGGGTGGGCAACGGTCATGGTCAGCGTCGTGGGCACCAGGCATTCTCTCCCGTCGTCGGGGCGGTCACTCGTCCGGCCGCCGCTCGTCCGGCCGTCGCTGGTCGGCGAGGGCCTCAGGCCGGCGGGTCCTGCCCGGCCCGGTAGTCGTCCTCGAGGATCGCCATCACGATCGCGTCGCACCAGAAGTCGCCGTCCCGGTGACTCTCGCGCAGGCGCCCCTCGACAACGAAGCCGAGGCTCTCGTAGAGCATCCGGGCCCGCGGGTTGATGCTCAGCACGTCGAGCGAGACCCGGTGCAGGCCGAGGCCGGCCTCGTCGAACGCGTGCGCCAGGACCAGCTGGATGGCCTCGCTGCCGAACCCGCGACCCCGCTGCCCGGGGCGCAGCGCGAGGCGCAGGTTGGCGCCGGCGTCGTGCGGGTCGATCTCGTTGAGCACGATCTCGCCCAGGTACTCGTCGGTGCCGCGTGTGATGGCCCAGTCCTGGCGACCCTCCCGGTCGGCGACGGTGGCGCACCAGGCGTCGACCTGTTCCCGGGCGAAGGTTGCGGGCGTCCCGGTCAGGCGCATGCCCTCGGGGTCGTTGACCATGTCCCACATGGCATCGGCGTCGTCCGCACGGATGGGACGCAGGACGACCAGCTCGCCACTCAGTACGGGCGTGTCCATGCTTGCCTCCGGGTTGGTCAGCCCTGGTTGATCCGCTCGATGACCAGCTCACGGACCCGGCCGGCGTCGGCCTGACCGCGGGTGGCCTTCATCACCGCACCGATGATCGAGCCCACCGGCCCGAGGTTGCCGCCGCGCACCTTCGCTGCGACGTCCGGCTGAGCCGCGAGGGCCTCGTCGACCGCAGCCAGCAACGCACCGTCGTCGGACACGACGCCAAGGCCGCGAGCGGCCGCGACCTCCTGGGGCGAGCCCTCCCCCGCCAGGACTCCCGCGAGGACCTGACGGGCCAGCTGGTCGTTGAGACGCCCGGAGTCCACCAGGCGCTGCAGCTCGCCGATCTGCTCGGGAGTGACCGACAGGGCGCCGAGGTCGACGCCCTCGGTGTTGGCCGTCCGGGCCAGCTCGCCCATCCACCACTTCCGGGCGGCGGCAGGCGTGGCCCCCGCGGCGACAGTGGTCTCGATCAGCTCCACCGCGCCCGCGTTCACTACGTCGCGCATCTCCGGGTCGGAGTAGCCCCAGTCGGTCTGCAGCCGATGCCACCGCACGACCGGCATCTCCGGCAGGCGGGCACGCAGCTCCTCCACCCACTCCCGGCTCGGGGCCAGCGGCACCAGGTCCGGCTCGGGGAAGTACCGGTAGTCCTCGGCGTCGGACTTCACGCGCCCGGAGGTGGTGGTCCCGGTGTCCTCGTGCCAGTGCCGGGTCTCCTGGATCACCGTCGCGCCGGCGTCCAGCACCGCGGCCTGCCGACAGATCTCGTAGCGCACGGCCCGCTCGACGGAGCGGAAGCTGTTCACGTTCTTGGTCTCGGTCCGGGTGCCCAGCGGGGCGTCGGGCGAGGGGCGCAGCGAGAGGTTCACGTCGGCGCGGACGTTGCCACGCTCCATCCGGGCCTCGGAGACACCGAGGCCGCGGAAGATGTCGCGCAGCGTCTGCACGTAGGCCCGCGCCACCTCGGGGGCCCGCTCGCCGACGCCGGCGATGGGCCTGGTGACGATCTCCACCAAGGGGATCCCCGCACGGTTGTAGTCCACCAGCGAGTACTCCGCACCGTGGATGCGCCCGGTGGCGCCGCCGACGTGGGTGTTCTTGCCGGCGTCCTCCTCCATGTGGGCGCGCTCGATCTCCACCCGCCGCACGGTGCCGTCCTCGAGCTCGACGTCAACCCAGCCGTCGAAGGCGATCGGCTCGTCGTACTGGGAGATCTGGAAGTTCTTCGGCACGTCGGGGTAGAAGTAGTTCTTCCGCGCGAACCGGCAGACCTCGGCGATCTGGCAGTTCAGCGCAAGACCGATCAGGATCGCCGACTCGACGGCCGTCCGGTTGACCACCGGGAGCGACCCGGGCAGTCCCAACGAGACGGGCGTGACCTGGGTGTTCGGCGGCGCGCCGAACACGGTGGGGGCACCGTCGAACATCTTGCTGACCGTGCCGAGCTCGACGTGCACCTCGATGCCGATCACCGGGTCGTAGCGCGCGACGGCGTCGTCGTAGTCCACCAGGTCGGGGGCCGTGCTCATGCGGTCACCTCCAGCTCGGGGGCCTGTGCCAGCAGGGGCCCGCCCCACTGCTGCTCGAGCAGCATCTCCAGAGCGGCGCCCACCCGGTACAGCCGATCGTCGGCCCGGGCCGGTGCGAGCACCTGGAACCCCACCGGAAGACCCTGGTCAAGACCGGACGGCAGGGAGAGGCCCGGGACGCCGGCCAGGTTCGCCGGGATGGTGGCGACGTCGTTGAGGTACATCGCCATCGGGTCGTCCAGCTTCTCCCCCAGCTTGAAGGCCGTGGTGGGAGCCGTCGGCGACACCAGGACGTCCGCCTGCTCGAACGCCGCCGCGAAGTCGCGCTGGACCAGCGTGCGCACCTTCTGGGCGCTGCCGTAGTACGCGTCGTAGTACCCGGCCGAGAGGGCGTAGGTGCCAAGGATGATCCGGCGCTTGACCTCGTCGCCGAACCCGGCGCCACGGGTGGCGCCCATCACGCGCTCGGCGGTCACCGGGCCGTCGCTCGGTTCCACCCGCAGCCCGTACCGCATGCCGTCGAAGCGGGCCAGGTTGCTGGACGCCTCGCTCGGCAGGATCAGGTAGTACGCGGCAAGGGCGTGCACGAAGTGCGGGCAGCCGACCTCGACCACATCGGCCCCGGCGCCGCGGAGCAGGTCGAGGGCCTCCTCGAACCGGGCCCGGACGCCGGCCTGGTAGCCCTCGCCGTTCAGCTCGTGCACGACGCCGACCCGCACCCCGGTCAGGTCGCCGGTGGCTCCGAGCCGAGCGGCGCCGACCAGGTCGGGCAGGGGGTCGGTCAGAGAGGTGGAGTCGCGTGGGTCGTGCCCGCCGATCACAGCGTGCAGCAGCGCGGCGTCGAGCACGGTGCGGCTGACCGGTCCCGCCTGGTCAAGGCTGGACGCGAGCGCGATCAGCCCGTACCGCGAGACGCCGCCGTACGTCGGTTTGGTCCCGACGGTCCCGGTAACGGCCGCCGGCTGGCGGATGGAGCCACCGGTGTCGGTGCCGATCGCCAGCGGAGCCTCGAAAGCGGCGACGGCGGCTGCACTGCCGCCACCGGAGCCGCCGGGGATCCGGTCGAGGTCCCATGGGTTGTGGGTGTTCCCGTAGGCCGAGTGCTCGGTGGAGGAGCCCATGGCGAACTCGTCCATGTTGGTCTTGCCGAGGATCGGCATGCCGGCGGCCTTGAGCCGCTCCACCAGCGTGGCGTCGTACGGCGGGATCCAGCCCTGCAGGATCTTGGACCCCGCTGTGCTCGGGATCCCCTTGGTCACGACCACGTCCTTGACCGCGATCGGCACACCGGCCAGCGGGTGCAGCTCCTCGCCGGCGGACCGGCGGGCGTCGACGTCGCGCGCGACGGCCAGCGCCTCGTCCGTGCAGACGTGCAGGAAGGCGTGCACCGCGCCGTCGACGGCGGCGATCCGGTCCAGGTGCGCCTTGGTCACCTCGACGCTGCTCACCTCGCCGGACTGCAGGGCGGTGGCCAGGTCGGCGGCGCTGCGCCGGATCAGGTCGCTCATCAGTCCTCCTCGAGGATCTGCGGGACGGCAAACCTGCCGCCCTCTGTGGCCGGGGCCGCGGCAAGGGCGTCCAGCACCGGCAGCGGCTCGCTCGCCTCGTCCTCGCGCAGCACGTTGCTCAGGGGCATCGGGTGGCTCGTGGCGGGCACGTCGTCGGTGGCGACCGCGCTGACCGTTGCGACCGCCTGCACGATGACGTCGAGCTCGCCGGCCAGCCGGGTCAGCTCGGCGTCGGTCAGGTCGATCCGCGCGAGGCCGGCCAGGCGCGCGACCTCCTCGCGGGAGATGGTGGACATGGGCCCGAGTCTAGTGACGGGCTGTGTCCGGCCCGTTTCGCCATCGGGCCCCTCGGACCTGCGCGTCAGACCCGCGCGTCAGACCTGGGTGTCCTGCATCGCATGGGCGATCAGGGCCAGCAGGGCGTCGGCGTAGGCGTCCTCAGCGATCCGCGCCGTGAACTCCCGCTCCCCGCCCGGCCCGCGGGTGCTGACCGTGTGGCTGGGTTCACGACCCGCACCGTCCTCCTGCCGCAGCGAGACGAAGGTCCGGCCGAGGAGCTCGCGGAGCTGGTCCTCGCGCGGGAGCCAGAGCGCCTCCTCCTTGGCAACGGAGTCCAACGCCCACTCGGTGGTCCCGTTGAAGCCGAGGACGGTGCCGGTCGGGTACTCGCGAGCCTCGATGGTCATCTCGCTCAGCGTGAAGACCTCGCCGCTGAGGGCGGGCTGCGGGATGACGAAGCGGTCGCCGGGAGCAGGCGTCCACCGCAGGCCGGCATCGCGGAGCGCCTCGGCACGGGGCTGGGAGATCATGCCCCCAGTCTGACGGGTACCCGGCGGACCGGCAGGTCGGGATGCCACACATCGGTCTACCCGGTGACGAAGGGCCCTTGGCGAACAGCCGTATTCGGGCCACGGTTGGCGGCATGAACACTGCCGACCTGCCCTACGGCCCCACCATGTCCGCGCTCCTCGAACCGCTGCGCCGCGGGTTCCGGGTGCTGAACCGGTACGTCGCGGGTCCGATGATCCGGGTGGGAGCAGGGCCTCTGCTCTGCACACCCCTCAGCGGTTCCATCCTCGTGCTGCGGACGGTCGGCCGGAAGAGCGGCCTGGTCCGTGAGGCGCCGCTGGGCTACGCGGTGGTCGACGGCCGCGTTGCGATGATCGCCGGCTACGGCCGGGACGCGCACTGGTTCCGCAACGCGCTGGCCAACCCGACGGTGGAGATCGCCCTGCCGGGCGCGGTGTTCGCCGGGACGGCGGAGGAGCTCACGGGGGTCGCCCGGCGGGAGGGCTTCCGCGCGGTGATGGCTGCGCTCGGCACGGTCGGCCAGCTCACCCTCGGTGACACGGCCCAGATGGACGACGACGAGGTGGACCGGCTCGCGGACGCGTTCCCCGTGCTAGCGGTCACCCCGACGGCGGTTCTGCCCGGCCCGTACGACCCGGGCGGCGCCTTCGCAAAGGTGAACCTGTGGCTGTGGCTGGGCGCCGGGGTCGCCGGCGCCTGCGCGCTCCGCCGGCGCCGGCGCTGCTGCTGACGCGCGGGCTCAGCGCTCCCGGTAGTTGTAGGTGTCGACATCGACGAAGCCGAGACGGTTGTAGAGCTCGAGCGCTGCGTGGTTGCCGGCCGCGACCTGGAGGAAGGCGCGCCGTGCCCCGCGCTCGGCCGCGACCTCCATAGCGGCGAACGTGAGCGCGCGGGCCAGCCAGCGACGTCGGGCGCGCTGGGCGACCATCAGGCAGGAAAGACCGACCCAGTCGCCGGAGTAGCCGGCGCGGATCACGCCGACGACGCCGTCGTCGTCCCGTGTGGTCAGGTAGCCGGCCGCGGACCCGGTGACCACCGCACGGGCCAGATCGGGATCGACCGTGCCGCTCGCCTTGACGTCGAGCCACCCGGAGAGCCAGTCGTCGTCCGGCTCGTCGGCCACCTCGTACACCACCTCGATGGACGCGGCCGACGGCTCGGCCTGCGCGGGCAGGGCGAGGGCGAGCACCCGCGTCGTCGCCACCAGGCGGTACCCGCGCGCCGCCAGAACACCGTCCAGGCCGACCGGAAGCACCTCACGCCCGACCCGGAACCGGGCCGGGACGCCGCGGTGGGAGTAGAAAGCCTCGACTCTGCGGATCGCGGCGTCGAGGTCGGGCGGCTCCGCGAGCGGGACGACGCTGTTCGCCCGGCTGGTGAACCCGCCGGAGAAACCGAGCCGCCAGCCGTCGACGTCGGCCACCTCCACCGGACGCCAGGTGTCGACCTCTACCGCGACGCCCGGCGTGACGCACTCAGCCACCGGCGGTGTACACGAGCATGTGGTGGTCGTCCACGCCCCAGTCGCGCTCGGGGACCCGCTGCAGTCCGAGGCGCTCGTACATCCGCTGGGCGGTCGTCATCGCGGGCATCGTGGAGAGCACGACGTGGTGGGCACCCCAGCCGATCCCGCGCTCGATCGCCGCTCGCATCAGCGTCTCGCCGATGCCGCGGCCGCGCGCCGCCGGGTCGACGGCGAGCATCCGCAGCTCGTGCTCGCCCGGCTCGGCGATCTCCGCGTAGGGCGAGCCGTACGCGGCCAGCGTGACGGTGCCCAGCAGCTCGTCGCCCTCGACGGCCACCAGCACCGTCGCCTGGTCCGCGCGGCTGACCGCATCCCGCAGCTCGCCGAGGTAGTGGTGGTCGGGGCTGATCAGGTCGTCGGCGAGGTACGCGTGCGCGGTGAGCTGGCCGACCCGCTCCAGGTCCGCCGGCTCGGCGACGCGAACGATGAGGGTCATGCCTCGTCCTCCTGGTCCGTACCGCGACCGGCGGCCCCGCCGTCGAGCGCATCCGGACCGCCCTCGAGCAGCCGGACGAACGCGGCCTCGTCCAGGATCCGGAGCCCAAGCTCGCGAGCCTTCCCCTCCTTCGACCCGGCGTTCTCGCCCACCACCACGAAGTCGGTCTTCTTCGACACGCTTCCGGCCGGCTTGCCGCCGCGGGCGATGATCGCCTCCTTCGCCCCGTCCCGGGAGAAGCCGGTCAACGACCCGGTGACCACGACGGTGAGCCCGTCGAGCGTGCGGGGCACCGACTCGTCGCGCAGGTCCGCCATCTGCACCCCGGCCGCGGCCCACTTGTGCACGATCTCGACGTGCCAGTCCTCGGTGAACCACTCAGTGATCGCGGTGGCGATGGTCGGTCCAACACCCTCGGCCGCCGCCAGCTCGGCCTCGCTCGCCGCCCGGATGGCGTCCAGCGACCCTAACTCGGTCGCGAGCGCACGGGCCGCCGTCGGGCCGACGTGCCGGATGGACAGCGCGACGATCACGCGCCACAGCGGCTGCCGCTTAGCTTTGACCAGGTTGGCCAGCAGCGCTTCCCCGATCGCGTTCAGGTCCCCCGCCGTGCGCACCCGACCCTTGACCTTGGAGTCGGTGGAGAGCACGAACAGCGGGACCCGGCACAGCGTCTGCTCGTCGAGTGCGAACAGGTCGCCCTCGTCCTGGACAACGCCCGCCTCGAGCAGGGCGCTGGCCGCCTCCCAGCCGAGTGCCTCGATGTCCAAGGCACCACGGGACGCGACGTGGAAGAGCCGCTCCCGCATCTGGGACGGGCAGGCCCGGGAGTTGGGGCACCGGATGTCGACGTCACCCTCCTTGGCGGCGGCGAGCGGCGTCCCGCAGGACGGGCAGTGCGTCGGCATGACGAACTCGCGTTCGCTGCCGTCGCGCAGCGCCACCACCGGCCCGACGATCTCCGGGATCACGTCACCGGCCTTGCGCAGCACAACGGTGTCGCCGATCAGCACGCCCTTGCGCTTGACCTCGCTGGCGTTGTGCAGGGTGGCCATCTCGACAGTCGAGCCGGCCACCCGCACGGGCCGCATGACGCCGTAGGGGGTCACCCGACCGGTGCGGCCGACGTTCACCCGGATGTCCAGGAGCTTGGTGTTGACCTCCTCCGGCGGGTACTTGAAGGCGATCGCCCAGCGCGGCGCGCGGCTGGTGGACCCGAGCCGGCGTTGCAGCGCGACCTCGTCCACCTTGATCACGACGCCGTCGATCTCGTGCTCGACGTCGTGCCGGTGCTCGCCGTAGAAGTCGATCATCTCCTGGATGCCGGCCAGGTCGTCGACCACGCGGGTGCGGGCGGAGACCGGCAGGCACCAGGCGGCCAGCAGGTCGTAGGTCTCGGACTGGCGGGCGGTGGCCTCCTCGTGGCCCGCCCAGCGCAGTGCGCCGATCCCGTGGCAGAGCATCCGCAGCGGGCGCGACGCCGTCACGCGCGGATCCTTCTGGCGCAGCGAACCGGCGGCGGAGTTGCGGGGGTTGGCGAACGGCGCCTTACCGGCGGCCACCTGCGCCTCGTTGAGCGCGAGGAAGCCCTGCACCGGCAGGAACACCTCGCCGCGCACCTCGATGACCTCGGGGTGGTCCTCGCCGGCGAGGGTCAGCGGGATCCCCTCGATGGTGCGCACGTTGAGCGTGACGTCCTCGCCCGTTCGCCCGTCGCCGCGGGTGGCGGCGCGGACCAGCCGGCCCTTCTCGTACAGCAGTGCGATCGCCAGGCCGTCGATCTTCAGCTCGCACAGGTAGTGCGGCTCCCCCGCCCCCTCGAGGTCCCGACGGACCCGCTGCGCCCAGGCCGCGAGGTCGTCGACGGAGAAGGCGTTGTCCAGGCTGAGCATCCGCTCGACGTGGTCCACCGCGGCGAACTCGGTGGAGAACGTGCCGCCGACCAGCTGGGTCGGCGACTCGGGCGTGCGCAGGCCGTACCCGAGGTAGTGGTCCTCCAGGGCGGCCAGGCGCCGCAGCAGGACGTCGTACTCGGCGTCGCTGACGGTGGGCGCGTCCCGCACGTAGTAGGCGAACTGGTGCTCACGGATCTCGTCCGCCAGCTCCGTCCAGCGGTGACGGGCGGTCGCCTCATCCAGCCCGACGTCGTCCGGGTGCAGGTCAACGGGCGGGGCAGCCTGCACGAGGTGGGGCTCCTGGCCGGGGGGAAGATCGTCCTCGCTCACCGGCCCATCATCGCGCGAGACGGTGACAGCGCACCTCACCGGCCCACGCTCCCGGTGTCGCGCCGGTCGGACGGCCTAGCGCCACGCCGCGGCGACGGTGGCCTGGCCGAGCACCCGGGTGCCGTCGTAGAGCACCGCGGACTGGCCAGCGGCGAGGCCGCGCAGCGGATGCCCGAGTCGGACCTCCATGCCGGACGACGCGCCGTCGTCGTCCGTGACCGCACGGGCCGAGGCGGGCGCGGGCGTGCCGTGCGCGCGGACCTGCACCAAGCAGTCGAACCAGTCCTCGCCGGGCGCCCCGAACCACACCGCGTCGCTCCCCCGCAGGCCGACCACGTCCAGCTCCTCCGCGGCGCCGACCACCACCGTGTTGCTCACCGGCTGCACGTCGAGCACGTAGCGCGGGCGGCCGTCGGCGGCCGGCCGGCCCAGGTGCAGCCCGCGTCGCTGGCCCACCGTGTACGCGTACGCGCCGTCGTGCTGCCCGACGACGTTGCCCGCCGCGTCCACCACTTCGCCCGGGCGGGAACCAAGCCGCGAGCGCAGGAAGCCCTGGGTGTCGCCGTCGGCAACGAAGCAGATGTCGTAGGAGTCCGGCTTGGCCGAGACGCCCAGCCCCCGGGCTGCCGCCTCGGCGCGCACGCCATCCTTCGACGCGGCGTCGCAGAGCGGGAACATCGCGCGGGCCAGCCGGTCCGGGCCCATCACGGCGAGCACGTACGACTGGTCCTTCGCGGCGTCGCGCGCCCGGTGCAGCTCGCGGGCGCCGTCGGGCCCGATCTCGATGCGCGCGTAGTGGCCGGTGGCCACCGCGTCGAAGCCGAGCGCGGTTGCCCGGTCAAGCAACGCCGCGAACTTGATGTGCTCGTTGCAGCGCACGCACGGGTTGGGGGTGCGGCCGGCGGCGTACTCGGCGAGGAAGTCGGCCACAACGGTGGCCTCGAACTGCTCGGACAGGTCCCACACGTAGAACGGGATGCCGAGCACGTCGGCGGCCCGGCGCGCGTCGCCGGCGTCCTCGATGGAGCAGCAGCCGCGCGAGCCGGTGCGGAACTGGTCGCGGTTGCGGGACAGGGCCATGTGCACCCCGACGACGTCGTGCCCCGCGTCCTGCGCGCGGGCGGCGGCAACGGCGGAGTCGACCCCGCCGGACAGGGCTGCCAGCACGCGCATCGGACCAGGGTACGTGGGGGCGCTGCTGGGCCCGACGGCGCACGCGGCGTCACCCGCCGTGTCGCCAACTCCCGGGCACTCGGCCGCCCCAGGAGCGCCGACCTACACAACGGGGAGGATTCGGGTCGCCATGCGTTCCGGGGATTCCAGATAGCGCTGGGTCCGACGAAGGGCGCTCCCCCGTGCGCTCGCCATCACCGCGGTAGGCGAGGATCCCGTGCACGTCCTCGGAGCACGTCGAACTCGGCCGGGGTGATCACACCCGTGTCCCTGAGCGATATCAGGTAGGCCGGGAAGGCGACGAGCCAGAGCAGGAGGCAGCTGAAGCACCACTCCGCGACGCCCATGTCGAAGAAGCCACCGCCGAGGAGCCCTCGGTGCGCGCCGAGCTCGCTCGCATCCACTGCCAGCCATGTGGTCGTCCCGAGAAGGACGATCCAGAAGACCCATTCCATGATTCTCCGTCGGTCGGGTACCGGAGGAGTTTGCACTCGCGCCGTTGACCTTGAGCTGGCAACGGGGAGGTCGTCGGCGGCAGCGCCTCGTCGCATCCCGTGAACCCTCGGCCGGCGCGAGCGTCAGCACACCGTCAGCCGCCAGCGACTCGCCCAACTCCACGGAGACTCCCGACTTCACAACCGTGTCCCCCGACCGCGCACCCACAGGCCCGTTCCACCGCCCCGCGCGTATCGTTGAAAGAGCAGCAGCCGAAACACCAGGGGGCGCGGGGGCGCGGCCCACGAGTGAGAGTTGGGCTCATGCCTGTGCGCGAGGATCGAGACCGGCTGGCAGCGGACAGGCGCGCTGCCCTCGCGCTCAGGAC
>Ga0209746_1001349_pt1 | contig 11768 bp, 11 predicted proteins | sample BarGraNGADG00211_3_FD_184496 | JGI IMG/M metagenome (GOLD analysis project Ga0209746, IMG submission 184496) | Arctic peat soil microbial communities from Barrow, Alaska - Barrow Graham LP Ref core NGADG0011-211 (SPAdes) (version 2) | ecosystem: Environmental > Terrestrial > Soil > Wetlands >...
TTACCGCGGGTGAGTTATGTTAATCGCCAAAAAGGTAGCGGTACCCGCATACTCCTGGACTATCTTTTAAGTAAGGAGAACATACAACTTGATATGATTTCAGGCTATCAGCGCGAGGAAATGACCCATACATCGGTGGCAGCTGCCATCGCCGCTGGCACCGCAGATGCCGGCCTGGGTATTTACTCAGCTGCTAAAATCTACGGGCTTGGATTTGTTCCTTTGTGGCAAGAGCGTTATGATTTCCTGGTGCTTGAAGACGCCATGCAGTTGGAATCCATGCAGCAATTCAGGGAAATTCTTGCGGGCAATCCCCTGAAATTCCGTCTTCAAGACCTTGGCGGTTATACAATCGAGAATCCGGGAGAAATAATCCAATGGAATTAACACATCTGGACAAAGAAGGAAAAGCCCAAATGGTGGATGTCAGCCAAAAATCGGCTACTGGGAGAGTCGCGATTGCCTCAGGCAGAATTACGATGACTCCACAAACCCTGCAGAAGATTCGTGAGAACACTCTCATTAAAGGCGATGCCCTGGCGGTTGCCAGGGTGGCTGGTATTCTGGCAGCCAAGCAGACTCCACAGCTAATCCCCCTCTGCCACTCCTTGCCGTTGAGTTCGGTCAATGTTGATTTTGATGAAATAGGCGATCACACCATCAAAATCACTGCGACAGCCAAAACCTTTTATCAGACTGGTGTGGAAATGGAAGCGCTGACAGCGGTCAGCGTGGCAGCATTGACAATTTATGATATGGCCAAAGCCATCGACAAGCGCATGAGCATTGGTGAAATTCATTTGGTGCACAAAGAAGGCGGGAAATCTGGCACCTTTAATTTGGACATAGCCGAATGATTGATCAGTACAACCGCAAAATTAGCTATTTGCGTCTCTCAGTGACCGAGAGATGTCAGTTACGCTGTGCATACTGCCGGGCCGGGGAGGACCTCTGCCCCAAAGAAGATGAGCTCTCGGCAGAGAAGATGGTAGAAATTGTGCGTGCTTGTTCAGAATTGGGCATTGAGAGGGTGCGTCTGACCGGCGGTGAGCCCTTGCTGCGACGCGACCTTGACCAGATCATTAAGGGTATTCGCGCCATCCCTGCCATCAAGGACATTTCCCTTACGACCAATGCCCAGGATTTGGCAGCCCAGGCCGCCAAATTAAAAACTGCCTGGCTAGACCGGGTTAACGTCAGCTTGGATTCACTGGATAAAGAAAAATTCAAGTTGCTAACCGGCGGTGATGTGGAAAAAGTTCTGGAAGGTATCAAAGCTGCCATCAGCTGCGGACTATTACCTGTAAAATTGAATGCCGTGTTGGTGAAAGGGGTGAATGATAATGAAATCGGAGATTTTATCGCCCTTGCCAAGGATATGCCCATTGACATTCGCTTCATCGAGTATATGGAAATTGGCGTCAACCCTATGGCGGCTGCCAAACGTGTAAGCAGCTACTTAATTCTGAGTCAATTCCCGCAATTGGTAAAAATTCCACCCCGCTACTTTGGGCAACCCTCCAGTGACTATCAGATCTCAGGATACAAAGGCAGAATTGGTCTTATCAGCCCAATTTCCCACCAGTTCTGCGGCGATTGTAACCGCATACGAATCATGAGTGACGGCACCTTGCGCCCTTGCCTTGGGAGAAGTGATGAAGTGGATTTGCTGCCTGCCATTAAGACCGGCTACGAATCACTTAAAGAAACCATCCGTAAGGCTATATACCTCAAGCCTTGCGGGCACGAATTCGGCAAAATGAGACTCGAACGAGGCATGAGCCATATCGGAGGATGAATGATTGGAAAAGTTATTGCTGTCAACATCAGCGAAAAGAAGGGCACCATCAAACACTCGGTCGAGGATGGTGTTAATGTAGACCTAATGGGCATTGTTGGTGATGCGCATGCTGGGAACTGGCATAGACAAGTGAGTTTGCTGGACCAAGCCAGCGTACAAAAAATGTGGGATCGCGGTGCAAAAGGACTGGTTCCGTGTATTTTTGCTGAAAACATCACCACCGAAGGCCTCGACTTGTACAGCTTGCCGCTTGGAACGAAGTTCCAAATTAACGATGTTGTTCTCGAGCTTACCCAAATTGGCAAGGAATGCCACCAGCATTGCCAGATCTACCAGCAAGTTTGGATGTGCGTGATGCCCACGGATGGCGTCTTCACAAAAGTGCTGCACCCAGGAAAGATAAAAGCTGGTGACGAAATTCAGGCGGTTCTGCCAATCAGAGCAATCATTATCACTTTAAGCGATAAAGGTGCGGCTGGCCTGCGCGAAGATAAAAGCGGACCTGCATTAGTCCAGGCTCTCAACAATCGAGCAGAGATCGTCCGGACAGTGCTCTTGCCAGATGATAAAGACTTACTCGCAGAAACTTTACGCCAAATAGCGGATAACAACGAAGCCGATCTGGTCCTGACCACGGGTGGGACCTGGTTTGCCCCGAGGGATTTTACGCCCGAAGCAACACTGGCCGTCATCGAACGGCGCACACAAGGCATTCCCGAAGCTATGCGTGCAACCAGCCTCAAAATCACACCGCACGCCATGCTCAGCCGGGCGGAAGCAGGCATTCGCAAGCAAACTTTAATCGTAAACTTACCGGGCAGCCCCAAAGCTGCTTTGGAATGCCTGGAAGTGCTCCTACCGGCGCTTGGTCATGCGATTGAAACTTTGCGCGGCGAAGCCTACGAATGTGCCACGCCAAAAGTGACTGATTAAAGCACAATGCGCTAATTTTCACATATAATCAACATAGTTCTTCGACTCTTTCTGCCTAAAGCAAATGCTAGGGAAGGAAGAGCGGCAGCCATGAAAATCCCAAGACTCATGGCTCGAGGGTAGACGCGGAAACGAGCCTGCCTCCCTTTTGGAAAGGAGACGGTATGAGAAAGTTATTTCTATTTTTATTGATGGGTGTACTTCTAATAGCGGCAAGCGGTTGCCAGGCACAGGAAGTCAAGAAGCCCATCCGGATGTCCACAACCACATCCGTCAACGACTCCGGCCTGATGGCCTACCTTCAACCAGAATTTGAAAAAGAAACTGGATACAAGCTTGAGATCACCTCGGCGGGCACTGGCGCTGCCATTAAGAAAGGTGAGACGGGCGATGCAGACATCCTATTGGTGCATGCAAAATCATCCGAAGAGGCCTTCATTGCGCAGGGTTTCGAAGAAGTGCGCGTTCCGTTCATGTACAACTTCTTCGTAATTGTGGGACCTGCAGATGACCCGGCTGGCGTAAAAGGCTCGGCGACTGCTGCAGATGCATTCAAGGCTATTGCAGCCAAAGGTGCAACCTTTGTCACCCGTGGTGACAAAAGCGGCACCAATACTGCTGAGCTAAAGATCTGGAAGGATGCTGGCCTTGCACCTGACCCGGCTACAGATACATGGTATAAGAATATTGGCGCAGGCATGGGGCAAGCCCTCAACACGGCCAGTGAGCTGCAGGCTTATACCATTTCCGATAAGGCAACCTATCTGGCCAACAAAGGCAATCTGGAAATTCTGCTTGAAGACGTAGCAGATATGAAAAACACCTATTCATTAATCGCAATTTCCACAAAACGCTTTGCAGAAACCAATATCAAGGGAGCTGAAGTCTTTATAGATTGGATCAAAACTGAAAAGGCGCGTGACCTCATCGCCAAATTTGGCGTTGACAAATACAGTCAGGCCTTGTTCTTTAATCCCGACTGATTTGGAGTGGGGACTGGGTAAACCGCCCCCTTTTTAAAATGCAGGAAGTACTCTACCAACTCTTTGGACCCAATCCTGAACTCAGGGAAATAATTGGCCTGACCCTGGTCATGTCAGTTCTTAGTACCGTAATCTCCGCGGCCATTGGCATTCCTTTAGGTACCTGGTTAGGGTTGACAGCTTTCAAAGGCAAAAAAACATGGTTAAAGGTGAACAGCACATTGATGGGTCTGCCACCTGTGCTGGTTGGTTTGTTAGTCTTTTTGCTTCTCTCGCACAGCGGACCGCTGGGAAAGCTAAGCCTGCTTTTTTCGTTGCCTGCCATGGTAATTGCCCAGGTAATTTTGATCTCACCGATTATTACAGGGATGACAGCTAATTTAATTGCTCTAAACGCCAACGCGATTAACGAAACCTGCCTTGGGCTGGGCATACGACCAGGTAAAAAGCTTGTGCTGGTTCTCCAGGATTTCAAGCGGGATTATTTGCTAAATATTCTGGCAGGTTTTGGACGATCCATAGCAGAAGTAGGAGCTGTGCAAATGGTCGGTGGCAACATCCAGTATAAAACCCGGGTGATGACTACCGCCATCATGATGGAAACCAATATGGGCCAATTTGAGAAAGCCCTGGCCCTTGGCTTGGTTTTATTAGTTATTGCCTTTGTGGTCAATTTTGCAGTTCAATCAATTCGGCCGAGGATTTCTAATGATTGAACTTAGTCGTATCAAGGTGTTACGCAAAGTAAGGCTGATCCTGGGTCTCGATAACATGAGGTTCGAGGATGGTCAATCGTATGCCCTGGTAGGTGAAAACGGCAGCGGCAAGACCACTTTGCTGCGCTTACTGGCTGGGATAATCCAACCCAGCGAAGGGAAAATCAAGGGGCTGGAAGGGCAGAAATTAGCTTACCTTCCTCAAAAACCCTACATGTTCAGAATGCCAGTCTGGCAGAATGTAGCGCTCGCGGCCAAAGAATCGCCTGATAACGCCGAATTAGTCCAGCAGGCTATCAATGCGGTTGGCATGCAAGGTTATGAAAAGCAGGAGGCAGAAAAGCTGTCTGGCGGAGAGGTTCAACGGGTAGCCATCGCGAGATTGTTACTTGTGAAGGCCGATCTGGTTCTGCTGGATGAACCCATTGCACCAATTGATGTCCGCGGCCGCGAACAGATTGACGCCGTGATTGCGGATTACGTGCATAAAAATGGGGCAACTTTAATTTTTGCCACCCATTCCTTAGAGCAAGCTATGAAGTTGGCAGACCAGGTGGTCAAACTTGAAGATGGGTTACAACAAACCGTTTGAACGTGTCTATTTTTTATATCTGGTTTCTCAATCCATTTAATTTAGATGCCCCCGGCGCGACTCGAACGCGCAACCGATAGATTCGAAGTCTATTACTCTATCCATTGAGCTACAGGGGCGTAGGCGTGATTATACAACAGCTTTCAGCCTTATTATTGGGCCGGAATTTCCAAATTGTAGTAGTTATAAGCGGCACCAGCCAGGTCAGCAAAGAGTTGGTTAACGGTATCAAAAATAGCCTGAACGGGGTGGTAAGCAAAGATACTCAAAACAAAATCGCCCCCCTTGGTGAAAACAATGCCAGAATCCGCGATGGTGTGAATGTAACCGTCTGCAGTTTCAACAGCCCAGCCATGTTTGTGAGCCACAACCGTTGAAGCCGGAACGCCGGCCTGAATCAACTGGCCGATATTATCCTTACTCAAGTAATTGATCATTAATTTACACTCGGCCTGGGTTATCTGGCCGCCAAATACCAGTGGGAAAGCCCCGCCATAATTTTGATTACAGTAATATAAATCTTCGAGAAGCATGCCTAAATCGGCAGGGGTAGTCTGAGCGTAAGGGTCAGGTTTGGTGTTGATATCTGTGCGTTGATTTGCAGGGGTTTTATACGCCTGGAGCAAGGGAGAGCCAAGCTTAAAATAGCCAGCCCAGTAAGTGTTTTGCAGACCCAGGGCAAACATGTCTTCAGAAATCAGCAGAGGTCCGCGGATCGAATCAACCACTTCCTGGGCAACAGTATCAGAGGCACTGTTATCCGATTGCTCAATCATCTTGGAGATATCCGCCAGAAGGGCCTCAGGATAAGGAGCTTCCTGGCGGGAGAATGTGGAGACCAGGATGGGGATTTTTATCGTGGACCACGAGGAAAAGGCAATATCCACCGGTGTGTTTTCAATTTCATCACGGCGCCGGGTGAAGTGGATCAATTTACCGTTTTGCAGGTCCTTTAGGTAAATTTCAACCAATCCGTCGTAAGGCGATTCATCAATGATGGCTTGCAGGCTAAACTCGAGCGCGTTGAAGGTGGGTTTTAGGGCTGCGGTCTGAACAAAATCCAAAACAGCGACTCGATTATCCTTGGATTTCAAGGCAGTTTCGACTCTGGAGATGGAGGCTTCATAATTGATTTTTGTGCCTCCTAGTTGGGTGTTGAAGCTGACCTCCCCGGGAACTGGCAAGGCAGTCAGGGCAGGGCGTTCGTAACGGGCAGCAATGTCCGATTCAAGGAAAGCCTTCAAGCGACTTTTGTCCAGTTCGTACTGTATTGGGATGTCCTCTGAGCTAATTTGTTGATTCCAAAGAAAACGCCAAAATCCAACCCAAAAAGACAGGCTTGTGCGTTGCTTATCGGCTGCGGCCAGCATATTTTCCAGCTTAAGGCGGTAACCCAGGATGGCCGGCCGAGCTTGAACGCGGTTGTTCTCAATTCGTAGTTCAATAGGGGAAAGATAAATCTGGTTCAGGCGGTCTGCGGCTTCTTCAGGGCTTAACCCACTGACGGAAATACCGGCGATCTTCATCCCGGCGGGCATAGCCGCACGGATGCTACTGTAGCGAACAAGTTGCAGGACAAGCAGCAAAGTGCCTACCACCAAAAAGCCAATGGAAACCCATCTGATCGAGGAAGAACGTGAGCGCATACTGGAATTATAAATGCTTCTACGATTTCACCTTTTTGATAAAAGACTAAGAGAGTCGGTTCGCATTATGGTAAACTTTTACGGGACGCCCCCTTGGGCGTCTTTTAATGGAGTTAGATGCGATCTATTGAATGGATTCAAGAAAAAAGCGTTGTCAAAACAATTGACCAATCCAGATTACCTGGTGAATTTGCCATAATTGAATTTAAGCAAGCAGATGAAATTCGGATGGCCATCAAAACGATGATTATTAGGGGAGCTCCAATTATCGGTGTTTCAGCTTTTTATGCTATGGCTTTGAAAGCAAACGAACTGGAAGGGGAATCGCTTGCGTGGATGAAGGAACGGCTTTTACAGTTTGCCAGCCACCTTGGTTTCGCTCGTCCAACTGCAGTGAATCTTGGTTGGGCAGTGGAAGCTGCTACCAGACTTATCAATGCATTTACAGGAAGCAGCAGCGAATTATCCGAGGCGCTTCTGGCGCTTGCCAATCAGAAGGCTGATGAAGATGTGGCTACCAACATGGCCATTTCGCGTTACGGTGCGGAATTGATCAATGATGGTGATCACATTATCCACCATTGCAACACCGGCGCCTTGGCCTCGGTGGATTATGGAACAGCATTGGGCTGCATCCGTATGGCCCACGAACAAGGCAAACGCATTCACGTTTATGTGGATGAAACTAGACCCCGTTTACAGGGCTCCCGCCTTACGGCCTGGGAGTTGGAACAGTACAAGATTCCTTATGAAATTATTACCGACTCGAGCGCAGGTTACCTCATGCGCCTTGGACGGGTTGAGAAGGTCTTCTTTGGTGCATATCGTGTGGCCTCCAACGTAGATGTGGTCAATAAGATAGGCACTTATATGTTGGCCCTGGCGGCTTATGATAATGGCATCCCTGCCTATGCGGCCTTCCCGCTTTCCACCCTTGATTTCGCCAGCCCCAATGGCGAAGCAGTGCCGATCGAAGAACGAAGTGGCGATGAAATTCTGAATCTTCAGCAAAATGGATTGCCGGTTGCACCAGCAAATGCAAGGGCGTTAAACTATGCTTTTGATGTAACACCACATCGGTTGATCGATGCACTTGTGACTGAAAAAGGGGTGCTTTACCCACCTTTCTTTAGAAGCATTTCTGTTTTAAACAACAATTGGAGGACGATATGAAAGTAATCCTTACAGGATCCATAGCTTTCGATTACCTGATGTATTTCCCTGGTTATTTCAAGGATCATATCCTGCCAGAATCCCTGGATAAGATCAGCCTTTCCTTCCTCGTAGAGGATATGTTCAAGCGTTATGGCGGAGTAGGGGCGAATATCGCGTACAACCTGGCTTTGGTAGGTGGTAAGCCCTACTTGTATTCAGCCGCAGGCCAGGATTTTGGCGATTTTGACCAGCATTTGCGAGCAGTTGGCGTAGATACCAGCGGCGTCTATATTGATAAAGAGAAATTTACGGCGTCATTCTTCCAGAATACAGATCTTGGACAATCCCAAATAGCTTCCTTCTATACCGGCGCTATGGCGGATTCTGCAAAGATGTCTCTGCGAGAGTCTACCCACGAAGCAGGTGACCTGGTGATGGTCTCACCAACGGACCCCAGGGCAATGGACCATTATATTGATGAGTGCCCGGAATTGGGTTTGAAAATGGTTTTTGACCCAGGCCAGCAAATTGTGCGTATGGATAAAGAGATTCTTTGCAGAGGTTTGCAGAAAGCCTTTGGACTTTTTGTGAACGAATATGAGTTTGAATTGCTTCAAAAAGAAACCTGCATGAGCACTGACGAAATCCTGTATACCCCCGAATTCTGCGTGGTAACATTAGGCAAAGAGGGCGCCAGGGTAGTAACAGCACATGAAGATACATTGGTTCCGGTTATCCCAGACGTAAAAGTGGTTGACCAGACTGGCGTAGGAGACGCATTTAGAGGCGGCTTCCTGCGGGGCTACTTATTGGGATGGCCGATGAAGACCTGTGCTGAAATGGGTGCTACCACGGCGGCTTATTGCCTGGCAAAACACGGCACACAGGAACACAAATTTACATGGCAAGAATTTAAACAGTATTATCGCCAAACCTTTGACGATCAGGGTTTGCTGGACACAATCAATCAAGATAGAGAATAATCGGAGATTCAATGCAAAATTACAACATTCTGGATATTAGCCTTGCAGAAGGCGGACGGAGAAGAATGGACTGGGCAGAACGCGAAATGCCCGTTCTAACTTCATTAGCCAAGCGCTTCAAAAATGAAAAGCCCTTCGACGGGATCAGGATGGCTTGCTGCATGCATGTCACCACAGAAACTGCCAACCTTTTGCGGGTAATGCAGCTCGGTGGTGCGGACATCGTTATCACGGCTTCCAACCCGCTCTCAACGCAAGATGATGTAGCAGCCGCCTTGGTTTCTCAGTACGAGATTCCTGTGTTTGCCATCAAAGGCGAAGATGATGTTACATACTATAAAAACCTGCATGCCGCGATTGCCCATAAACCTCAGATTACGATGGATGACGGTGCCGATCTGGTGAGCACCATTCATAAAGAATATCGGGAACTACTTCCCACCATTATCGGTGGAACTGAAGAAACCACTACCGGTGTTATCCGCCTGCGCGCAATGGCCATGGACGGCATGTTGGAGTTCCCAGTGATGGCTGTGAACGATGCCATGACCAAACATTTCTTTGATAATCGCTATGGTACTGGCCAGAGCACCATCGACGGCATCATCCGCGCTACCAACATCTTGTTAGCTGGCAAAACTTTCGTGGTGGCTGGTTACGGTTGGTGTGGACGCGGCATGGCAATGCGTGCCCGAGGGATGGGCTCCAATGTTGTTGTTACCGAAATTGACCCTGTGGTCGCGCTGGAAGCCGTGATGGATGGTTTCCGGGTTATGCCGATGGCTGAAGCAGCTAAAGTTGGTGATGTATTTGTGACTGTTACAGGTGATATCAATGTCGTCGATCAACATCACTTTGAAGTGATGAAGAATGGCGCCATTATTGCCAATTCCGGCCACTTCAACTGCGAAATTAATATCCCCGCCCTTGAAAAGCTTGCCAAAGACAAATCTCTCGTACGTCCCTTTGTGGAAACTTATCACCTTGAAGACGGCCGCTTAATCAATATTCTTGCAGAAGGCCGCTTGATCAACCTGGCCGCTGCTGAAGGGCACCCGGCTTCTGTTATGGATATGTCCTTTGCAAATCAGGCCCTGGCTGCTGAATACATGCTCAAAAATGCTGGCAAGCTCGAGAACAAGGTCTACAACGTGCCCGAGGCAATCGACCGCGAAATTGCCCGCCTGAAGCTGGAAGCTATGGGTGTAAAGCTGGATGTACTCACCCCTGAACAGGTCAAATACCTGGGTTCCTGGCAGGAAGGCACCTAAAATAATTCTAGGTACCGCCAGTGAGGCTTACCCAAATTCTGAGAACAAAATGCCCGGCTTTCACCGGGCATTTTCTTATATTTTATTGCATGCTAAGTGGGGCTCAAAACCGTAACCCACAGAAATATATATTGTCGTCGTTATCTTCAGGCTCCTATTAAACGGGCGTCTGGAAGTGGAAGCTAATAATCGCCGCCTTCTTCGTGCTCACTTTCAGTAGCGGTTCCATCAAAAGCGCCGGTCAAAACTTCTGAGTTTCCCAAGCTGCGCACTTGAATCTCGATTTCTTTCATAATTTCAGGATTCTGATTCAGATAGTTCTTGGACGCTTCGCGGCCCTGACCGAGGCGGCTTTCTTTGTATGAATAGAAAGATCCACGCTTGTCAATAACCTCGAGATTGGTAGCCAAATCCAGCAGGTCGCCGGCTTTGGAAATACCTTCGTTGTACATAATGTCAAATTCAGCTGTGCGGAAGGGCGCGGCCACCTTGTTTTTGACCACACGTACCCGTACGCGGTTACCAACAATCTCGGCTCCGACCTTGATGGACTGCACACGCCGTACGTCCAGGCGCACAGAGGCGTAGAACTTGAGTGCCATGCCGCCGGTGGTGGTTTCAGGGTTGCCGAACATAACGCCAATTTTCTGGCGGAGTTGGTTGGTGAAAATGACAGCTGTTTTGGTCTGGTTGATTGAGCCCGAAAGTTTGCGCAGCGCCTGGGACATCAATCGGGCTTGCACGCCCATTGTGGGGTCGCCCATGTCGCCGTCAATTTCTGAACGGGGAACCAGGGCGGCCACCGAGTCGACGACAACCAAATCTACAGCCCCGGAGCGCACCAGTGTTTCACAAATTTCAAGCGCTTGTTCGCCGGTATCGGGTTGGGAGATCAACAGTTCATCTACATTCACGCCACATTTGGCGGCGTAGGTTGGATCAAGGGCATGCTCCATATCAATAAAGGCAGCAGTGCCGCCTTGGGCTTGGCTTTCGGCCACGATGTGCTGACAAAGCGTGGTCTTGCCTGAAGATTCCGGTCCAAAAATTTCAGTAATTCTGCCGCGGGGAATACCGCCAACACCGAGAGCAAGGTCCAGGGAGAGCGCACCGGTGGGGATGGTTTCCACTTCCATTTGGTGGGCTTCGCCAAGGCGCATAATGCTGCCTTCGCCGTATTTTTTGACAATATCGTGTAAGGCTCTGTCTAGCACAGCTTTCTTTGCTTCATTCAAGCTGTTATTTAATTCACTATTTTGGGTGGTGGGCTTTTTTGCTGCCATCTTATTCTCCGCTTATGTCGTATAGGTTAATATTAGCACAATTGTTCGATGTGTCAAGCATTCTATGGGACGATTTTTCGACATTCCATGTAAAAACGTTTGTCCTTGGCATGACCCATGGAAAAAGTTTTTCGGGGTAAGGCTCCATCGACAATTACCGTCTTGAAGAATGAATTTTTGGCAATTGCTGGCAGGTAGAAACCGGTATTACCAAATTTCTGACCAAGCGACTCTACTATATCATCGCCATGAACGTAGTCTATTTTTGTCTCAGGATGGGTTTTGAGGTAATCATCCAAATAGGCTTGCAGATTGCCGACCGCCAGGTTTTGGGAAAGCCCTTCCAGCTCGACCAATTGGTAGTCATTGATATTGATGATGCCAAAAACCTGCTGGTCTTTATCT
>Ga0209746_1001350_pt1 | contig 11767 bp, 11 predicted proteins | sample BarGraNGADG00211_3_FD_184496 | JGI IMG/M metagenome (GOLD analysis project Ga0209746, IMG submission 184496) | Arctic peat soil microbial communities from Barrow, Alaska - Barrow Graham LP Ref core NGADG0011-211 (SPAdes) (version 2) | ecosystem: Environmental > Terrestrial > Soil > Wetlands >...
TCATCATGTTCAATCTCATGGTAAAACTCAGCTAAAAGATCCTGAAGTTTATGAATATCATTCTTGTTTCTTAAATCTTGCAGAATTATTTCCATATAATTATTTTCTCTTAATAAACTGGTACTAACCACAGGGGCTGCACTGAGGAACATACCCTTGATTTGTTCAATTTACCAGGAAATTGTTTTTAGAATGTTTTTTATAGGATTAATCTTTTGTGATTATTTGTAATCTGGCTTTAGCCTCAAATCTGGCATTAATATCAATACCCCCTGAAGTAACAGAACAAATGGAAAAATTTTCGTCCTCAACTTTAATAATTTTCAATTCGCCTATCTCTTTTTTACGCTGTAATTTCTTCCCGTTTACTTCTATTTCACTTAGTTCAACAACCTTTAGTTTATCACCTTTTTTAAGGTCAAAAGCAGAACCGCCAGCTACCAAAATTTTTGTTGCATTTCCTTTACTGTCTTTTTCCTGAATCTCTGCTATTGAAAATGCCAGAGGAAAATTCCTGCCTACAAATTCATCTATTTTATCTTCAATACCTTTAATCGCTTTAGAAATAGCTTGTTCCGGCGAGGATGCACCTATACCAATCGAACCTAACATTGAATTTCCGGCTTTTGGTTCAATTGTTTCAGAACTGGTAACCTGACCTGTTGCCACATCAATTACTTTTAACATGATTGACAGTTTGGCCTTGTACGTTATCGTTATATTTCCATTGCCATCATCGGCTTTCATTTGTTCGGCCTGGGCATTAATGACATGTCCTGAAATTAAAAACTGAGCCCCTAAATTGGTCTCATGCTGGATGATTGTCCTGTCAATAAATTCTCCTGCTTTTTGTAGCTCCTTTTCATTTTTTGTAGTCTCAATAATTGCCCGGTCAACAATGTTAAATCTTTTTGTTTTCACAAAAGCATTGATAACCATCTCTTCAATAGAATTAACATATTTAGCGTTCGCTTCTCCCTCCACATAAGTGAATGCCATAAAACCTATCGCTGTTTTTTCTTGTCCTTTTACAAAGGAACTTAGCGCCACAAATAAGGCTGCTATAATTAATTTTTTCATTTTAATGTATTTTAATTCCAACAAATAAGGCGTTTAATATTTCGCCCCGTTTTTTTGAGTGGGTTCTGATCTCCACTTTTATGTTTTTTTACGATTTTGGGTGGTAAGTCTGTTAGTTTTTGCAACCACCGTTAATTTTTAAACTTGCCCGTAATGCCTTTGCCAAGCGGTGAACTTGTGATTCAAGTTTACTGCAGACTTTGTTTTTGTCTTCTCATTGCCAGAAAATGATCAACGCTGAATATGCCGGAGCCCCTGGCTGAAATGAATAAAAACAGGAAGCAATAAATCAAAGCCAACTCGCCAAAGTTCACGAAAGGGAGTAGCGCGTGGATACCGTGAACTGACCAATAGGCATAGGCCATTTCTCCGCTGCAAATGAATGCTGCCCATCGGGTCCAGAGACCGGTCATGACCAGAAGTCCGCCAAAGAACTCTATCGGACCAGCAATTAACACAATGAAGAGCGGTATCTCATGTCCTGCCGGCGGGTAACCGAAAAGCTTTTGTGAACCATGCCACAGGAAAAGAAATCCTGCAACGACCCGAAGGATAGCATAAATCTGTGTCTCGTACTTGGAAATAAACATCGTTGTTTTCATATTATTTGGTTTTTATTTGTGAAATCCTTTGCTGAACGGTCCCGAAACTCTTGCTGAGCGGCATTTGCAATGCCGCTCCGAACATCGGATAATTTGTATTGTCTTATATTTGGATTTACGGCATGGTTTTTTCATTTATCTGAAATCAGGAAGTAAGCAAGTTTAGCTGCCGCTTCCTGATAATTATGTTCAGGTTGAAGATTGAAATCATTCTTCTTGAAATAGGTGGAAACTGTTATAGGTGGTAAAAACTCTATTTCAAGTTTATCGTAGCATTGAATAAGTCCTTCAATTTTAAAAGACAATGGCGCAGATTTAAAGCGTCCTTTTGTTTGTCTTTTTAGTATTGCAATTCTATCAGGATGAATGGTTTCAAAAAAAGAGTGAACCGTTGATTGAAACGCTCTCACCCTTGAGTTATCTGTGTCGTTATTTAAAATAACATATTTGAAGTCGCCAGTCAGGTTAATGATGTTTCCGTTTGCACCTTTTTCAAGGGCATAGAAAATTGCTTTTGTTTTGTCAATGTCAATGCCGATTACTTTCATATAGCGGTGTTTGTTTTAATTGACGCTATACTGAATCTTGGCAGGTTTGCGAAAGCAAAAATGCTTAGATTCAGTTTTACTGAGCGTTTGAGTTTGCATTTTTTTGCAAACTCGAACAGCCGAAGTATAACGCCTCGGAACAATAAATCACGGGAATGAACACCAAGGCAAGCATTAGATATAAATTCCGACTCAATTGATTAGGGTTCAATCCCTCCGACTTCGTCGGGATTGTTCGACTTAAAAATTTCAATGCACTTCGTTTTTGAAATTTTAGTCTCACGAATATATTGTTATTATCAAACATGTCATTTAACTGTTCTCCAGGTTGATCCCACTTGAATAATATCCAACAAACCTTCCTGATCAGCTACGTGCAGGCGCTTGAGTATTTATAGTCTATAGATCTACTGACAATACCCGCCCATACGAAAGTGTGTTGGATACATCAAAACTCAATTAATGCCTTTTCAACTTCTTGATATATTTCATCTATCTCCTTTTGAAGTTCAATCGTCTTACTCAAAGCCGTTGTAACCCTGCAATAGTATCTGGAATCGTCCATTACTCTGCCTTTTCTATCTTTGAGATATTTTTGAAGTACTTGATAACCCCCAATCTGATAGTTCCAAAGTTCAGTCGAAACATTATCAAAAAACTTGTCTTCATTGATATAGATCCTTTTTTCGTTTTCGTTAAAAATCACTTTTTCAATCCGGTCATTTTCCGAATCACCTTGATATTTTGAAACAGGATTATCAAGTAGGTTGCTTTTCATCAGATGCAAATCAACCAACTGGCTACCGAGTTCTGCCAATTTACTGAAAACAACATAATCCGCTGTAAACGGAACTCTGGGAAAATCAATCTTCAAAAACTCCGAATACTTTTCACGGTAGTAATTGCTGTAAAAGACCGCATAGATGTAATAAAGAATTTCCTCTGGTGTAAGTTTCTTTTTGTAGACTTTATCAAGCTTTTCATACACGTTTTTATCAATATTGGGAATTCTGTTTTTGTCGTCATATTTGACTTCTGGTTCAAAAAGAATCATTGACTGAACATGTGACTTTTTTGAATTTTTCTCTTTGTACAAATAAAGAGGTGCCTGCTGAATAATTCCTTTTGAACTAAAGAAAGTTCTATTATCCACCATATACTTTGAAACAAGAAAATGGTTATAATCCATATCTCCTGAAAATTGGCGCATAAAACAGATAGATACATTATCTTCAAGCATATGACGAATATATTCAGGTCTTCCCCAATCAACCATAATTGGTGTATAATAAATTTCTCTTATATCAAAAGGTCGATATTGGATTTTAGTAAAATACGAATCCCAATCAGTATCCTTTGATAAGATTTTTCTAGCATCTGATAATTTCCACCCCCTTGTATCTTTTAATTTATAAGCTTCTTTAATAGATTCGTCTGGCGTTGAAATATTTTTAAATTGAATAATCCGATTTCTAAGAGTATTTCTATCAAAGTCAATAACAAATCCATCTCTTGCTGTCACAATACCGGTAACATTGATTGGGAAAATTTCATGAATTGCTTTCCATTCAAGGTAATTTTTTATCTTATCCGTATCACGTGGGATAAAGAAATACCATGGACTTTCGGGACGTATCTTTTTGTAATTTTCTGGTAAGAAATCGTTTGAATCTAACCAATCATACTTCACTTCACGCAAACCATATTGGTCAGCATGAAAAACATTGCAACCTTTCTTATCTTTTTGTTTTATGAATAAAGCAATTGTGGTTCCCTGTCTAATATCAAATACATTTTCATCTTTGCTTCCATCCGGGCAAGTTTCTTTTTTTAGACTGTTTCCATGAAGGTCGAGAATATAAATCTCGTTAAATGTATTCATCAGACTTTGACGCATGCCCCTGAATGTAGGATTATCTAAATAACTATGGTTGGTAATCATACCCACAATGCCGGTGCCAGCTTTATGGATTTTCCATTGGGCAAACCGAAGAAATTTTACATAATCGTCCTGCAGCCAAAGTTTCTTTTCTCCCAAAGGGTTACCATCAACTTCATAATAACTTGTTGCCCCGTCAACGGTTTGTTTTAAAAGTTTTTCAGTCCAATCATTAATATTTGAAGATATACCGCTATATGGTGGATTGCCGAGAATAACCAAAATAGGCTGTTCTTTTTTTACTTTGCCTGCCAGATTGCTTTCTTCGCTCAGTGAACTTAAACCAGGGATTTGGATTTGTTCCAAATCTTCCATTTCAAGGGTGTTCGTGAGGTATAGTTTAAAACGCTCATCATCACCAAGCCGGTAACCTAGTTCCTCAAAAAGAAAACTCATTTTCAAGTGCCCTATGGCGTAAGGCGCCATCATTAATTCAAACGCATAGAAGTTTTTAAGAATTTGGTTTTTTAAGAGGTTTGTTTTTCCGCCAGTACCATATTTTTCGGTAAATTCATGTACAGCTAATTTTATAGCTTCAGCAGGGAAAGTTAGTGTACCGCCTGCAGGGTCAAGCAATGTCACGTTTTCACCAGCCAGTCCATCGGCTATGTTAAAATGTGTTTTTAAAATCTGGTTGATTGAACGGACGATATAACCCACAACCGGTTCAGGGGTATAATAAACGCCACGTTTATCTCTAATTTTAGGGTCGTATGCGGTCAGGAATGTCTCGTAGAAATGGATGATAGGGTCTTTCCCCCTACCTTCCCGGTAATAATCCTGCAATATTTTATTTACATCCGTGACATTTAAAACTTCAGCAATATCATCAACTATTATTTGTAAAGGTTTGGGTGGTTCTTCAAGCGAAATAAATCTGAAAACATCACGCAAAATCCCAATGGTATTTGGGATATACTTAAACGCTAATTCACGATTAAATGAATTGTCGGAACGTGTACGTGCTGCAAAAAGTCCGTATGTAATAGTTTGAGAATATAGATCGGCAAATGATTGTTCAGTTAGTGTACTTATTAGATATTTTTTGAATGCTTCGTAAAATCCTAAAATCGCTTTTTTACCTTTTCTTCCTTCTTCGGCAATTTCTATGCTAATTACTTCGTCTCTTAAGAAACGTGTACGTTTAGCTAATTCCAAAGCCAATGCTTTTGCATTCCTTAGATGAGGGAGGGAAAATGAAAAGAAAGTATTTAATAAATCGTTGAACACTGCTTCATTCTCAACAGGTGGGGCTGTTTTCAGCTTTTTGGCTAATACTTGTCTCCCGATAAAAGTTTTCTTAATCAGTTCTCCATCACGGTAGAGCCTGAATTCATAGAAGTTTGTCAGGATAACATTGGGGAAGGTATTTCTGTACCGTTTAAGCTGTTCAGATTCTTCAATCCTGTCAAGATTAGTAACGGAAGGGTCTTTGGCTTCAATGTATCCGGTAATGTGGTTGCTTCCATCCCAAACCCGAAAATCAGGATTTCCTGCTTCAGTCTTTTTGGGAAGAATAGTAATATCAACTTTTTTAATTTTATTCTCAGTTGCAAAGTCCCGAATCAACTTGTCAAGGTGAGTGTAATAACTTTCTTCCCTTGCGTCACCTTGATTTATTGAATCTTGTATATTGTTCAAATATTCTTTAAGCATTGTTCAGTTTTAAAGTCCACAATTTACCATATTATTATCATATACAAGACCGAGGCGGCAAAAAAAGCATGTGTTCAAAGCGGGAACTTTGGTTACAGGGAAAGTGGCGATAAGCTCCTGCTTTTGTGCGTTGTCATTGGGGGCTTTCCCTGCTAAGCGGCACTTTAAAAACCACTCAGCGAGGTACAGGTAGTTTTTCATTTTTACAATTGCAAGTTAATGTGTTTTATGCGGAAAAGTAAATTATTCAAATGGTTCTTTTGGAAGATTATTCAAATTTTTAATATATCTATTTTCATCAAATGGTTTTTGAAATTTTAAAACCTGGAATAATTCAACAGCAATGCATTGGCCAATCAATTGTTTCGTTTCAAAATCACCATATCCTTGTTTTATTAACCGATTATAGGTAATCTTCGTCTCGGGCGGATCATTATCCTTAATCTGATTCCTGATTATTTCAAATATTTGATCTCGTAAAATTTCATTATGTTTCATGAGAAATGTGTATTTAAACAGCCTGTAACTAACCACATTTGCTGAGCGGCATTTGCAATGCCGCTCAGCTGCCGGCTTGTTATATGCGGTTTTTTTTCTGTTGTCTAAGATGTCAAAGTTTGATTGATAGTTGTAACTTTCCACCAAAACCAAGTTCAACAATTTTTTGAAGTGTCGAAATACGAGCTTCTTTAATGTTGTTCTCGATTTTTGAAATGTATGACTTTGTTGTCCCTACTTTCTCAGCAAGTTCTTCCTGTGTCATGCCTTTTTCAAGTCGGGCTTCATGGATTAAAGCCCCGATCTTAAAGTTCTCGTAACCTGCTTCAAGTTGGTCACGCTTAGTAGTCCCAGGTTTACCATAGTGTTTGTCCTTGAATTGATCAAGTGTTACAATGTTACTTTTTTTCGTTTTCATATTCTTCCTTTATTTTAAGTGCCTTTTCAATTTCTTGTTTCGGTGTCTTTTGCGTTTTCTTTTGAAAACCGTTTGCTAAAACCACCAATTGTCCCTGGTCGAAAAAACAGAATATCCGAAAAATATCGCTTCCTTGTTGCACCCGAATTTCAAAAAGTCCATCTGTGTTCTCAAAGTATTTGAGATACGTTTCAGGAACCCTCGGAAGTTCTTCTATTAAGTCCAAAGTCCACATAATTTTATCTTTCACTTTGTCCCGCTGTTTTACGAAGAACGCCTGAAAGTATCCTTTGTAAAAAATGACAGTTCGGTGCTTCTGTTTTTGGCCCACGATGCAAAGATATGAAATGTTGTCCGAAAGTGCAACTATTTTTTAAAACCAGGACAAATTGTCGAGCAGTTATCTATTTGGTTACAATAGTTTAAAATCGCATATAGTCAGATTATATCCGAAATCAATTTTCACCCTAATCGAGATTAAATTTAATGCAGGATTTTAACTTAGCGGATTCTAGCGAAATCAGCCTACCATCCTTGAACCCCCACAACAAATCTGCAAAAAATATTTTGATAGTTGATAATTATTCAGGCATTGGTGCTAAGAAAAATGAAAAATTAAGAATGAAAAATGAAAAATTGACCTGAAAGATTTTCGTTTGGTTAAATCCTTGGCGTGCTTTGCATGAAACTCTGCGCTTTACTATTTAACTCATTTTAACTCCTTGATTTTCAAACCTTGTATCTACCTTCACTATTTTCCGGTCAAATTTCCATTTCGTCCCTACGGGACTTTTTTCTGTTTTGTATTTTGTTTTCTAAAAATATCTAGTCCCTACGGGACATTCCCAAGTGGAAATCAAAATCCGTAGAATCAGAATCAGCCCTTCTAATTACAAGTCCCGGAGGGACTAGATATTTTTAGAATCAATCGCGGGACTTATGTATACAAGTCCCGTAGGGACGAAATATTATGGATAATAATGCATCTGGTATGCTTATCACACATTGAGGGGACAATAATGGTTTGTTTTCTATTTTGATGTTACTGAAAGAACCTTCAGGGGTATACTTTGCGGTTAAAAGAAAAGTTACAAAGTCACAGAGTAATAAAACAGATCAACTCTTAAGTATCAATTCTCCAATCCCTAATGGCCAATGGCTAATCCTTAATTCACATTTGGAAACGTGCGCTTGCAGAGGAGTCACAAAGTCACAAAGTAGAATGATCAATGAAGAATGAACAATTATCAATAGTCAATGAAGAAGAAAATTTACCTTTGTCCTATGCTTAAGGAATTCAAGACATTTATCTCAGATCAGAACCTTTTTAAAACGAACGACAAGATTCTTTTGGCGGTCAGCGGAGGAATTGATTCGGTTGTTATGAGTGAACTTTTTCATAGAGCAGGATATGCATTCGGGATCGCGCATTGCAATTTCGGGCTCCGGGGAATGGAATCGGATGCGGATGAAACATTTGTGGAAAAGCTGGCAGGCAAATACAAAGTTCCGTTCTATACTAAACGATTTTTTACCACAAAGGACGCAAAGGGAAAAGGGATCTCTATCCAGATGGCAGCGAGGGAATTGCGGTATCAATGGTTTGAAGAGATCCGGGTAAAAGAAAAATATAGTTCTATCGCCACCGCACATCACCTCGACGACCAGGTGGAGACATTTTTCATCAACCTGCTGAGAAGCACCGGGATTGCCGGGTTTCACGGGATCCTTCCAAGGCAGGGAAACCTGGTACGTCCGCTGCTTTTTACTTACCGGGAAAGCATTGAAGGTTTTGCCCGGAAATACAAACTGATCTTCCGGGAAGACAGCAGCAACCTGGAAACAAAATACCTGCGAAACAAAATCCGGCATGAAGTGATTCCCATTTTCCGTGAACTGAATCCGGCATTCCCAAACATCCTTACCGAAACCATCCTGCGGATGAGGGAAACAGAGATCATTTTCAGGAATGTGATCGAAGAAGCAAGAAAAAAGATCATCCGGAAAGATAAAAACGGAATGCATATCCGGATCGAGGACCTGAAAAAACTTACGCCGGTTGATATTTATGCATTCGGGTTGTTGTCTCCTTTTGGCTTTAATGAAGCCGTTATCTGTGATATTCTTCATTCACATGATGATTCTTCAGGAAAATTTTTTTATTCTTCTACCCACCGGCTGATCAAGAATCGTGAGGAACTGATACTGAATCCTCTTCCTGATAAAAAAGAATCCAGTTTAAAAAACGCCGGGATCTCCATCCCGGAAAACAAAAAAGAAATCAGAAAACCCATTCATCTTTCTTTTACAAAAATAGCAACAATAAAAAGATTCGTCATCGATCCTTCGAAAGAGGTTGCCAATCTTGACCTCCGGAAGATCGTATTCCCGCTCATCCTGCGGCGGTGGAAAAAAGGAGATTCCTTTTATCCTTTTGGGATGAATAAAAAGAAAAAACTGAGCGATTACTTCATCGACAGTAAGCTTTCCATCCCGGAGAAAGAAAACACCTGGCTGCTCTGTTCCGGAACCCATATCCTATGGATCGTCGGGTACAGGATCGATCACCGCTTCAGGGTTACCTCCCAAACAAAAGAGGTATTCCAGGTACGATGGTTGAAGGGAAAAAATCGTTAAATTTGCGACTTAATCATACTTATTTCAAACCTCTGCAAGCCCGATGAAAAAACTTCCTGCCTGTTTCCTCGCGTTGATTTTCATTCCATTATTTACTTTTTCACAGGTGCTTACTCCTGTCACATGGTCTTTCAAAGTTGAACAAACAAAGCCCGACGAAGCAACGCTGTTACTCATCGCAAAGATCGACCATGGCTGGCATATCTATTCACGAAATAACCCGCTCCCTCCCAATGGACCGGTCGGAACAACTTTTACGTTCAACAAAAGCAAGGATTTTCAACTCATCGGGAATGTAACCGAGCCCAAACCCATTGAAGAGAAAGATTCCCAGTTTGACAACCAGACATTAAGATATTTTGATATTAAAGCGGTCTTCAAACAAAAAATCAAGATTCTCGGAAAAAATGATTTCCAGGTCAAGGGGTCGCTTGAATTTATGTGTTGCGACAATGGCAAGTGCATTCCGCCCGATGATGTTGAATTCGGATTTGATATCAAAGGAAATCCAGGCGGAAATGAGATTGCAGTCGTAAATACAGTCGCGAAAAATTCCGATATCATTGGTAAGAAGTCGGATACAGGAAAAGTAATAACCGCAAGCACTACTCCTACGAAGACAATCGGGAAAGCGACCGGGATGGATAAGGAGGAAAAGAAATCACTTCTGATGTTTTTCCTGTTTTCGCTCCTGGCAGGTTTCCTGGCTATATTAACACCCTGCGTTTTCCCGATGATCCCGATGACCGTGACTTTTTTCATGCACGACAGTGTGAACACCCGGAAGGCGAGGTTCCAGGCAATCGTTTACAGTCTCTCCATAATTCTTATCTATACCGTTATCGGTACGCTTGTAGCAGTCACGCTGGGCGCTAATTTTGCAAATTTCCTCAGCACACATTGGATCCCGAATGTTTTCTTTTTCCTGATTTTTATAGTCTTTGCTGCATCTTTCCTGGGGATGTTCGAAATCACGCTCCCGGGCTGGATGGTTTCAAAGGCCGATAAACAAGCCGACAAAGGCGGATTCACCGGGGCTTTCTTCATGGCGTTCACACTGGTTCTTGTCTCTTTCTCCTGCACCGGCACTATTGTGGGTGCCATCCTGGTAAAATCTGCAGGCGGAGAAGTCATCCAGCCGATCATCGGGATGCTCGGGTTTTCGATTGCCTTTGCCCTTCCCTTTGGACTGTTCGCATTTTTTCCTTCCTGGCTGGCAAGCCTGCCAAAATCGGGAGGATGGCTGAATTCCGTGAAGGTGGTGCTTGGATTTCTTGAACTTGCACTCGGATTAAAGTTTCTGAGCATTGCCGATCAGACCTACCACTGGCACATCCTCGACCGTGAAGTCTACCTGGCTTTCTGGATCGTGATTTTCACCCTGATGGGATTGTACCTGCTGGGAAAACTAAAATTTAACCATGATTCCGATGTTCCTTTCATCAGCGTACCAAGACTGACCTTTGCCATCATCACCTTTACCTTTGTGGTTTATATGATCCCTGGCATGTGGGGTGCACCGTTAAAAGCCCTGGCCGGTTATCTTCCCCCGCAGCAGTCCCTTGATTTTGACCTGACCACGATCATCCATAACGAGGTAAAAGCCGTATCCGGGAATGCAAGAGCAAACAACACTTCCCAGTGTGATGTGCCGAAGTACGGGGAATTTCTGGAATTGCCCCACCAGCTGGAAGGCTATTTCGATTATAACCAGGCGTTGGCGTGTGCACGGAAACAGAACAAACCTTTGTTTATTGATTTTACGGGACACGGCTGTGTCAATTGCCGCGAGATGGAGGCACGCGTCTGGGCTGACCCGCAGGTGCTCAAGCGGCTCCGTGAGAACTTTATTGTTACGGCCCTTTATGTGGACGATAAAACCGAGGTGCCGCAGAATGAATGGATCACATCAAAATATGACGGAAAGGTGAAAAAGAGCATCGGGAAAATCTATGCCGACCTTCAGATCTCCCGGTTCAACGTAAATGCACAGCCTTACTATGTGTTGCTTGATACCACCGGAAACCTGCTCACCATACCGAAAGCTTATGACCTGAATATAGACAGTTTCATCAGATTCTTAGATACAGGCGTGCAGAACTTTCAGAAACAAGAGAAAAAATAAATCCTTACCCCCTTCATTCAAAATCCTTAACATCTCTTTGTGAAAACCTTTGTGTTACTTTGTGGTTAAAAAATCTTACCACAAAGGCGCCATAAGGATAACACAAAGGCGCTCAAAGGAAAAGCAGCAAGAACATTATGAACTTTAAGAACTTTATAAACTTTATTAACTTTGTAAATACGGTATAGAAACAGACCTATGGATAAATATTCGTATTTGAATAATATGGATAATTCCGTTTTTGAGGAATTGTTTTCAAAATAT
>Ga0209746_1001351_pt1 | contig 11765 bp, 9 predicted proteins | sample BarGraNGADG00211_3_FD_184496 | JGI IMG/M metagenome (GOLD analysis project Ga0209746, IMG submission 184496) | Arctic peat soil microbial communities from Barrow, Alaska - Barrow Graham LP Ref core NGADG0011-211 (SPAdes) (version 2) | ecosystem: Environmental > Terrestrial > Soil > Wetlands >...
GCCCCGGTCGCGACCTCATCGGACGCGGCCACGGCCACGGCCGGCGTGGGCACGGCGACTGATGCGCCGGCCCCGACTGCCCCCGCGGCGGCCGCCGCCGTTCAAGCCACGGCGCAGTCTTCCGGCGCCGCCGCGCAGCCGGCTTCGAACACTCCATCTGCCGCGGCGTCCGGCGGAACGCTTCACTTGGTTCTGGTTGCCGGCGGTACGCAAGCGCGCTTCAAGGTGCGCGAGCAGCTGGCCGGTCGCAACCTGCCTAACGACGCGGTCGGCGCCACGAATGCCGTCTCGGGTAACATTGACATCGGAGCGGATGGCGTTCTTGTGCCCGGCGCGTCAAAGATCACCGTCGACATGACGAGCCTCAAGACCGACGAGAGCCGGCGCGATAACTTCATCAGGCGCAACACCCTGGATACTGCCCAGTACCCGACCGCCGTCTTAGTGCCTACGGCTATCAAGGGTCTGCCTTCGCCGCTGCCCAGCGCGGGCGATGTGAGCTTCGAGCTTACCGGCGATTTGACCATCCACGGCGTTACGAAGCCGATCACCTGGCAGGCGACGGGCAAGATTGCGGGCCAGGACCTGACCGGCACGGCTTCCACCAAGACGACTTTCGAAGTATTCGGCATGACTCCGCCGCGCGCGGCCGTCGTGCTGAGCGTCGAGGATAACATCACACTGGAGATCGATTTCCACCTCACGCGCCAGTAAGAGGAGACATGCATATGTCACGAGTGTTGCGAGCCTGGACGTGGCTGACTGTTTCGGCCTTTCTGCTGACAGCATGCGGTGGCGCCCAGCGTCCATCGCCTGCCGCCGGCAGCGGGGTCACGAGCGGCCTCCGCGCAACCGCCGCAGTTGCGTTGGGCGCCGCGACGCCCAGCGCAACTGCGGCCGAATCGTCCTCCCCATCCGGTGCGCCGGATGGGTCTTCGTCTGGTGCGTCGGATGGGACCCCATCCGGCTCGTCGTCGGATGGGACCCTTGCCGCGGCGTCGCCGCAGGCGCCCACCGCCACTTCGACCGCCGCTCCTACCGATACGCCGGCGTTGGCAAACACGCCTCTCCCGACGCCTACGCCTACGCTCGCCGTCAGCCCTACGCCCGAGCCCAATCCGCTGCAGATCCCGTACGAGCGCGCCCAGTCCTATCCGGGCAGCGATGTCACCATCGAGCAGACGCTGGCGCCGGGCGCCAACTATAACCAGTATATCGCTTCCTACCGCTCCGAGGGTCTGAAGATCTACGCTTTGCTGACTGTGCCTAAGGGGCCGAAGCCGCCCACCGGCTGGCCCGTGATCGTTTTTAACCACGGTTATATCTCGCCGGTGATTTACCGCACCACCGAACGCTATGTGGCGTACGTCGCCGCAATTGCCAACAGCGGCTATATCGTCTTCAAGTCGGATTACCGCGGCCACGGGAATTCGGAGGGCAAGGCCGTCGGCGGTTACGGTTCGACCGCTTACACCACCGACGTTCTGAACGCGGTGGCCTCGCTCAAGAAGTTCCCGGATGCCGACCCCAACCGCATCGGCATGTGGGGTCATTCGATGGGCGGCCAACTCACCCTGCGGGCGATGGTTATCTCCAAAGACATCAAGGCCGGCGTCATCTGGGGCGGCGTGGTCGGTACGTACCAGGACATGATCGAGAATTGGCATCACGCTCCCTTGCCGCCATCCGAGATCCCGCCGCTCAGCCAACGTCGCTGGCGCGAGGACCTGATCGCCAAGTATGGGACGCCCGAGCAGAACCCAAGCTTTTGGGCTTCTATCAGCCCCAATGCCTATCTCAATGACCTCTCGGGCCCGCTCCAACTGGACCATAGCGTGACGGATGAAGAGGTGCCGGTGCAGTTCTCGCAGAAGTTGTACGAGCAACTCAAGGCCGCTGGAAAGACGACCGAACTGTACACCTATCCGGGCGACAACCACAATATCTCGGCCAACTTCAATCTGGCCATGCAGCGCTCGATCGCGTGGTTCGACAAATATGTGAAAGGCTCCTGAACGAAGCAGTTGGGCGGATTTAACACCCTGTTAATCACCTGGTAACTGCCAGTTAACCACTGAGTCCTCGTTCTGCAGTACATTACAAATGACCGCGAAGGAAGTGGCCGGCTGATCCGGCCAACCACAGGCGGGCCGGGCGCTAGGCTTGCCGAACATGGGAGGTTTTGGTGGCACCCTGGGTGGCTACTGCTCCTGCCCCCAGGGTAGGGGTCCATCGGACAGCACCGTTCGGACCAAGGGGGTCAGTTGCCACTGACCCCCGTTCTCATGTATAATGCCCTGACGTGGTGAGCAAGCAGAACCCAAATCCAAGGTCAAGCAGAGGTCGATCCGGAGGAATTAACGATGAAGAGAGCAATCACCATTCTTGTAGTAATCATTGTTCTGGCCGGCATAGCCGGAGCCGCATACTTGCGGTTCGGCTCACAAGGCACGAAGGCCGCGACGCCCACCAGCGGCCAGACCGCCACCGTGGCCCTTGGCAACCTGGTTGCGACCGTGGCCGGCGCCGGCAATATTACCTCACATGCAGCGGTAAATCTCAGCTTCGGCACCACCGGTGTGGTAACAAAAGTGAATGTCCAGGTAGGCGACCGGGTTGTTGCCGGGCAGGTCCTGGCTCAACTCGATACATCTAATCTTCAGTTGCAGCTACAGAATGCCCAGGTTAATCTGAAGATCGCCCAGGACAATCTGGCGAAGGCCCAGAACCCGAACAGTGCTCAGGACATTGCGACTGCCCGTTCCCAGGTCGATGCTGCGCAGGCTAATTACAATACATTGGCGGCCGGCGCAAGTTCGGCCGATATTGCCGCCGCGCAGGGGGCGGTTGTCAGCGCCCAGGCGGCCTATAACGCGGCCGTGCAGTCGGCGGGCACCTCGAATAGCCAGCTCGAAGCGGCTGCCGCAGCCGTTCAAAAGGCCCAGGTGGCTGTTCAAGTGGCCCAGGCAGCTTACGATAAGATAGCCAATAATCCGCAAATCGCCATGACGTCGCAAGCGGCCACGCTGCAAGGCGCCACCATAGATTACAACACTGCTAAGGCCAATTATGACTCATTGGCGGCTACCACCGGCAGCAGCGCCACTTCCCAGGTGCAAGCCGCCCGGTCTCAGGTGGATCAGGCCCAGGCAAACCTGGCCAAACTGCGAAACCAGGTTACGCCGGACGCCATCACCGCTGCTAAGGCTACGGTGGACCAGGCCAAGAACAACCTGGAAAAACTGTTGGCCGGTTCGGATGTCAATACCCTGGACATTGCCCTGAACGGCGTCGACCAAGCAGACATCGCGGTCAAGCAGGCCCAATTGGCGCTGCAGCAAGCCGAAATAGTCGCCCCCTTCGACAGCGTCGTGACGGTACTGAACCTGATCATCGGCCAAAGCGCGGCTTCGGCGAGCACTCAGGTGCAGGTCGCCGATCTTGAACACCTGGAAATCGTCGTCAACATGGCCGAGGTGGATATTCCCACGATCAAGGTCGGTCAGCCCGTCCAGATCACCCTCGACGCGTTGCCGAACCTCACTCTCCAGGGCAAAGTGATCGAAATGGCGCCGGCCGGTACGCTTACCCAGGGTGTTGTCAACTACCCGGTGACCGTCTCCATCGATAATCCGCCTGACACCGTCAAGGCGGGTATGACCGCCAGCTTGAACGTCATCACTCAGCAGAAAAACAACGTGCTTCTCGTTCCCAACCGGGCCATTCGCACCCAGGGGCAGCAGAAGGTCGTGACCGTTCTCTTCGAGGGGCAGCAGATCCAGGTTCCGGTGACGACCGGGATGAACAACGATACCATGACCGAGGTTACGACCGGCCTGAAAGAAGGCGATACGATCCTCATTTCCGGTACCACGACGGCGCAGCCGCGCGGCGGTGGGGTGGCAGTTCCTGGCACCGGCGGGGGCTTCGGCCCCGGTGGATGAAGCAGCCCGGGAGGGTATACTGAATGATAGTGATTGAAGACATCACCAAAGTCTATACGATGGGAGACGTCGAAGTGCGGGCTCTAAACGGGGTGAGCCTGACTGTCGAAAAGGGCGAGTGGGTGGCCATCATGGGGCCATCGGGTTCGGGCAAGTCGACCCTGATGAACGTCATTGGCTGTCTGGATCAACCGACCAGCGGCACCTACAGCCTGGACGGGCTGGAAGTGGCACACATGAACGACAAGCAACTGGCGGGCGTGCGCAATCTCAAGATCGGCTTCGTCTTTCAGACTTTCAACCTGCTGGCGCGCACGAGTGCGTTAGCTAATGTCGAGCTGCCGCTGATCTATGCCGGCGCCAAAGACCGTCGCGCGCGCGCCCTGGCGGCCCTGGAGAGGGTCGGTTTGGCGGACCGGGTGAAGCATAATCCGAATGAGCTATCCGGCGGCCAACAGCAACGCGTCGCCATCGCCCGTGCGCTCGTCACCGATCCCGCCATCATCCTGGCCGATGAACCCACCGGCAACCTCGACTCAAAGGTGGGCGCCGAGATCATGGACATTTTCCACGAGCTACATGCACGCCAGGGCATGACCCTCGTCATGGTCACCCACGATCCGGATGTCGCCAGCCAGTGCGAGCGGGTGGTGCACATCCACGATGGCGTTATCGTCGCCGATGAGCAACTGCGCGGCGAGCGCCGCGGTAGCTCGGCGGTGGTCGACGGCGCACCGGTGGCGCTGGTTGGTGCGCCGGCCAACGCGGCTCACCTGACCCAGCTCCCTGCCGGCCCCGCCGAGCTGGCAGCTCAGCATAACGGCGCCGGCCAGCAGGAACAGGAGGCGAAAGCATGAACTTGCTTGAAAGCGCGCGTATTGCTCTGCGCAGCCTGTCGGCCAACAAACTGCGCTCGTCTCTGACCATGCTCGGCATCATCATCGGCGTGGCCGCGGTGATTGCCCTGGTGTGGATTGGCCGTGGCGCCCAGGCAGCGATCGATTCGCAGATCAACAGCATGGGCACCAACCTGCTCTTTGTCTCGCCGGGCAGTACCAGCCAGGCCGGCGTGCGCACGGCGCAGGGCTCAGCGGAAACGCTGACCTACGAGGATGCGCTGGCCCTGGCTGATCCTCAGCAGGCGCCCGCCATCGCGGCCGTCGCGCCGCAGGTGCAGGCTTTCGGCCAGGTGGTCTTCCAGGGCAACAACGTCAACACGCAGATTGTGGGCGTCACCGCCGATTATGGGCCGGTGCGTAACTACACCGTCCAGGAAGGCGATTTCATCACCCTGGCCAACGTTCAGGGTAAGATGGCCGTGGCGGTGATCGGCTCCAACGTGGCCTCTCAACTGTTCACCGCCGGCCAGGACCCAGTCGGCCAGTCCATTCGGATTAACAACATTCCCTTCCGCGTGGCCGGCGTGCTCATCACCAAAGGGGGGGGTGGTTTCGGCAACCAGGATGACCAGATCCTCGTGCCGTTGACCACGGCCATGGCTCGCCTGCAGCGCGGGCGGGCCGGTGCAGGCACCACTGTCTCGCAGATCAGTGTGCAGGTGACCAGCAGCTCGCAGATGGACGCGGCCATCCAGCAGATCGGCGACATCTTGCGCCAACGTCACCACGCCCTTTACCAGGACGATTTCACCATTCGCAGCCAGGCCGACCTGTTGTCGAGCGCTACCCAGATCACCGGCGTGCTGACACTGTTCCTGGGTGGCGTGGCCGGCATCTCGTTGCTGGTGGGCGGCATCGGCATCATGAACATCATGTTGGTCTCCGTTACCGAACGCACGCGTGAGATCGGCATCCGTAAGGCAGTCGGTGCTACTCGCCAGAACGTTCTGTTACAGTTCCTGACCGAGGCAACTATCCTGAGTGTGCTTGGCGGGGTGATAGGAGTGGCCCTGGGAGCCGGTATCGCCCACCTGGTCTCCGGTCTTAACCTGGGCTCGACGCCCATCACGGCCGTGGTCGCTCCCGATTCGATTCTGTTGGCGACGTTGTTCTCGCTCGCCGTGGGGCTGTTCTTCGGCATTTACCCGGCCTACCGGGCTGCTGGCCTAAACCCGATCGATGCGCTACACTACGAGTGATTAAGATTTGCGCTCGTGTTCGCACGTTTCGCGACGCCTGTCATCGCAGATCATCAGGGGGGAAGGAAATGAAGGCTGACAGCAACACTCTTATTCGTTTCACGGCCGTGATGGCTGTGTTGGCTTTGCTTGTGAGCGCGTCGCCGGCCGCTGCCCTGGCTCAAAGCGCGCCCGGCCTCAGCCTGACCGTGACGATCAGCGCGTTGAACGTACGCCAGGGACCGGGCACCAACTACCCGATCCTTGGCGCGCTGCACCAGGGCGACCAACGGATTGTGAGCGGCCGCGACGCCGGCGGCGCCTGGTACCAGGCGCCGGTCCTTGCCGGTGGCGCCCAATTGGGCTGGGTATTCGCGACCTACGTGCATTTGACCGGTGATGCGACGACTCTGCCGATAGTCACCGCTCCCGCCCCTGTCTCCTTGGGGGCGACAGCGGCGCCCACCACTGGCTCTGCGGGCAAGGGCGGCACGATAGTTTTCCAGTCATCGAGCGGAGGCCCCATTTACGTCATGAACGCCGATGGCACCAACTTGCGCCACCTCACCACCGGTATGGACCCGGCCATATCGCCGGATGGTCGTTGGGTGGCATTCACCCGCTGGGATGGGTCGAGCAACGGGGTCAGCGGCGCTCTCTGGGTTATCGGCATCGACGGCAGCGGCGAACGGCAGGTGCTCGGCAACGTGAGCCAGCCCAAGGCGCCGACCTGGTCATCCGATAGCACCAAGGTAGTGATCAACTATCAGGATGGCGGATTTCTGGGCCCGTACCAGGTGTGCAGTAGCTTTACGGACCCAAAAACGAAAGAGGTCAAGCAATTCTGTCATGACCGGCCGGCTAATCCGTATTGGGGCTTGCTGGTAGTCAACATGGCCGACGGTTCCTTCGAGGACTTGAATCACGACTTTCATGCCTTCGCGCCGACCTGGGACCCGGCCAACGCCTGGCACGTGGTTTATCAGGCCGCGCATGGCCTGATGGCCCTGGACCTGACGAAAAACACGACCTGGAACATCGGAACCGACACAGCCGACCGCGCGCCCGTCTTTTCGCCCGACGGCAGCAAGATTGCCGATAGCTACTGGCAGACAGGCAACTGGGAGATCCATGTACTGAACGCCGACGGGAGCGGGGCGGTGCGCTTGACACAGACGTCGGACACGGTGCTCGTGCAGCAGCTACTGCAGGGTCAGACGCCGCATTCCTGGAACAACGCCGCTCCGACCTGGTCGCCGGATGGATCGCGCATCGCGTTCCTGACTGATCGGAACGGGCCTTGGCAGATCTGGATCATGAATGCCGATGGCAGCAACCAGCATCCCCTGTTCGCTAACGGCCTGCCAAACGGCATCACGATCGACTATGGCGGCCTGAGCGAGCGCGTGATGTCCTGGCGTTAGAGCCGTCACAGCGCACAGAAACTCAATCGAGAGGTATTGTCAGGAGGTTTGCATGAACGTAAAGTGGGCAGCCATTGTGGTTGCGATTGTAGTGGTGGTCGCCGTGGCAGCCGGCTTCGGCGGCTACACAGTGGGCAAGAACGCCGGCGTGGCGCAGGCTCTAGCCGCGCGTAACCAGTTCCTCACGGCGCGTGGCGCGGGCGGTACCGGCGGCGGGACGGGCGGCACGGGTGGTACCGGTGGCACGGGTGGCGGACGGAACTTCGATCCCAACAACTTCGCTTCCGGCCAGGTGAAGTCGGTCTCTGGCGACGCCATCCAGTTGAGCACGGCCAACGAGGTGCTGACGGTCAAGCTGGGCAGCCAGACGCAGATCCAGAAGCAGGCCACCGGCGCTGTCAGCGATATTCAGCCGGGCGAGAGCCTGACCATCCAGGGCACGCGTGCCGCTGATGGGACCTTCACGGCCCAAACTGTCCAGATTGGCCGCGCCGCGACCGTCGCGGCAAACGGAAGTAGCACCCCCACGCCCTGAGCAAGGCGCAAATCGGCAGCATAGAAGGATGGGGGGACACGAGCCCTTCATCCTTCTTGTTTTACCCTTCCTACGCGGTGTATAATCTAGCACAAGGCACCGGTGAAATCTGCCACCGAGCAACGCCCTTTCCGCTCAGCCGCTGCCAAAGCACGTCTCCCTCGGTGACAAACATGCCGGAGCGGCTGTTGGTTTGCCCGGAGGAGTTGCGATGGCCTCGCTCATCACTACGCTCGGCCTCAAATCCCAAGCGGACGTCGGCCTCATCTTGCCCCATGAGCATGTGTTTGTCGACCTGCGTACCCCCGACCAACCCGACCAGTGGCAGGCGGAGGTTGACCAGGTCGTCGCGCTCATGGCTCCCCAGATCGCGCAAGCCCAGGCAGCCGGGGTCACTGCCATCGTGGAATGCAGCCCGGTCGGGGTCGGCCGGCGCGTCGACATTCTCAAGGCGGTGTCCGAGGCGACCGGTCTGCCATTGGTCGTGCCCACGGGTATTTACCGCGAGCCGTGGATACCCCATTGGGCGCAAGTGGCCGGCGAGGACGAGCTGCGTGCCTGGATGGTCGCCGAGCTGACCGGCGACATCGAGGGCACGGGCGTACAGGCCGGTTTCATCAAGCTCAGTGCGGGCGACGACGGCCTGACCGCCTGCGAGACGAAGATTTTGCGTGCGGCGGCGCGCGCCGCCGCATCCGTGGGGGCGACTATCGCCAGCCACACGATCCGGGGCAGCGTCGTGCGTGACCAGCTCGATATCATCGAGCGTTGCGGCTACACTGTCGAGCGCTTTGTGTGGGTTCACGCCAGCGCTGAGCAGGACATCGCGCTGAACCTCGAGATCGCCCGTCGCGGCGCCTGGGTCGAGTATGACTGGATAGGGGGTGAGCCGGAGAGCGTGTCGCTCGAGCGCGTGTTGAGCATGCTCGACGCCGGGTTGGTCGACCGAGTATTGCTCAGCCAGGACCGGGGCTTCTACGACCCGGCCCAGCCGGGCGGCGGCGTCCCGCGCCCGTACACCTACCTCGGTGACGTGTTCATCCCCGTGCTGCGGGCTGCCGGCGTAGATGAGAGTGCTATCAATCAGTTGACGTGCGTCAATCCTTTTCGGGCGTTTGCCCGCTGATTGTTAGCAAAGGAGAGAAAGAACTATGTCCGATCTGCAGGAGAAGTTCGCCGTTGCGGCCGGTGAGGGTGGTTAGAGCAAAAAACTGTTACTCTTGCCCCGTCACCAGCGCCAGCAGCGCCATGCGCACCGGCACGCCATTGGCAGCCTGGCGGAAATAGGCGGCCCCTTCATAGGCATCCACCTCGCGCGCGATCTCGTCGACACGCGGCAGTGGGTGCAGGATTGTGATGCCCGGCTTCGCGCCTGCCAGCAGCGCCGAATCCAGCACGTAGGAGTTCTTCAGCCGCTCGTATTCGGCCGGATCGCTGAAGCGCTCTTTCTGGATGCGCGTCATGTAGAGCACGTCACTGTGGGCCACAGCCTCGGCCAGATCCATGGTTTCGACCATCTCCACCCGGCGCCTGGCTAACTGGGAGACGATGTCGGGCGGCATGGACAGCGCCGCGGGCGATACCAGGTAGAACTTGACCCCGAAGTTGGCCAGCAATGCCGAGAGGGAGTGCACCGTGCGCCCGTTCTTCAGATCCCCGGCCAACGCCACCGTCAGCCCGTCGACGCGCCCCTTCTCCTTGATCAGCGTGTACAGGTCCAGCAGCGCCTGGGTCGGGTGCTGCCCCGCGCCGTCGCCGCCGTTGATGATCGGGATCCCTGCCCCTTCTGCCAGTTCTTGAGCGCTGCCTAGCAGCGGGTGTCGGATGACGGCTACGTCGGCGTAGCCCTCGATCATCTTGCCGGTGTCATACAGTGTTTCTCCCTTGGCGGCTGAGCTGGAGGTTTTCGCTTCTGCCACCGATAGCACCTGGCCGCCCAGCCGCAGCATCGCCGTCTCAAATGACAGGCGCGTGCGCGTGGACGGCTCATAGAATAGCGTCGCCAGCACTTTGCCGGCCATGTTGGCCGGCCTCTCGCCGGCCCGCAGCGCCGCTTCAAAGCGTACGGCCGTTTCCAGGATCAATCCCAGTTCAGCCGGCGTAAACTGGTCCGCCCGCAGTATGTCCTTACCTTTAAGCGTTGTTGCCATTGAGCTTCCCTTTCGGTCCTTGCTGAAGAGGTTATCTGTATAGATGGCCCGTCTCGGTCGCCAGGAACCTGGCTCGGCCGGGCCGGGCGACGACCTGCCCCTGCTCCACAATCACCTCGCCCCGTTGCATCGTCAGCACCGGCGCCCCGATCACCGCGCGCCCTTCATAAAGCGTGTAATCGGCCGCTGAATGTTGCGTGGCCGCCTCCAGCGTATGGCGCCAGCGTGGATCGAAGACCACCAGGTCCGCGTCGGACCCAACCTGTAAAGTGCCCGTGCGCGGGTATAGGCCCACCAGGCGGGCCGGATTCACGCTCATCAGTTGCACCAGTCGCGACACCGGCATCTTTCGGCCGGCCATTGCGGCATCGTACATGACCGGCAGCATAGTTTCGATCTGCGGCGAGCCGTAGGGCGCGTTGAAGAAATCGTCGCCGGACTTCTTGGCTTTGGGCGCATGGTCGCTGCCTACGGTCTGCAGTGTACCGTCGAGCAGTCCTTCCCAGAGCGCCTGGTTGTCGGCGGCCGTGCGCAGCGGCGGACCGATCTTAGCCAGGGCGCCCAGTTTCAGCGTCGTTTCTTCGGTGAGCGTCAGGTACTGCGGGCAGGTCTCAGCATAAACCCGCCAGCCGCGCGCCCGCGCCCGCCTCAGCGGTTCCAGGCAGGTGGCTGCGCTATTGTGCACGATGTAGAGCGCGCAGCCCGCCACCTGCGCCAGCGCGATTGCCCGGTTGACGGCCTCGGCCTCCAACGTGTCCGGCCGCATCGCCGTAAAGCATTCCACCGCCGAACGGCCCTCGCGCAGGAACTTGTCCTCCAGGTAATCGGTGGCCAGGCCGTTCTCGGCATGCACCGCGACCATCCCCTGCTCGCGGCCCACCACGTCCAGCAGCGCCGCGAGCCAGTAGTCGTCCGTCACCCAGCCGAGCTTAGCGTAGGTCATGAAAACCTTGAACGAAGTGACGCCGAACTTGAACGCGTCCGGTACCTCGGCCAGTTGGTGCTCCACGTCGAACAGACCGCCGTGCAAGGCGAAGTCCAGCAGCGAGCCCGCCTGCCCTTCCTGGCAGAACTGCTCCAACGTATCCATGAGCTTCATGCCGGGTTTGGCATAAGCATAGTGGACCATGGTCGTCACGCCGCCGCAAGCTGCGGTGATCGAGATGCCGTGTAGATCGTCCAGGTAAACTGGGTGCGTATGCAAGTCGACTGCACCAGGCAGTATCAGGCAGCCCCCCGCGTCAATCACCCGCTGCGCGCGGCGCGGGCTGACGCCCGGCGTCGCCAGCGCGGCGATCTATCCCGCGCGGATGCACACGTCGGCCGGCCAGCATCCGCCGCCGGTTACAACCTGGCCACCTTTGATAAGCACGTCGTAATCTTGTGTCACGGATTCACTTCCCTCTTCCCGGCCGAGTATACACTGCCCCCCGGCGCGCCGCAATTTGACACCACCTGCCTGCGGTGCTCTAATGGCTCGCAATTGGCCTGGGAGAAGCGCGTGCCGGTCTGTTAGTTGGCCGGTGGATAGGAGGAGCGGATGGCCGACCATCGCTGGATGATCTATGGCGCTTACGGTTACACGGGACGGCTCGTCGCCCTGGAGGCGGTCCGGCGGGGGCAGCGGCCTCTGTT
>Ga0209746_1001354_pt1 | contig 11761 bp, 9 predicted proteins | sample BarGraNGADG00211_3_FD_184496 | JGI IMG/M metagenome (GOLD analysis project Ga0209746, IMG submission 184496) | Arctic peat soil microbial communities from Barrow, Alaska - Barrow Graham LP Ref core NGADG0011-211 (SPAdes) (version 2) | ecosystem: Environmental > Terrestrial > Soil > Wetlands >...
CGAAAAGCTGCCCATCTTTACACCAGGAGGCGCCTATCGCCATTCGGGCCTAACCTTAACAACCGCTCTAGACCAACCTTAACGTTTCGCAGTTAGTGCGCCTGTTTTTTTGGTACATATTGGCCGCACATGGCTTGTACATTAGCGTGCGGCTATTGACACGCGCCGGCTGGTTGGCGCGCCGGCAGCGGCGGCGGGCGCACCGGCGGACGTCCCGCGTCCCGAGAGGTAGATAGCCGGCAGGCAGAACAGCAACAAGGCGAAGCCGATCCACAGGGTCGGGTAGGCCGTCGACGAGAGGGCCAGGCTCAGCCCGGCGGCGGCGGGCCCCAGGACGGCGCCGACGCCGAAGAACACATTCAGCAGGCTGTGGGCCGAGACGTTGCGCTCGGCAAACGTGCGGGCGACAAAACATTTGTGCATACGTCGATGGCGCCGGTGCCGAACCCCGAGAGGAGCGTGGCGGCCAGCAGGGCGGGCAGGCTCTGGCTGACGGCGATGCCGGCCACGCCGAGGGCATAAAGGGTCACTGCGCCCAGGAGAACGCGCCGCTGGCCGATCCGGTCGCTCAGTGGCCCGCCGGCCAGGCTCGAACAAAGGCCGCCCAGGAAGGACGCCGTAAAAACGCTACCTACCACCGCCAGCCCTACGCCGGTGCGGGCCGCCAGCTCGGGCAGGAGGGGACCAAAAGCGGCGCTGATGAAGCCGAAGGCTAGGAAGATCAGGCAGGAGGCCAGCAGGGTGGTGCGTCGATGTGTGTTTGACATAAGGTCTTTCTCTCAAGATCTGTGGGACGTGGCCGCCCGCGAAGTGCTGATCCGTGCAAGCGGCGGCAAGGTCACGGATTACCTGGGCTGCGACATCGACTACGGCGCCTCGACGGATGTGAGCGGGCGCGCGCGCGTGCGAGACACCCGAGTTGTACCACCGGCTTCGCCGGGTGTTCAGCCAATACTATCCGTTCGCGTGAGCACTTCGCTCGAGCACTGTGCTCCGGCCAGCCTCGAGTAACGTCTCCATCCTCAGTCGGAACATCATACTGCTCAGACAGCGTGCGCATTATAGAGCAACGCTCCGGCATGGCCCAAACCCTCGCTCCTGTTTCAGAAGGGCAGGGGGCCGCTCCAGCGGCGATCGGCGGCCCGTTTTTTGCCCCCGTAATTGTTCACACTATATATGTTATGTAGACTTCCGGCTCTCTCAAGCGGAACTTTACATAAGCTATGTCTCTTCATTGACTCGGTAGGGCGCTCGTTTGCGCTCTTCCCTTCTGCTCGGCGGCGAAAAACCCACCCTGCGTGCTCCGGCACGCGCCTCGCCGGCGGGCCGGCACCCGGCGATCCCTAAGGCACGACTCCCCAATACCAGCGCCGCGCCGCATGCGCCTGGCTGCCTCGAAGGCGGCGATCGGTGCCTTGCCGATCCCTGGTTATTGAAGTGGCGTTCCAGCGTACTGTCCGTGCCAGTTCTGGTCTCAGCCTGGCGATAGGCTCGCCATCGCCGGGCCGCGCTCCGGCCCTCGTTTCCCCAATCGCGGCGCCCATGGTACAATAAGCATCTGACGGGGCTGACAAGCCCCGACGTTATGTCTACTTCCGGGGTGTCAGCATGCGCTTCCTTCGCCCTTTCGCGCTGAGCTTCGGCGCGATCCTGTTGCTCGGGCTGGTCTTCGTCGGCGGCTACCTGCTGGGCGATCACCACAGCGCGCGCGCCGCCGATCCATCGTTCAGCGTTCTTTGGGGTGTGCAGAACTTGCTTAAGACGGAGTTCCTGGGTGATGTGCCCTCTCCCCAAGCCCAGGCCTACGGCGCGGCGCACGGGCTGGTGGAAAGCTATAAGGACCCGTTTACCGTCTTTGTCGAGCCGGCCCCGCGTACCATCGAGCGTGATGAGCTGGCCGGCCATTTCGGCGGCACCGGCGCCAACATTGGCCGCAACGACGCCGGCGACCTGGTGCTGACGGTCATTCGCGATCAGCCCGCTGCTAAGGCCTGCGTCCAGGACGGTGATGTGCTGTTCGCAGTCAACGGCAAGCCCGTCACCAAAGACATGGCGGTCGACCAGGTGGTCGCCCTGGTGCGCGGCGATGAAGGCAGCAAGGTGACGCTCAGCCTGCGGCGGGCCGGTCAGGACGGGACTCTTGATCTCACCATTGTCCGGGCCCGCATCAATGTCCCGAGCGTCGCATGGCGCGTACTCGACGACGCTAACCACATCGGTTACGTCATGATCAGCATTATCGGCGAAGGGACCGCGGGCGAGCTGAAGACCGGGATCGGCGAGCTGGCCGGCAAGGGCGTCAACCGGCTCGTGGTCGACCTGCGCGGCAATGGCGGGGGCCTGGTCGATTCGGCCGTGGACATCACCAGCCAGTTTCTCAAGGACGGCGTGGTTCTGCGCGAGCAGCAGCACGGCGGGCAGGAGAAATTCTACCCGGTCAAGTCCGTGCAGAGCCCTGCCCAAACCTGGCCGCTTGTGCTCATGGTCGACGGCGGCACCGCAAGCGCCTCCGAGATCATCGCCGGGGCGCTGCGTGACAAGGGCCGGGCAACGCTGATCGGCGAGAAGACCTACGGCAAGGGTTCCGTGCAGCGCGTGCATGAGCTCGGCGACGGTTCATCTCTGCACGTCACCGTCGCTCGTTGGCTGACGCCTGACCGCCACCTGATCGACAAGGTCGGCCTGCAGCCCGACGTGCCGGCAAGCCTTTCGGCTGACGATCGTAAGAACGGCCGTGACTCGCAATTGGCCCGGGCCCAGGCATCGCTGCTGGGCCAACGCTGAGCGCCCATCCGGATTGGGGAATGTTGAGTGACTCAAGAATGAAACCGTATCTCTCCGCCTCGCGCGCCAAGGCCCTTGCCGTGGCGGTCGCCGTCGTTTTCTTGACCCTGGCTTCGTTTGGCCTGGGCGTCAGCGTGGGTTCGCGCCGCTCGCCCGACCTGGCTGCTCTGCCGGCCCACGCCGAGCAAGCGTCCGCCGTGAACGATGCCGTGCAGATCGTCAACGAAGGTAACGGCGCCGCGCCGCCTCTCCTCGACCTGAACTACTTCCGCGAGGCCTATGGCTTGCTGCAGAAGCAGTTCTATGGCGACCTGCCCCATGGCAAAGAGGTTACCTACGATGCCATCCGTGGCGTCGTCGATCGGCTCGGCGACTCGCACACGGCCTTTCTGGACCCGGCCAGCGCGGCCATCGCCAATGCCGATATCGAGGGACACTTCGAGGGCATCGGCTGCCGTGTGGAACTGGCCGAGGGTGGCGGGGTGCTGATCAGCTACCTGTTCGCCGGGCAGCCTGCCCAACAGGCCGGGCTGCAGGTGGGCGACGTCGTGACCCGGGTGGATGGCAAGGACGTCACCCGCCTGAACCTGACCGAAGCCACTGCCCTGATCCGCGGCCCGCACGACACCCGGGTTACCCTGACCATCCGCCGCGGCAGCGAGCCGTCCTTCGACCTTGTCATCACCCGGGCCCGCATCGAAATCCCGGTGATCGAGACGAAGAGCTTGGGCGACGGCCGCATCGCCTACATCGCGCTCAGCGAGTTCACCAGCACTGCGCCGGCCCGCCTGGCCGGCGCAGTGCTCCAGGCGGTGCGCGGGCAGCCCGCGGGCATCGTTCTGGATTTGCGCGGCAACCCGGGCGGCTTCCTGGACGCCGCAGTGCGCATCGGCAGCTACTTCGTGCCGGCGGGCAAGGTGCCTGGCGACAACATCGTGATGGAGCGCTTCAAGGACGGCACGCAGCACGTTTATCGGCGCGAAGGCGATGCCCTTCTCGGCGACATCCCGCTGGTCGTGCTGGTGGATGCCGGCAGCGCTTCCGCCTCGGAGATCGTGGCCGGCGCCATCCAGGATGCCGGCGTTGGCGTGCTGGTCGGTGAGAAGACTTACGGCAAGGGCTCCGTCCAGTCGATCAATGCCCTGAGCGACGGGTCGCAACTGCGCATCACCGTGGCCCATTGGTTCACGCCCAGGGATCGCGGCATCGACGGCGCCGGCCTGGCGCCCGACATCGTCGTCCCGCTGACCAAAGAAGACGTCCAGGCCAAGCGCGACCCGCAGCTCGACGAGGCCGTCAAATACTTGCTGGGCGACCATACCGTCCTTCCCACTTCGCAGCAGTAACTTTGTAGTTGCGACTTCAGTCGCTCTTGGAGGCACCTTTGCCACGTCCTGCTCCTGGTGAAGTCATTTCGGTGGCCACCAACCGCAAAGCCCTGCACGATTACTTCGTTGAAGACACGTTCGAGGCAGGCATCGCCCTGACTGGCACCGAGATCAAATCGGTGCGCGGCCACCGTGTCAACCTGCGCGATGGTTTCGTGCAGATCAAGAACGGCGACGCCTGGCTGCTCAACGTGCACATCTCGCCCTACGATTTTGGCAATCGCGAGAACCACGAGCCGCGCCGCGAGCGCCGGCTCCTGCTGCACAAGCAGGAGATCCGCAAGATGCTCTCCAAGGTCTCCGAGCGCGGCTGGACCATCGTCCCCCTGCACATGTACCTCAAGGAGGGCCGCGCCAAGGTCGAGATCGCCCTCGTGCGCGGCAAGCGCCTCTACGACAAGCGCGACGCGGTGGCCGAGCGGGACATGGATCGCGAGCTGAGGCGGACGGTGAAAGAACAGGATTATGAGTGAATGAGTTTATTTGCGTTTGCAAACTTGATTGAATTGTGCTATACTCTTTTCGTCCTGGGGATGAATGGTCTCGACGGGGCAAATGGGTCGTGAGCTGCAGGTCGAGGTGCTCTCTCCTCGTAAATCCGGAGCAAACAATCAAGTGCCAACACTGGTGCTTCGTTCGTCTTCGGTGCCCCTCGCCAGAGCGCTTTCGCACTCGCCGCGTAAAGGTACTTAAGCGAACAAAACCGTCACGCAAGTGACGGCGGTGCCTCCGCCGGGTCCTGGCGGCGACGGGGTGCATCGTCATAGACCGTAGGGTGCGGCCCGGTTACGCCGATATCCGGGTCAAAGATCATCGGCTAGCCAGACTAGTGGACGGTGGTTACTGCTGGACCGTCTTGGCGAAACTAAATCAGTAACTAAGCTTGTAGATGCTTTCGGTCGTTTGTTTCGGACCCGGGTTCGATTCCCGGCATCTCCACTATGTCGCAGACGAAAAGGGGCCGCTCGATCCGGGTGGCCCTTTTTCGTAGGCCCGTTTTCACTCGCCCGCTACGGCTATCTGGCAGGCTTCGCGCCCCCGCCGTTCTGAGGGAGGCGCCTGCATAAGGTAAGGTAGGCGGACGCTTGCTGCAGGCGCAGGCATAAGAGGAAGAAGTATGGCTTCTAGATCGAAGGTCGCCGTGCTGCGCACGCAGCCTGAGACCGTTCTGGACGATTACGGCCGCTTGTTCGAGCTGGCCGGCGGTCCGCAGGCCCTAGACCCGCGCGCGACCACCATCCTGAAAGATAACATCTCCTGGCACTATCCCATGCCCGGCGCTAACACCACGCCCTGGCAGCTCGAGGGCTCGGTGCGCGCATTGCAGGGAGCAGGTTTTGCCGATCTCGTCTGCGTGCAGAACAAGACGGTCGTCACCAACGCCTTCAAGGGCGAGGACCTCAACGGTTACCTGCCCATCTTTCGCCATTACGGCATCCCGGTGCGCTACAACTTCCGCAGCGAAGATATGCAATGGGTGCCCTACCGGCCGCAGGCCAGGATGTTGGCCCTGGAGCGCATATTTCCTGAGGGCATTCGCATCCCCGACTACTTCTGCGGCAAGAACATCGTTCACCTGCCGACGGTGAAGTGCCACATCTATACCACTACCACCGGCGCGATGAAGAACGCCTTTGGCGGCTTGCTTAACCATCACCGTCACTACACTCACACGTGGATCCATGAGACGTTGGTCGACCTGCTGGCCATCCAGCAGGAGATCCATCCAGGCATTTTCGCTTTTATGGACGGCACCACCGCCGGCAACGGGCCCGGCCCGCGCATCGTCAAGCCAGAGATCAAGAACGTCATCCTGGCTTCGGCCGACCAGGTGGCGATCGACGCCGTCTCCGCCAAATTGATGGGCTTCGAACCTTTGACTATCCCCTACATCCGCCTGGCGCACGAGCGCGGCCTGGGTTGTGGCGACGTGCGTGAGATCGAGCTCGTGGGCGATGACCTGTCGGGTGAAAACTGGCATTTCGAGGTAGGCAAGAGTTTTCACCTCTTCCTCGCCTGGCTGGGCTGGTTCGGGCCGCTCAAGTTCTTGCAGAACCTGGTCTTCCACACCCCCATCGTCGCCATCCCGACCTTCATTTCCGAGGTCGAGCATGATTATGTCCACTGGCCGCTGAAGGAGAAGCACGTCTACGAGCAGTGGCGTGCGACCACCGGCTGGGGCCACCTGTTCGCGCAGTACCAGACGCAGGGCCACCTTCGCAGCTAGAGTTCCCTGGGAGACACCCCTTTCTTCCCTCAGGCTTTGCGTCTCGCTATCGACTGTGCTATCATCCTAAACGTGAACGCGCTCCGTCTGGCCAGGCCACAAACTGGCCGGCCAGACGTCCCTGTGCGGACCCCAGATCCGACATCTTGACTCGCATCGCCTAGTGAGGGGCTTGATCGTGAGGAGGTAGCATCACCTCTGAATCAGCGACGGATCTGCAGAGCGGCTTTGGCCGCGAACTGTCCGTGGCAGTCCGCCTTGTACGCGGGGCCGGCCAGATCATCGAAACTTTCTACCAGGTGCCGCCCACCGTGAAGTGGAAGGACCCGAACGGCCCGGTGACCGAGGCCGACCGTGCCGCGAACGCCTACCTGGTCAAGCAGCTTGCCCTGGCCTTCCCCGACGACGGCATCCTGGCCGAGGAATCCAAGGACGATCTCTGCCGCTTGGATAAGCGCCGGGTCTGGGTTGTCGACCCGCTGGACGGCACGGTCGAGTTCATTGCCCACAACGGCCAGTTCTGTATCATGGTTGGCCTTGTATCAGATGGCGTCCCGGTGGTCGGCGTCGTCTACCAGCCGGTGGACGACATTCTGTACGCCGCTGTCCTCGGCGCCGGCGCTTACGTCGAGGAGTTTGGCGAGCGCCAGGCGCTGCACGTTTCGACCGAGAACGAGCCGGCCCGCCTGCGCCCCGTCGTCAGTCGCTCGCATCGCCCCCCGATTCTGGGTGACCTGTTGCGCGGCCCGGGCGTGCAACAGGAGTGCGTTGTCGGCAGTCTGGGGCTCAAGATTGGCCTGCTGGCGCGCGGGCAGGTTGATCTCTACCTTCATCCATCGGGCGGAACCAAAGAATGGGACACCTGTGCGCCTGATATCATCCTTAGCGAAGCCGGCGGTATCATGAGCGACTGCTGGAACCGCCCTCTGCGTTATAACCAGCGAGAGGTGAAGCGCCAGTTCGGCGTCATGGCCAGCAACGGGGTCGCCCAGGCCTGGCTGGCCGAGTGCCTGGCGGATTTGCTCGATGAAGCCGGCCTCGACCCGGAATTTGGCTTCTGAAAGACTCTCTCGTCTCATTTCGGGCTATGTTAGTGGCCGCAAGGATGTAAGCGATGCCTTCAGCACGAACAGTCTGGGCCACGCCGGAATGGCCCCTTGGTAACGGACACGGCCACGACAACGCGGCCCTGGAAGCGCTACGCCCCATCTCGCTCCGTGAGATCATAACCTGGGAGACGAAGTGGCGCCGCATGCTCTTCCGTATCCTCCTGCCCACGGACTTGCTAGTCCAGTTCGGCATCGATCCGATCGCGATGACCGATCCGCAGGACCGCCCGGTGGTGCGCGTGACTTACGGCGAGGGCGAGCGTGGGATCCGCTTTGAGCTCTTTCATACCGGCGACGCGCCGGACACGATGATCGAGCTGGAGCTGGCCGACACTCAGTTCAACCAGATCGAGGTGATCTGGCTCGCGTTGCAAGACCCGCGGAGCCCCCGTTTCGATGTCGACGTGACCCCGAGCGGTGAATCCAACATGCGCGGCATCCTGCATCGCAACCTGGGGGCGGAGGAGGCTGCCCTGCTGGCCGGGCTGGCGCCAGGGCAGATTCGCCGTGGCCTGGGCGCGTTTGAGCATTTGACCGCCCGCCTCGAAACCTTTATGTCGTCGATCAACCAGCGCGAGTACATCGCCCAGCCGCTCTTCTACCACACCGCGGTGCTCTTCGATGGCGTCGGTTGCTCGTACATCCAGGGTCACGCCCGCATGGAACGGATCGACCGGGGCTTCGCGCCGGGCGGCGACCTGCTCGCCCGGTTGGACGGCTCTTCGCCCTTCCGCATGCCTGCCCTGGCCGACTCCGTTCGCGGCCGCGCCTTGGCCATTCACAGTGGCATCCTCGACGAGCCCTGGGACCGCGTGCGCATGGTGAGGCGCCTCGGCGTCGACGCCGACGTTGACACCTGTCCAGGGATTCCCTGGTAACTCGTTAAGGTAAGTCGTTACCCCAACCACCACCCCACTCACAGGAGCGTGTCCATGGAGCAATCGACTATCAGCCCCGCCATCGGCAGCAGCCCGTCCGGCGCCGTCCGCCCAAGTGGCGCCGTCCGCTACGGCGTCATCGGCGGCAGCGGCGTCTACGACATGGCGCAACTGACGGATGTGCGGGAAGTCCGTTTAGACACGCCCTTTGGCTCACCGTCCGATGCGTACATCCTCGGCAAGATCGAGGGTCAGCTGGTGGCCTTTTTGCCCCGTCACGGCCGCGGCCATCGCATCAGCCCGGGCCAACTCAACAGCCGGGCCAACATTTTTGGCTTCAAGATGCTGGGGGTTGAGTACCTGATTTCGATCAGCGCGTGCGGCAGCCTCCAGGAGCAGTTCCGGCCCGGTGATATCGTCGTCCCCGACCAGATCTACGATCGCACCAGCGGGCGTCCTTCGAGTTTCTTCGACGATCCCCAATGCGGCACCGCCGGCCTGGTCGTGCACGTGTCGGTTGCCGAGCCCTTCTGCACCTTTCTGAGCGGCGTTCTGGCCGACGCCGTGGCTGCCACCGGCAATACTGTCCACCGCGGTGGCGTCTTCGTGACTATCCAGGGACCGCGCTTCAGCACCAGAGGCGAAAGCCTCGTTTTCAAACAGCTCGGCCTGGCCATCGTCGGCATGACGGCTGTGCCCGAGGTTTTCCTGGCCCGCGAGGCAGGCATGAGCTACGCCACGATGGGTCACGTCACCGATTACGACTGCTGGCATGAGAGCGAGGCGCCCGTGACCGTCGATATGGTGGTCCGCCAGTTGCTGGCTAACGCCGAGGTCGCCAAGGCCGCGGTCGTCAACGTCGTCAGGGCCTTGAAGGAGGCCCCTGCCTCGCCGCACGCCGACGCCCTGCGCGATGCCATCTTGACCAATCCCGCCGTGGTGCCGCCGGCTACCCGCACGCGCCTCGCCCTGCTGGTCGACAAGTACCTGCCGGCCTGACTCCTGCCCTACCCTTCCCTGCCGCCAGACGCCGGCGTAACGCCTGCCTGACGCCCGGTCTTTTTTGGAGCATCGGGCGTCCTTTTGCTCAGCGGGCACCCTTCTGCACACCCCTTTCTGCACCCTCCCCCGCCTGGCGGGCAACAAACTTATGGGAGCACCGAGCGTCCTTTTACGCCCCTCCTCCCCGTCCCCCGCCCAGCAGCGGCCGAAAACTTCGTGTAGCCTTTTGGGTTTGTTTGTGTTGCTTTTGATTTTGGGAAGTGTTATGGCTACACGAAAGATACTGGTAAGAGTGTGCGAAGAAGGAGGCCGGCGCGGGTGTGCGTCGGCCTCCTTCTTCGCACACTCTGGCAATATTTTACGAGACCGGAGCGGCCTTCACTGCCGCATCAACCTTGGCCTTTAGCTGATCGTAGGGCACCGCGCCTACCACCCGATCGTTGTTGACGAAGATCGTCGGCGTTGCGTTGACCCCCATGCTCGTGCCTTGCTGCGAAGTCTGGTGCACCTTGTCGGCGTGCGCCCCGCTGTCCACGCAGGCGTTAAACTTCGCGGCATCGAGCCCCAGTTGCTGCCCGTATTGTTTCAGCGAGGCCGTGCTGAACGCGTCGGCGCTCACACCCTGGCGTGCGAACAACAGATCATGATAGTCCCAGAAACGCCCCTGGTCGGCCGCGCAGACCGCCGCGTTCGCCGCAGCATCCGGCTCCGCGCTCCCCAGGCTGAAAGGCATGAAATCGAACCGCACCTTGCCGGTGCCTTCGTACTCCTCGCGCAGGCGCTTGCCGTCGTCCGCCGCGAAGTCACGACAATGGCTGCAGCCAAAATTCGAGAACTCCACTATCTTGACCGGCGCGTTCGCCGGGCCCCACGACAGGCCCGAACTGACCTGTCCCGACGCGACCGGCGTCTGGTTCAATGCCCGCGAGTTCAACAGGATCAAGCCCACGACGATCACGACCGCCGCCCCCACCAGGGCGAATAATAACCACCGGCTGTCATTCCGCTTCTTAGCTGCGCGCGGCCGGCCCAGCGGACGGGCGCTGACCTTCTTGGCTGACTGAACTGGCCTTGCCATGTACTCTCTTCCCCCCTTATTTCTAGTATCACCGGCTCGCTGCTTGCGACGACCCAGAAAGACGGCAAATAGTATACCATAAGGAATAACAACGTCAATTGACAAAGGCAACTCTTTGCCGTATGATGCGCGCGGCAACAGGCGGCCCCGTCAGGCATGGCTCATTGGTTGTGCCTCGCGGGTCAACCTTGCGCTTGGGAGGAGGTATTCACCTCATCACGGCTGTGCCGTCGCTCTGGCCGCGCCTTACCCCATCTCATAGACCCGATCAGCGTTCGTGGCCTTCTAGCCTGGCCTGGCTGGCTTGCCTGGCTGCGCTGGCCGTGTTCCTGGCGTGTGCGCCGTTAACCTGGGCCGCCGCTGCCCTTGTCGGCGTGGCTTTCCTGGCGCTTGTGGCCATCCGGCCGGTGGTGGCCCTGGTGGCCCTGGCCATCGCGCTCCCGTTCGGCGACCTGCGCCCGCTGCCGCTGCTTCTCACGCTGCCGCTGGCGGGCGCCAACCTGGTCGATCTGCTGGTTCTCCTGGCGCTGCTGGCCTGGCTGGCGCGCGGCGTTGCCCGCCGCCAGATCGTGATCCGCTGGCCCCGGCTGGCGATCCCCATCCTTGTCCTGCTCTGGATCATGGGGCTCACGCTGACACAGGCCGTCTCCTGGCGCGACGGGCTGCCCGAGTGGCTCAAGTGGGCGGAGTTCGCCTGCCTGTACCTGTTAGCCAGTCAAACCCTCGCCGGGCTGGCGCGCTGGTGGGTGATCGGCACCCTCTTCGTCGCCGGCCTGGCCGAAGTCGCGCTGGGCGCTTACCAATTCATCCGCCAGGTTGGCCCGGAGGCGTTCATCCTCAACGGGCGCTTCATGCGCGCCTATGGCACCTTCCGCCAACCGAACCCCTATGCTGGATACCTGGGTTACCTGGCGCCTGTCGCCGCCAGCCTGGCCCTGGCCGGGCTGGGCTGCTGGTGGCGAGAGCGCCGGCGCGCCGACCTCTATATCGGCCTGGCCGGCAGCGGCGTCACCCTGGCCCTCGCCGCCGGCATCGGCATGAGCTGGTCGCGCGGCGCCTGGCTCGGCCTGGGCGCCGCGCTGGTGGTCGTCGTCGCGCTGCGCAGCCGGCGCACCGCCGCCCTGACTGCCGCCGGCCTGCTGCTCGTGCTCTTCGCCCTGGCCCTTTTCGGCACAGGCTGGCTGCCCCGCTCCATCGTCGCCCGCCTGGGTGACCTGGGTGGGCTAGCCTCCGATCTGGACCCGGCGCATACTGAGATCACCGACGAAAACTTCGCCGTGCTGGAGCGGCTGGGG
>Ga0209746_1001357_pt1 | contig 11757 bp, 8 predicted proteins | sample BarGraNGADG00211_3_FD_184496 | JGI IMG/M metagenome (GOLD analysis project Ga0209746, IMG submission 184496) | Arctic peat soil microbial communities from Barrow, Alaska - Barrow Graham LP Ref core NGADG0011-211 (SPAdes) (version 2) | ecosystem: Environmental > Terrestrial > Soil > Wetlands >...
GCCTTTAAAATTGGCATATCGCTCAATATCATTTACATAATTATAGAAGTCATTGCCGGCATCAGGTCTAATTCAATGGCCCTGGTCGCTGATGCCGGACATAATTTCAGTGATGTACTGGTGCTGGTATTTTCGTGGGTGGCTGTAGCATTATCACAACGCAAGCCGACCATGAAATTCACCTATGGCTTCCGGCGATCAACAATTCTGGTTGCACTTTTCAACACTCTTTTCCTCATAGCAGCAGTAGTTTTTATTATCTGGGAAACAATTGGCAGGTTTAAACATCCCACTGAGATAAAATCTCTTACCGTTATTTTCACAGCGACGGCCGGGATAATTATCAATGGTATCACTGCCTGGCTTTTTATGAAGAACCAGCAACATGACCTGAATATCCGAAGCGCATTTATTCATTTTATTGCCGATGCACTTGTTTCACTGGGGGTTGTTGTAGCGGGAATTATTATGGTATTCACCGGGGTGGTCTGGATTGACTCAGCTGTATCACTTATAATAGTTGCAGTTATTCTTTACAGCTCTTACAAGTTGCTGATAAATTCAGTAAATCTTGCACTTGATGCAGTTCCGGAAAATATCGACATCAGCGAAGTAAAAGAGTACCTGAAAAGTCTGCCTGAAGTTTATGATATTCATGATCTCCATATCTGGGCGCTCAGCACAACTGAAGCTGCGCTGACAGTTCATCTGAAAACTAAAACAGTAACTGATGTCAACTTTATTGGCAGAATACAGAACCAGCTGAATGAAAGGTTTGGAATTGGGCACTGTACGATCCAGGTAGAATTTGGCAATAGTCCGGAAGGGTGCAATAACTGCAATTGAGATGCATATATAGTCACCGGATTCCTGAAAAACCGGATTTACCACCCTCATTATGTTTATTTTTAATAATTTTATTCTCAATATCTGCATGATGAGAACAAAATTTGCATTATTGATATTTCTTGTTTTAACCATTTCATCTGTCTCAGCTCAACAGGCTACTGATACGCTGCAGGTTAAAACACAGAAGCTCGATGCCGGCGACCTCTATTTCAAGAAAGATACTGCCGAGATGAACGTCACCTCGGCAAGCCGCAGTTCAAAGCGGATCGGCGAATTGCCAATAACTATATATGTGGTCACCCGCGAGGAGATTATCCTGAACCACTATAATTCACTCATTGACATATTAAAGAGCCTTCCGGGAGTCAGGGTATCACAACCCGGATCCGGTGAACTTGGCGAGTCTTTTGAGTTAAGGGGACTTGTCGGGAATCTTTACACGATGATACTTATCAATGGACTGCCAATTAAACCCAGTGGTGTGGCAGGAATGCCTATCGGAGCACAGCTCCCCGTAAGAGAAGCCGAAAGAATAGAAGTTATTTATGGTGCGGCTGCTGCCGTTTATGGCGCCGATGCAGTATCAGGAGTAATAAACATCATTACGAAAGAGGCCGATAAAGGGACGTTTGTCTCTGGGAACCTTGGGCTTGGACTGCTGGATTACCGGAATGGCGATTTTATGGTAGGAGGAAAAACAGGAAAGAATAAGAACATACTGCAGTATACCTTTTACGGAGGGCTGAGTGAAGTGAGCGATGTGAATATTAAGGATGGCTACGCTGATGTTTACAACCCGCTTCAGTATCTTCAGAAGAAGGGGGTCAAATATACTATCGGAAGTACCAGCTACGAACCGATTAATATTACTGAGAGTGTTCTTCGTGCCGGCGGGATTGAACCATCAGCCTTTATTAAGGCGAATTATCCTGAAAATTACGAAGGCTCCCTTACAATGCCTGATATGGAGAATCTTCCCGCTTCAAGCAATCATCTTGGCTTCCAGCTTAAATACAGGGGAGTCTCAATGTCGTTTAATAACATGTACAGGAGAACCCACAGTTCTCTAAGCCAGTCAGCTTACCTGTACAAGTACAATAATCCACAGAATTACTGGGGAGATAATATCAGATCGACTACGCTGGCCTATAATCATGAATGGACGCCAAAATTCATGACAACAACCAACCTGTCGAGCCTTGTCTATAAAATGGATAACAACTCAAATATGGGGGTTACATTCATTGATTATAATGACCAGGTCTACAGGTATGCCGCAAGCCGTGACATTCTCTTTGAGCAGCTTTTCACCGTTATGCCGAAGAATGGACTTGAAATTATGTCGGGGTTCACCTATCAGTATTCCGGGAACCTTCCGCAGACAAATTTCCTGGATTCTCCTTTCAAGGAATCCAAATACAGCTTTTTCAGCACAAAAATTGATCTTCTTGATACTCTCACAAACAATTTCGGATTTAACCCCCTTGTCTACCATAACTTTTCTGTTTTTTCGCAGACCTATTATTCCTTCAAATCATTCAGGTTCATGGGAGGCGTCAGATTAGACAACAACTCACGTTACGGAATGAAATTAAGTCCAAGGCTGGCAGGTCTCTATATTATGAATCCGAGAACAAGTTTCAGAGGTTCAGTAAGCTTTGCATACAAAGCTCCTGCATCATCCCTGGCATACCAGTCATTAGCTGTCCGGACAGGGAATAATCATGAAAGTCTCCTATATATATCCATTCCAAACCCCGCCCTTGAACCTGAACAATTCATGGATGTCGAGCTTGGACTTATCAAGAAGTCCAGGAAAGGACTCAACTTCAATCTTTCACTTTATTATAACGAGATCAGGAATAACATTGTTGAACGCGATGTTCCCATCGCAGGACTGGGACTGCCGCTCGCATTTATGACATCCGATACAGCTACTGTCCTTCAGAGGTCCAATGCCAAAAATTCAGTATACAGGCTTTATGGAATACAGGCTACCTTCAAGGCAAACGACATTGTGAAGTCAATCCATCTGAACGGGGAACTGAGCCTTACGATTGCAAAAACCAGCTATGATTTCCCGGAAATCCTCCAGATAGCATCTGATTATATAAGCAACTTTAAGCTTATTCCGAAACATAACGGACAGCTCAAAATATCAATGCGGCCAACCAGGAACCTTTATTTACAGGTGACAAGCATCTGGACATCGAGCTGGTTAAGGGTTATCATCCCTGTTAAAAGCCTTTACGAGCAGCTGCTGAAAGATTATGACGGATTTTACAGCATGGATATTGTCGGAGACTATAAGATAGGCCCTAATCTCAATTGTTTTGTTAAAGTCACTAATATCTTTGATGAAAGATATGGCGGACCTTTCTATTCCGGAATGAACACCCCGCTGCCCTATAATCCACAGACCGGAAGAAGCATAAGTTTTGGCCTTACATATACTCTTAACTGATGAAGAAAAAGTTACCGGTCATATTATACTTTCTTGCTTTCTCTTCAATTTTCTTTTGCACTTACGGACAAGAGACAACAGATGTAAAACTTAAAAGGGCTGCAGATTCAGTAAAGGCAGTATCTTTCTACCAGAACGCTGTTAATTTTTTGGCTGGAAACAAGGCTGACAGTTCGCTCACTAATATATCCAGGTCACTCGATATAGCATCCGAAAATGGATTTCAGAGTGTTGAAGCGGCTGATTATGAACTATTGGGAACCTTCTATGACAGGCAATCGGACCAGGACCAAGCGCTGAAAAATTATTTACGTGCATCATCAGCTTATACAAATTCCCATGATAGTTTGAACGAGGCAAGAATCCTCAGGTTAATTGCCGGCAAATACTATAAAGCAGGAGTCTACAATAAGTCAGCAGCTTATTCTGAGCAGGAATTCATTTTATATGGCGAACAGGATACCAGGATGCTGGCTTCAGCTGCTGAAACTGCAGGTAAATCATATTTTTATATGCCTTCCGATTCGCTCTCCCTGAAATGGTACAGCGCAGCAAGTCATTACTATTTAAAAGATTCCGATTCATCCGGTTACCTCAGGTGTACCGAGAAGATGGGAAAGCTCTACGCCAGATCCGGAAAGTATGATCAGGCACTTGAAGATTATAGTATTCTTTCATCGGTTAATGCAGGAAGAAAAGATTATAAAAACCTGGCATCCGCCTCTAACCAGGTAGGTTTTCTGATGTTTCACAAAGGGGATATAAAGGCAGCTCAGGATTATTTTGGCAGAGCTATAGAGTATTCCGGTAAAGGAGGAAAAGATGACTTTTTCTAACCGATGCCTGGTCAAACATGGCAATCTGCCAGCAGAATCTGGGCAATCAGAATGACATGCTTGCGAGCTTCAATAAAGCACTTGTGCATGCGAAAGCTTCCGGAAGAACTGAGGAGGTTGCGAGGATTGACAGGATCATCGGTACAATTTATTTCAAAAAAGGAGATAATTATCATGCTGAAGTTTATTACCTCGAGTGCATTGAAGCGGCAAAAAGGTCAGGAAACCTGGATGTTCTGCAACTTTGCTATAAAGATTACTCCGATGTTCTTAAAAGCGGTAACGACTTTGTAAAGGCGCTCAATTACTATGAGAAATACCTCAATCTCCGCGATTCCCTCAATTATGCTAATCGCCTGGCTGAAGAAAAGAGAACCGACAGGATCACTGCCATGGAGGAATCAGAGCAGCGTATTAAAAGTGAATTGTCATCCGAAGAGATCCAGGGACTCGTGCTGAAAAATCTTAAAACCGACAACAGGAGGAAAGAAAAAGAACTCATGCTCCTGCAAAAACAACAGGAGCTTGACAGATCTGAAAAAGTCAGGCTTAATCAATCCCTGGTTCTTCAAAATGAGCGCTTCGAACTCAGTAAAAGAGTTCAGGAAAACAGATCCCTTAAGCTGCAGCAGGCAAACGACAGTCTAAGCCTTATTCAGAAAGATGAAGCAGCAAAAAGCCTTGAAACTGAAAATATTCTTCTTGCAAAGGATAAACTCCAGAAAGAAACTGAGCTCAGGCGTGAAAAACTTCAAAGGAAATTTGCAGTAGGTATCGGGGTTTTGATGCTGCTCGTTGCTTCAAGCATCCTCTTCGGGCTGATCTCAACCAGGAAAAAAAATCAGAAGCTGGCAGAGAGCAAGCGACAGATTGAGATTATCAATTCTGACCTTGAAATAAAAAATACGGAGGTACTTAAACAGAAAGACATAATTGAACAAAAAAACCAATCAATTACTGACAGCATACAATATGCCAGCAGGATCCAGACTGCCGTCCTCCCTCCCATCAGCTTCCTGTCTGACTGGGGACTTGAAAACTTTATACTTTTCAAGCCAAAAGATATCGTAAGCGGTGACTTCTATTGGGGGGTGAAAAAAAATGAAAAGATAATTCTTGCAGCCGGTGATTGTACCGGACATGGAGTGCCGGGTGCATTTATGAGCATGCTTGGTCATGCCTTTCTTGATGAAATAATAAATACACAGGATCCGGAAAATGCAGCTGCTATCCTCAACCTCTTGCGTGATGAAATCATTAATACACTTAAACAGAAGGGAACTACAGGTGAAGCACGTGACGGCATGGATATTTCCCTCATAATACTTGACCTTAAATCCGGAAAGCTTGATTATGCCGGCGCCAATAACCCGCTTTATCTTATAAGGGACGGGAAAATGATCAGGTATCCGGCCGATCGCATGCCTATCGGTATCCATTTTATATCATTCTCTCCCTTCACTAACCGGGAAATTGAAATAAAGAAGGGCGATTACCTGTATCTCTTTTCTGACGGTTATGCCGATCAGTTCGGTGGTCCGAAAGGTAAGAAGTTCATGTACCTGCCATTTCAGGATCTTCTCCTGAGGAACTATTCAAAGCCTTTGGACCTTCAGAAAGAAATCCTTGATAATACCTTTGAGAAATGGAAAAATGACCGCGAACAGGTGGATGATGTATTGGTTATAGGAATTCATATTTAAAGAAAGGTACAAAGGTACAACGGTACAAAGGTACAACGGTAAAAGGTGCAAAGGCAAAACGGTACAGAGGTTCAAAAATGACTCTGTGACACTCCGTGAAACTCCGTGTCCTCCGTGGTGAAAAACAACTGGCAAATGAACCACTTAGTTAAGACTTCTGACGGTTCGCATACCATATACGTACCCGAGCTGAACGAGCATTACCACTCCATCCATGGGGCAGTTCAGGAATCGGAGCATATCTTCATAAAGACAGGTTATGACAATTGCAAGGCAGACCCGCTGTATATTTTCGAAGCCGGGTTCGGAACAGGTCTCAATGCACTTCTTACTGCTGTCAGGTCAATAAATGATAACAGGGAGGTGTTCTACACTTCAGTTGAGAAGTACCCTGTCGGGAACAACCTGATAAAGTCATTGAACCATGAAAAATATGCGGGTTCCGATGGAAAAAATATTTTTCGACTTATCCATTCATCTGCCTGGGGCGGGATGCATCTCATCTGCAATAAATTCAACCTTTATAAAGTAGAAGCAGACCTGGCTGATTTTATTCCGGTGTTTCCAATTGATCTCGTCTATTTTGATGCTTTCGGTCCTGATAAACAGCCGTCTATGTGGACCAGAGAAATCTTTGGAAGAATAGCTTCTGCCATGAGAAGCGGAGGAATTCTTGTGACCTATTCAGCAAAAGGTGAAGTAAAAAGGAATCTCCGATCTGTTGGTTTTGATGTAAAGTTGCTTCCCGGGCCGCCGGGAAAAAGAGAAATGATAAGTGCAAAGAAAATCTGAAAAAATGTTTTAAAGACTTTTTTACAAGGCTCAAAGTATTATCTTTGCGAAAATTAAATTAAAAATATCTGATATGAAATTTAAGGGATTAGTTGTTCTGACTGCCATGATTGCCATTATTGCTGGCTCATGCGCAAAAAATGCAATTCAGGGTACGAAAATAACTTCTGACAAGGATTCTCTTGCCTATGCATTTGGTATTGTAAACTACAATGCGCTTGCTGCTGATAGTTTGGATCTCAATCCAATGGTTGTTGCCAAAGCAATGCTTGACGGCAAAAACGGTAAGGCAATTTTAAATGATGAAACTGCAAGAGCAGTAATCATGAAATTCATAAATCGGCGTGAATCTGAAAAAGCAGTAAAAAAAGCCGAAGCAGATAAAATTCTCTTCAAGGACTGGATTCAGCAGAACGAAGATTTCCTTGCCAAAAATAAAGAAAAGCAAGGTGTTACTGTTACCCCCAGCGGTCTTCAGTATGAAGTGATAAAAATGGGAAGCGGACCAAAACCGACAAATGAGAACACCGTTAAAGTTAACTATACCGGAACTCTTATTAACGGAACCGAATTTCATTCATCCGTTAAGAGAAATGAACCTGCCACGTTCCCGGTCGGAAATATTATTCCTGGCTGGAAAGAAGCTCTTCAGCTGATGCCTGTAGGATCAAAATTTAAAGTTTATATTCCCCAGGGTCTTGCTTATGGACCGGCAGGAGCAGGTGAATCGATCAAACCTTACTCCACACTTATTTTCGATATCGAACTTCTTGAGATTGTAAAATAATGAGAAGTGCAGAAATACATACTGCAAAAGGTGTTATGAAAGTCAGCTTCTACGAGGTTGACGCTCCCGAAACTGTCGAGAACTTCGTTACCCTTGCAAAGAAGGGCTTTTATGACAGCCTTGCCTTCCATAGAGTTATACCCGACTTTGTAATCCAGGGCGGATGTCCTTTTTCAAAGGATATGAGCGACCCCAGGGTTGGCACTGGCGGCCCGGGATACAAAATAAAATGTGAGCTCGACGGTAATAACCAGTACCACGACAAGGGTGTTCTGTCAATGGCTCATGCAGGAAGGAACACCGGTGGCTCTCAGTTCTTTATCTGCCACAGCAGGACCAATACAAAACACCTCGACAGGCAGCATACATGCTTTGGAAAAGTATTTGAAGGAATTGATGTTATTGATAAAATACGCCAGGGCGATAAAATTGAAAAGATCACAATAATTGAAGAATAGAATAAAATGGCTTTTGAAATTACCGGCAAAATAATTGACATCTCACCCGTAAACCAGGTAAGTGATAAATTCAAAAAACGTGAATTTGTCATTGAGAAAAAAGAGTCGGGAGGAAGTGCAGTTTTCATTGATTATATAAAGTTCCAACTGATCCAGGATAAATGTGACCTCATTAATGAATCATATCTCAATGAAGAGGTTAAGATTTGGTTCAACCTGAAAGGCAACAAATGGGAACGCGATGGCAAGATAAATTACTTCACAAATCTCGATGCCTGGAAGATTGAGAGAGCATCATCGCAGGGACGCGAACAGAATGTGTCCGAGTCACGCCCTGCGCTGGAAGATCTTCCGCCGGAGAATGATGAGATGAGCGATCTACCATTCTGAAAAGAATACGAGAGACTGAAACAAAAATTCAGTCTCTTTTTTTTATCTTGGCTAAAAATTATTTCGTTCACATAATATAATAATTACGGTTCAATCATGAAGATGATAAAGTTCCTCCCTCTCCTTTTTTATTTAATGACAACAATCTCACAGGCCCAGCTGCCATCAGATATTTCTCCACAAAATTCCCGTCAGATCCTTCTCTCATGGAACAGGCTGATCCAGCCTGCAGGCCTCCAGGTATATTTCGGAGACACTGATTTTGAAAACCATGCTATGGATACGGCTCTTTCACCGGATGGAAAGTTTCTTGCCGTGATGGAGCGATATAGCATTGTCTTTATCAGTACTGCAGATAACTTGGTCAAATTTACTCTTCCGAACAATAATCATCCCGACCTGAAGAAAGGGATGAACACATATTCCGGAATTACATGGCACCTCGACAATAATATTACTTACGTATACTGGAGTGCTATTGGAATAAAAAACCGCTCGTTCATAGTCTCTGCAAAATGGGACGGAATAAAGGCTGAATTCAGCAGGCTTATCGAGTACAAAGCTGCTCCAAAAACCAAAATGGCTCTCCCTAACGAATTCCTTATAACCAAAGAATCCGAACGGGAATTTTTATATGTCCTTCTCAACGGAAATAATAACCTGATAAAACAGGACCTGATAACTGGAGACACGATCTGGATTGCAAACCCTGGTGTTGCTCCTTACGGAATTGCTATGGCTGCCGGGAAAATATATGTGACCAATTGGGCAGGCAGATTCCCGGATGCCGGGGACAAGGACGTTGCAGGCGTACCATGGGGATTGGCAAGAGTCAATAACCAGGCCGGTGGCGCGACAAGAGAGGGAAGCATAGCTGTGATCGACCCCGGAAGCGGAAAGATAATCAAGGATATAATTGTCGGCCTTCATCCTAATGAAATCATTGCGGACAGGAAGGGGAAATTTATTTATGTAACCAACTCCAACAGCGATAATGTGTCAGCAATAAATACTTCAACTGATGAAGTTGCCGAAACAATAAATGTAAGGCTTCAGCCGGCTATAAACCAGTTCTTCGGCGATTCGCCGGACGGTCTCTGCCTTTCGCCTGACAATAAAACGCTCTATGTGGCAAACGGAATGGATAATGCGCTCGCATCGATTAAGCTTGGTAAAAAGGCTTCCGAAAAGGGATGCGGACAATCAAGCATTGTCAGCGGATTTATACCTACAGGAGCCTATCCTTCAGCAATAAGCATTCTGAATCCCGGTATCCTCTATGTTTGTAATCTCGAAGCCGAAGGTGTCAGGATTCTCCTTCCTGAGTACATATCAAAACATCCCGCCTATAATAGTCATCACATGCTCGCTTCAGTTTCAGTGATCCCTGTTCCGCGGAAGAGGGAACTTAAAGCATATACCGATACAGTTATTGCAGTAAATGACCTTGCCAGGGCTACCCTTTCCAGGGAGAAACCATTACCGGGTGCCAGACCCAAGACAGTACCTGACAGAATAGGTGAGCCTTCGGTTTTCAAACATGTTCTCTATATTATAAAAGAAAACCGTACTTATGACCAGGTTCTGGGAGACATGAAAAAGGGTGACGGCGACCCGTCACTTTGCATATTCGGTGAAGAAATCACACCTAATGTCCATAAGTTATGTGAGGAGTTTATGCTTCTTGATAATTTTTACGTTTCAGGCAAATGCTCTGCTGAAGGGCATCAGTGGACAGATGCTTCCATTGTTACGGATTATATTGAAAAAAACATGAGAGCCTGGTTCAGAAGCTATGCTCACGTGCAGACTGATGCGCTGGTATATGCGCCAACCGGTTTTCTCTGGGACAATGGTGTAAAAAACGGGAAATCGGTAAGAATCTATGGCGAAGCATCCGTGCCTGTCTTTGACAATAAGCTGAAGTGGACAGATATTTACAATATGTACATAAAGGGTGAAAAAGTAGATTTCTGCAATAAAACAACCATAGAACCAGTCAAAAATATCCTCTGTCAGACATACCCTTCCTATGGCAATCATGAATTCTCCGATGCAATGAGAGCTGATGCTTTTATCAGGGAACTTCATGATTATGAAGCGCTTAACGGTGATCAGTTTCCTGAACTGATGATCATGGCTTTGCCAAATGACCATACGAATGGCATTCGCCCCGGCTCTCCTACCCCGCGGGCAATGGTTGCCGATAATGACCGGGCTCTCGGGCTTATCGTGGAAGCGGTTACAAAAAGCAGGTTCTGGGAAAATACAGTAATCTTTGTGGTAGAAGATGATTCCCAGGGCGGGTGGGATCATGTTTCGGCATATCGCACTGTATCGCTTGTTATCAGTCCATATTCGAGACTCAAATCGGTCAATCATACATTTTATACCCAACCTTCAATGGTAAGAACCATCGAACAGATACTCGGGCTGCCTCCAATGAATATCCAGGATGCCATTGCCAACCCGATGGCTGATTGTTTCGGAAATGTTATGGACAAGACTCCATTCACGGCAGTTCCATCCAATATCAGAATTGACGAAATGAATCCTCAACTGGTCTCTCTTAACGGCAAAGCACTTCATTATGCCAAAAAGAGCATGCTGCCTGAGTTTGACGGTATAGATTCGGGCAATGACGACCTGCTCAACAGAATACTTTGGTTTGCTGAAAAAGGGAATATCGCTTATCCTGCAAAATATGCAGGTGCTGATAAGGATGACCGGGAAGAGAATGAAATCGATTAAAAGAGTGCCTTTAAATGGATAAGATCTCCGCCAATCCGCTTTTGATGGAATGGAATACACCCTTCGGAACACCGCCATTCAACAGGTTTACTATTCCGCTCTTCAAGCCCGCAATTGAAGAAGCTATAAGGATTGCGTCTGCTGAGATAGATTCAATTGCAGATAACCCTGAAGAGCCAGGTTTTGAAAATGTCATTGCCGCGCTTGACCATGCCGGTGATAAACTTGGCGATATTGCCTCGGTCCTGTTTAACCTGAACAGCGCTGAAACGAGCAGAGAGATGCAGGCTGTTGCACAGGATGTTTCGCCCCTTCTTGCACGCTTCTCAAATGATATAACTCTGAATAATAAGCTTTTCCTGAAGGTAAAATCAGTTTATGAATCACGGGAGGGTATCGGGCTTAACAGCGAACAGATGATGCTTCTCGAAAAAAACTACAGGAATTTTATCCTTGGGGGAGCTGATCTTAATGAGGAAAAAAAATCGAGGTTCAGGGAGATTTCAGAAGAGCTTTCCCACATGCAGATAAAGTTTGAAGAGAATGTACTGGAAGATACCAATGATTTCGAGCTTCATATTACCGACAGAAATGATATTTCAGGATTGCCTGACGGTATTGTTGAGATGGCAGAACTGGAGGCAAAAAACAGGAACAAGGAGGGCTGGGTAATCACACTCCATGCACCCAGTTACATTCCCTTCATGAAATATTCCGCTAACCGTTC
>Ga0209746_1001359_pt1 | contig 11754 bp, 14 predicted proteins | sample BarGraNGADG00211_3_FD_184496 | JGI IMG/M metagenome (GOLD analysis project Ga0209746, IMG submission 184496) | Arctic peat soil microbial communities from Barrow, Alaska - Barrow Graham LP Ref core NGADG0011-211 (SPAdes) (version 2) | ecosystem: Environmental > Terrestrial > Soil > Wetlands >...
GTTGAACTCCGGCCTCAAGCGGCCGCTCTGGACACGGTTTCAGGGACGGGGCCCGGCTCAACCAACCGCTCCTGCCACCACCTATCCGCAAACGGACTTGCTCAACCGCGTCGCGCATGAGACATGTTAGGTCTTTGCGATCTCTTTCCCAGCCACATCTTGTCTCAAACTTCGCTTGAATTAGCCATTTTCCTTTTTTAACTCACTTACAAATCGTTCTCCTAGTTCTGTAAGTTCAAAATGCCCCAGCGTTTTAGGAGGAGATTCATTAATCCAAGCTGATCTCATTTCTTCTTCATCAGGGAAATAATCTTCCTCATAATAGCGAACTAAATCGAGCTCCAGTACAGCTTCAAAATGGTAGTCGAGAATTCCGTATTTTTCAAAAAGTTCTTCTTTTAGCCCATCTACGTCCCCATTTGGAAAGTATCCACTCAAGGAAGTTAATATGCTTAATAGCTGTTCTTTGTTTTGAAATACACCTTTGGCTAATAATCCATTCACTCCTCCAATATCAGAAAAGCTAAGCGCAGAAGCGTCAATTAAGTCAAGCAATTCACTGGCAATAATCATTATTCGTAGACTTGTTAGATTATCTATCTTGCTTCCATCATGAGCAGTGTAGTTTCGATAATATGAGAAAACCCCCTGAAAAAAAGCTTCAGCCTGTGTTTGCAAATCTTCTCCGGGAGGAACTCTTAGTTTTACCGAATTTTCCTTCCCACTAATCTGAAATAGACTGGTTATAAGAGTTTGCCCATATTTCTTATAACTTTCTTTTTTTAGCCCTTTTTCTTTCAATGCTTGTTCGACAAGAATCATGGCCTCATGAGCAGCGTGCTTGAAATATCCATCGCTCCACAACGGCAAGCAATGTTCTTGGATTCTGGGGCTGAGCAGTTCAATAACATTGTATTCCATGGGACTTCCTCATTCCTTATTGGCTGACGGCGCAAGTTACGTCATTTTATCTTCATAACCGTATTGTTTTTTATTTCTGTCGCCAAATCCATCCTGTTTTTCTTGATAACTTTATCAAAGATTTCCTGAATAAATGGAGCAACCAAATATTGTGAGCCTTCCTCTGGTGTAAGCCCTAAATCCAGACTATCCACGTAATTACTTCCCATCATGTAGTAATCGTTTAGATAGAACAAGTAAGACAGGTGCAGAATGAACAGATTCTCTAGGTCTTTTGAAAATACATTTAGAACAGCGATTCTGTTTTCCAAGTAAATTTCATTGTCGTTTAATAGCAAGTTTTGATAGAAGTTGTAATGGATATGATCGTTGCAGCGGTCTCGTATTACTTTGTACGTGCTGTCTTTATTTAGCAAATCGTTGATTTTGGCTAATTTTTCTGATTTGCGAATGTAGTCAGACATAACTCTATATTCTGGCAATTGATCTTTGCCGTATAGCCAGTTGTCAATCTTTTTGACTACAAAGTTCTCGATACTGAAATTATCTTCTAGATACAAGTTGGAGTAAACGTTTATTATTACCGAATCGTAATATTTTCTTAGAAGCGCGTACGAATCGTTAATACGTCTTTTTATCAAAATATCTTTGATTGACTCTAATGTTCCCTGAATTGAGGAAAAAACATAAGTGTCAATATTAATAACTAAATGTGTAGTTCCTTGTGTAATCCAGCCCATAACTAAAGTTGACAAGTTTTCATAGAATTCAGCATATTCTGACAATTGTCCAAAAACAGGGTGTTCCTTATATGCCTTGTCTATAGTCATTTTATTCGAACCCTAGAGATTTTTTACACAATAATTTTCCTAATCCACCGTCAGCGTCTTGGATAGGTTCCTCGGGAAATCCGGGTCGAAGCCGCGCATCACGCTCATGTGGTACGAGAGCAATTGCAGCGGCAGCACCGCCAGCAGGGATGCAATCTCCGGCGTGGACTTGGGCAGGACGATCAGGTCGCTGGCGTTCGCCCGCAGACGCGCGTCTTCTTCGCCGATGGCAATGGCGCGCGCCCCGCGGCAGGTCACCTCGTTGATGCCGCTGACGATCAGCGACACATCCAGCGGCCCGGCGGCAAACAGGATCGGGAAGCCCTTGGTCACCGCCGAGAGCGGGCCGTGCTTGAACTCGGTCGAGAGCATGCCTTCGCAGTGGGCGTAGGTGATCTCCTTGAGTTTCAGCGCCCCCTCCAGCGCCATTGGGTAAGTCGCGCCGTAGCCCAGGCAGTACAGGTCGTTCCACGTGTTGACCGCCGGGGCAATCGCTGCCACCTGCGGGGTCACCATCTCCAGCGTTAGCTCCATTCGGTCAGGAATCATAGCCAGTTCAGCGGTATCGCGCCCGGCCAGGCGATAGGCCAGGTACAGGAAGGCAACCACCTGGTTGGTGAAGGTCTTGGTGGCCGGGACGGAAATCTCGTAGCCGCAGCACAGCGGCAGGGTGCAGGCGGTGGCCTTGGTTAGTGTGGAGCCGATAACGTTCGCCAAACCAAATGAAGTCATGCCCTTCGATTCGGCCATCTGCAAGGCGTTGAGCACATCTTTTGTTTCGCCGCTCTGACTCACGAACAGGCCCACGTCCTCGTAGTTGACCGCCGGGGCGTACTGCGGGATGAACTGCGGAGCCAACACCGGGATGGCGGCTCGTCCGGCAATCTGGGCAAAGTAAACCGCACCCGCCAGGCAGGCGTGGTAACTCGTCCCGCAGCCGACGAAATACAATTGACGCGCCGTCCGCATCTTCTCGAGCACGGTCTGGACATCGGGACTGCCGTCCAAAAGATGCAGGAGTTCGCGCGCCACCTGCGGCTGCTCGTGGATTTCTTTCAGCATGAAGTGCGGATACCCGCCCTTCTGGACGGCGTCCATCGTCTCGGTGACTGTTTCCGGGTCCCGCGCGATAACGCTGCCGTCTTTCACCGAGCGCAGTTCGACCCGGTCTGACCACAGGGTGATGATTTCCCCATCCTGGATGCGCACGATTTCGCGGGTCAAGGGGAGGATCGAAGGCAGGTCCGAGGAGAGACAGGTGAAGCCGTCCCCGATGCCGACCACCAGACCGGAACCTTTTTTGATGGCGTAGAGTTTGTTGTCGTTGACGCGCCCGATGACAAAGGCGTAGTCCCCTTGCAGGTCGCCATAGGCCAGGCGGATGGCGTCAATAAAGTCGTAGCCTTTGTTGATGTAGCGCTCCACGGCGTGGACGCAGGATTCGCCATCGTTCTGCGAGCGGACGGTGAGGCCTTCGGCGATGAACTGCTTGCGCAGTTCGACGTTGTTGACCACGTTGCCGTTATGCGCCCCGACCAGGTCGCCGTCCGAATCCAGATGCGGCTGGGAGTTGACCTGCGAGGGTTCGCCAAAAGTGGCCCAACGCAGTTGGGTCATACCGCGCTGGCCGGTCATCCCGGCAAAGTCATACTTGATAGCCACATCCTCCACCCGGCCAACATCTTTACGTAAGTCAATTTTGCCCCCCGAAATGGTCGCCGCGCCGACCGAGTCGTAGCCGCGGTAAGTCAGGCGTTTGGCCGCGTCGATGAGGATCGGGCCGAGGGGTTGTTCGCCTCTGGTGACAATGCCAAAGATGCCGCACATGTTTGAGAGTTTCTCCTAAAGGGGATGGTTGCTGAGGCCAAGTTTATCATACTCAACAGGTTGAAGATTCAATTCCCGGTCTTTGTGCTACAATTATTTTTATACGGCATAGGAAGATGCCATTTTTCTTTGACCCACAAAGGAGGTAAAAGCGATGACCGGTTTCGTTGGAAATATCGAAGATTTGACCCTGAAGAACAATTATTTCCGTGAGGTGTTGTTCACGGGCAAACACGCCCAACTTGTCGTGATGTGCCTGCAACCGGGTGAAGAAATCGGCAACGAGGTACACCAAGCCGTTGACCAGTTCTTCCGCATCGAGCAAGGCGAAGCAAAATTCGTCTTAAACGGCTCGGAGGAGCACATCGGCCGCAGCAGTGATGCAGTGGTGGTACCGGCGGGCACTTTCCATAATGTGATCAATACCTCAAAAGTGGGGCAGCTGAAGTTGTATACCGTTTATTCGCCTCCGAACCATCCGGACGATACCATCCACAAGACCAAGGCGGAGGCGGAGGAAGCTGAAAAGCACAAACATCATTAGAACCACAGCAGCCCCCAGGAAACCAATGACCGCAGGCTCCATCTGAGAGACCTGCGGTCTATTTTTTTAGCTGGGTCAGGGGTTATCACCGTGGGGGTCAAGCGTTTGGATAGTTCACTGAAAATCGGGCTGAGTTTGTTGTTTTCGTGTAATAACTAGAAGCGTAATATCGTCGAAATTGAAAAACCCGTTCGACTTTACTTCCTTTGACTTATTATAAATTCCTGCACCTGCCCCTCCAGCCATGCCAGCCAGCCAGCCAGACCCTCCCCAGTCTGGCAGGAGAGTTCGAACTGGGTCACACCAGGGTTGAGCACTTCAATACCCTTCTTAAAAAAATCCATGCGGAAGGGCACGTAAGGCAGCAGGTCAATCTTGTTAATGACAACCGCGTTCACGCCGCGATACATGCCGGGATATTTGTAGGGTTTATCGTCGCCTTCGGGGATGGAAGCCACCAGCACACTCTTGTGCGTGCCAAGTTTGAAGTCTGCCGGGCAGACCAGGTTGCCGACGTTTTCGATGATGACCAGGTCAAGAGCGCCCAGATCGAGTTGGGAGAGGGCCGATTTCACCATGACGGCATCCAGGTGACAATCACCGCCGGTGTTGATCTGGATGGCAATCGCCCCGGCAGCCTGAGCGCGGTCGGCGTCAAAGGAGGTGGCGATGTCGCCATTGATCATGCCGATGCGCAGGCGGCCTTCCAGACCCTTGATCGTCTGCTCGATCAGGGAGGTTTTCCCGGCTCCGGGTGAGGCCATCACGTTGATGGCAAAGACTTTTGCGGCATCAAACCGGGACTGGTTTTCGCTTGCCAGGCGGTCATTGGCAGATAGTATTTTTTCAACCACGGGGATGCGTTGCGGCATGTTTGGTTCTCCATCACCCTACAGGGTACTGTGTAAATATCTGAACCAAAATTCCATAAAATGCGAACTGTTCGATAATAGCAGATTCACAGATTTATGTAAGAAGCAGTAATACTTTTCAAGATCGCTCCAGGCAGCGACACGTTATTCTTCCACATCAATCGCTTCCAAGTGGAACTCCTCGCCGGTCTTGACCTTCACGTGGGTCCCGCCGCAACACGGACAGGCAAACTCTTCGCTGGCGGGTTGATACTCTTTCCCGCAATCCTGACAGGTCAGCAGCACCGGCACGCGCCGGAAGTGCAGGGTGGCGCCTTTGGCGATTGTCCCATCGCTGATGATGTCCCAGTAGAACTGGATCGAATCGTCCACGATGGACGACCACTGCCCGAGGACAAGATACAGGTCCGTGATGCGGCTGGCGTTCTGTGTCTGGGCATGGCGAACGGCAATTTCGAGCAGGCTTTCGGTGACGGCGAGTTCGTGCATGGGTCAGGCCATTATACAGCAATAAAGATACTAGACTTTTCTGCCGTAGTACAAATATCCGCACAGGCCACCGGAGAACTCAGCCACTTCCGGCAGAAAGCCCCAGCGCTCAAAGCCGAACTTCTCCAACAGTTTAATGCTGGGAATATTCCATTCAAGCAGGATCGCCACCAGCACTTTCTTCCCCAGACGCGGGCACTCAGTAATGGCATACTGCATCAAAGTCGAGCCGATGCCTTTGCCATGACAGGCAAAATCCACGTAATAAGAGACTTCCGCCGTTCTCGCCAGGGCAGGCCGCCCGCGGTAAAGACTCAGCACAGGTAGCCGACAATCTGATTGTCAGCCTCGCAAACATAGATGGGATAGGAGTCAGGAGCATGGGCGTTAAACCAGTCGAGGCGCGCCTACACTGTGAACGGAGTTGTATCAGCTGTGGCGGTATGCGAGGCGATGGCCTGGTTGTAGATTTCAACCAGTCGCGGCAGGTCGGCGAGGGAGGCAATGCGGAGTGTGGGCATAAGATAGTGTAGGGGCGACCGGATGATCACCCCTACAGGGTTAACCTTTGTTCTCGTTATCTTCCGGAAGCCAACCGTAGGTCACGCTTGCAGCGTGATAATTCCATGCAACGTCACGCAGAATGCATGACCTACTTGTAATCCTCCGGCAGCCAACAACACAGAACCAATTCGCGGGCCGCCTTGACCTCGTCCATGCGGCCAAAGGGCGTTTTGTGCGGGGCTTCGTGGAGCAGGGCCGGGGTCGTTTTCGCTTCGGCGGCGATCTTGATCAGGGCATCGGCGAAAGAATCCAGCGTACCCTTGTTCTCGGTCTCGGTCGGCTCGATCATCAGCGCTTCGTGGACGATGAGCGGGAAGTAGTTGGTTGGCGGATGGAAGTCGTAGTCCATCAGCCGCTTGGCCACATCCAAGGCACGGATACCGGGGGCGTCCGCCCACTGGCCTTCGGCCACGAACTCATGCATGCAAATACGGTCGAACGGGACAGTGTAGACTCCCTTCAGGCGCGCCTTGATGTAATTGGCATTCAGCACGGCGTACTCGGAAATCTTGCGCAGGCCATTCGGTCCGTGCATGGTAATGTAAGTGTAAGCACGCACCAGCATCCCAAAGTGACCGTGGAAAGCCTTGACGCGGCCAATCGTTTTCTTAGGTGTAACGAAACCGAACAGAGGCGGTTCGTCGTCTGCGCTTTATTCGACAATCCCCACCAGAGGGCCTGGGAGAAAGTCTGCCAGTTTTTCCGTTACGCCTACCGGGCCCGAGCCCGGTCCGCCGCCGCCATGGGGGGTGGAGAAGGTCTTGTGCAGGTTGTAGTGCATCAGGTCAATGCCAACGTCGCCGGGACGCAAAATACCCAGCAAGGCGTTCAGGTTGGCGCCGTCACCATAGACCAGCCCGCCGCAGTCGTGGACGATCTTGATCACTTGCTCGAGGTTTTCGTCGAAGAGGCCGAGCGTGTTCGGGTTGGTCAACATCAGGCCGACGGTGGTATCGTCGCAGGCGGCTTTCAGGGCAGCCAGGTCCACGTTGCCGCGCGCGTCGGACGGGACCTGCACCACATCCAGACTGCTCATGGCAGAAGAAGCCGGGTTCGTCCCGTGGGCCGAATCGGGAATAAGCATCTTGACACGTTTGGTATCGCCGCGATCCTTGTGATAGGCGCGCATGATCAGCACACCGGTCAACTCGCCGTGCGCGCCGGCGGCCGGTTGGAGGGTCAGAGCGGCAAAGCCGGAGATTTCCTTCAACCATTCCTGCAAGGTGTACATCAAAGCCAGGTTGCCCTGGACCGTCTCAATTGGTTGGAGCGGGTGTGTGAAAGCAAAACCGGGCAGGCGGGCAGTATCCTCGTTGATCTTCGGGTTGTACTTCATCGTGCACGAACCCAGCGGATAGAAGCCACCGTCCACGCTGTAGTTGTATTTCGACAGGTTGATGTAATGGCGAACAACATCCACTTCGGCCAGTTCGGGCAACGGCAAATCCTTGCGGAGCAAGTTTTCCGGCAGTTTAACGCGCGGCACGTCCGGGTCCGGGAAGGTGACACCGGTGCGTCCGGTGGAGGACAGTTCGTAAATCGTAGGCTCAGTCATGGTTCACCTCCGCCAGCATGTCCACCAGGGCATCAATTTCATCTTTGGTATTCATCTCGGTGACGGCAATCAGCATGTGGTCTTTAAGCGAAGGGTAATACTGGCCCAGGTCGTAGCCGCCCAGGAAGCCGTGTTCGAGCAGGTGGTCGTTGATTTCATCCACCGGCTTCGGGCAACAGACCGAGAACTCATGGAAGAAAGGCGCGTCAAAGCAGATGGAATAGCCCTTAACCTGGCTGATCTTTTCAGCCGCGTAATGAGCCTTCTGGTAGCACAGGTCGGCCACCTGGCGCAGGCCGGTCTGCCCAAGGAGCGACAGGTACACGGCGGCAGCCAGTGCCAGCAACCCCTGGTTGGAACAAATATTGGAGATGGCGCGCTCGCGCTTGATGTGCTGTTCGCGGGCGGTCAGGGTCAGCACGAAGGCGCGCTGGCCACGGTTGTCCACCGTCTCACCGACCAGGCGCCCGGCCATCTTGTGAATGTACTGCTTGCGGGTGGTGAAGAAGCCCAGGTACGGGCCGCCGAAAGAGAGCGGAATGCCAAGCGGCTGGCCTTCGCCAACGACAATATCCGCGCCCATCTCGCCGGGAGTTTTGAAGAGCGCCAGGGCGGTCGGGTTGGCGGCCACACAGACCAGTGCGCCCTTGCCATGGGCGAGTTCAATGAGTTTGGTGAAATCGTAAAGGCGCCCGAAAAAGTCCGGGTACTGGACGATGACCAGGGCGGTGTTCTCGTCAATCAGGCCTTCGAGCGCTTCCGGACCGGCGTCCAGATTAGCCTTCGAATCGTCACCGGCCAGTTCCAGGTCCAGCCCCTGAACGTAAGTACGCATTGTCTCGCGGTACTGCGGGTGAACGGTCGGCGAGATGACCACCTTGTTTCGCTTGCCGCGGAACTGGGCGTAGGCCATGTTGGCCGCCTCGGCCACAGCCGTGGCGCCGTCATAGTGCGAGGCGTTCGAAACCTCCATACCTGTCAGTGCGCAGATCAGGCTCTGGTATTCGAAAATGGCCTGCAAAGTGCCCTGCGAGATTTCCGGCTGGTAAGGCGTGTAAGCGGTGTAGAACTCACCGCGCAGCAGGATGTGGTCCACCGCGGCGGGGATGTAGTGGTTGTACGCTCCCGCGCCGAGGAAAGAGACCAGGTCCGTATGGACGTTCTCATTGCCGATAGAGAGTTCTTCCAGTTCGGCGGCGGCTTCCATCTCGGTCAGCGCAGGCGGCAGGTTCAGTTTAGGGAAGCGGTGCTTGGCCGGGATATCCTTGAACAGGTCTTCCAGGCTTTTCACGCCAATGGCGGCAAGCATCGCGTCCCGCTCTTTGGGGGAATGCGGGATATAGGTCATAGATGCTCCTTGCAACGGCGCATGAATTTAATGCGCTCTTTCTTGGCAATACTTGGTGTACGCAGCGGCGTCCATCAGAGCGGAGTCGTCTGCGCCTTCCACCTTGACCATCCAGCCTTTGCCATACGGGTCGTTGTTTAGGATTTCGGGGTTGCCGCTCAGATCTTCATTCACGGCCACCACCTTACCGCTGGCCGATGCGTACGTCTCTGCAGCGGCCTTGACCGACTCGACCGAGGCAATTGCCTTGCCCAGCGCGACCGTCTCGCCGACGCCGACCACGATTTCCACAAAGACGATATCAGAGAGCTGGCCCTGGGCATAATCGCTCAGGCCCATGGCTCCGGTCGCCGGGTCGAACCACTCATCGGTCTTGGTGTACTTGAGATTGGAAGGAATATTCATCTTGCGTCTCCTCGAAGGGTAGTTTTGGCAAAACAAAGAGGGCGCACGTAGATAGAATGTGCGCCCTCTGTCATCAACCTGAGAGATTCTCCTGAGCGGAGGCCTGAACAGATTGCGAAGGCCGCAGCCAAAGGATTGCCCCGTCGGTGTCCCCTCGTGGGGACTTTCCAGAGGAATATGGCGCTGGGTCCTTTTTACCTGAGAGATTCGCCCGGACTCGCCTGTTCCGGGTTTGCCCCTTCGGTGCTTTCTAAATCGTAGTAGCGACTTCCCTGGCACCGTCCGCCAGGGCAGGTGTAGTCGCTATTTGACGACTAAAGTCGTCACTATCAAGAAAGTCTCTTCCCTGCAGCCATTCATTTGTAAAGTATAGTGCATTGTAAGAGCAAGACGGACGAGAGTCAAGTTAAAAATTCATTGCAGAGTAACGAAAACCGGCGCGTTGCCGCGCCGGTCAAATGGAGGAAAGATAGAGTTACGCATCCGTGAGTGTGCCGCGCACCCAGTCACCCACCAGCCAGTACCTGAAGTCCTGGCCCTGATTAGTCTGAACGGCGCCGACGATACCGTAAATGAGACCGCCCAACGGAAGCAGGCTGAGGATACAGGCAAACGGCATGCACAGCAGGCCAATAAAAACAACACTTAATGCACCGCTGACAGCCCATGAGATACCCGCCAGCGCACCGCCGCCCACCCACCAGATCAACTGGAAAACCATCGCTTGCAAGGCATGGTAGGCTACCAGGCGCGAGCGGTCTTTATAGACCAGGTAAATGATCAGCGCAGCAATCGGGCCGCCGAAACCGGTCACCAGGTTTAGCAGCACGCTCAGGTGCGACATCATCGCCCAGGTGCGTTCATCGCCGGGAGCCATCGGCTGGGGGGGCGTATAAGGAGGTTGCGGAGCGGATGCCGGGTTGATAGTTTCGTTGGTCATTTTCTTTTCTCCTGGAAAGCAAGAGGATTATTTTCAAGTTTATCACAGGTTCTTTCGGGTCCTCTGGGTATCTCCGGGGTAAACGGAGAGTACTCGGCGGGTTACACCACCCGACAATCCCATTTCTTTTTTTGTATAGTCTGACCTATTGACCTGACAGTGTGCCGCGCGCCCAGTCACCCACCAGCCAGTACTTGAAGTCCTGGCCCTGATTGGTCTTTACCGCGCCGACAATACCGTATATCAGCGCCCCTACCGGCATAAGCGCCAATATCGGGGTGATGCAAGCCGCTACCGGGATAAGCACAATCCCAATGATGATCGCTGAAAGCGCGCCTACAATCGCCCACATCAGGCCAATCAAAACGCCGCCTCCGAACCACCAGATCAACTGGAAAACCATCGCTTGCAAGGCATGGTAAGCCACAAAGCGGGAGCGTTCTTTGTAGACCAAGTAGATGATCAGCGCCGCAATAGGGCCGCCGAAACCAGTCACCAGGTTCAAGAGCGTGCTCAAGTGGGCCAGCATTCCCAAGGTCCGTTCATCGCCGGGAGCAATTATCTGGGGTGGGTGGATTGGTACAGGCGGCACCGGCGGCATGGCCGGCTCTGGCATAGGAACTGGAAGAACGGGTTCAACCGGTTCAGCCTTAGGATTGGATTTCTTTTTGGCAGGCATATTTATTCTCCTGATCAAGGATATCGTTTGTAGCGAAGCAAATCTAAAGTAATATAACGATTTTCCCGCCGGCTGGTTGCATACCATTAAATTTAAGAAGCCCGCCGCAAGGCAGGCTTCTTGTATTAAAAAATTACAGTATATATTTTAGGCCCAGTTCTGTTTCTTGACAAAATCGGTGATCAACGGGATGTTGACATAATTACCTTGGTAAGCCTTGATGCCCAAGTAGACCATGTAGATCCATAACAGCCCAGGGACGCAAAGCCCAACTACCGTCCAGCCAATCACGATGAACAGAACAACCTCGATGATACCCAAAATAAGGGCCTGCGCGTTATGGTACTTGAGGAAAGGGCGATTCTTCTTATCTTCCATCAACAAGATGATAACGGGGATCAAGGGTGAAAGGATGTACGCCAGTAACGCCCACAGTTTATCGTCACTGGTGATTTCGGAATTAATCGGTTGTTGAGTCATAAGTTTCTCCTGAGAGTATGAAATCGTTTGGAAGTTTGGAGTATTTTACTTCTAATCCGGCCAAAAAGCAACCGATTTACAGGCGCTTAAGTACTTGTTTTCATGAGAGTTGTGTTAACCTTTTCCTAAAAAGGCAGTAGAATTGCAACGTGACTCACCAACCGCGCATCGTTTTTATGGGCTCCCCGGACTTCGCCGTCCCGACGCTGGACGCGCTCGCGAATCTTTACCCGCTCGTCGGCGTTGTAACCCAGCCCGATCGCCCGGCGGGACGCGGCGGGAGTCTGGTCACGCCCGCCG
>Ga0209746_1001360_pt1 | contig 11753 bp, 13 predicted proteins | sample BarGraNGADG00211_3_FD_184496 | JGI IMG/M metagenome (GOLD analysis project Ga0209746, IMG submission 184496) | Arctic peat soil microbial communities from Barrow, Alaska - Barrow Graham LP Ref core NGADG0011-211 (SPAdes) (version 2) | ecosystem: Environmental > Terrestrial > Soil > Wetlands >...
ACATCGGCTGGGCGCCGTTGCAACCGTCCGGCGTGACTGTCATCTTGCCACAAGCGTATGTCTTTGTCGAAGAACGGCATTTCATGGAGCCCGTCAGCCGTTTCACAGTGGTTGTCAATAACACCACTATCATCAACAAGACCGTGATCAACGAAGGTCCGGTCACCACCGTCATCGAAAAGGCAAGTGGACGAAAGGTCGAGGCGGTCCCGGTCCAAGAACTGCGCCACAAGCAGGAAGCCACGGTCGTCAGCAAGCAACGGACACCGACAGCAACCAGTGAAAAAACGGTCCAGCCGCCGGTTAGCAGCGAAGCTGGACCCAGCGGAACGAAAACCGTTGCCTCGCCCGCGCCACCGCAGGTTCAGAAGCCAGCCGTCGTCACGCATGAGACTGCAGCACCCGCTCCGAAGAATAACGAAGCGCAGAGCGAGACACGCAAGTCTGTTCCCGCCGCTGCGGCATCCAAGCCTGAAGGCAATCCGCCCGCGGCGATTAAAGAACCAGCCGGGCAGAAGGCCAATCAACAACCTGTAAAACAGGAAAAGTCTGTCCAGCCGTCGGACAATAAAGTGCAGCAGCCGGCCAGGGAAAAGCCGACCACAAATGAACAAAACGGAGCGAACCCGGCGGACAAGAACCACGGGGACAAACCCGACCAATAGTTGCGGGGAGGTTGGCAATCGGCGTCATGCAGCAAACAAATAACCACGATATGAAAGCTTCCAAGATTTTTTCAAACAGAGGAAAGAGCATCGCCGCGCGCCATACTTCCAAAGGTTGCCTGGCTGCGGTGCTAGTCGTTCTCATCGGCATCAGCTGTGACATGGCCATCTGCCGGGCCCAACAGCCCGACAACGATGTGGCGGGGGCACAAGTGCTCACCCGCGGGCCGGTGCATGAGGCGTTTGCCGGGATGGTTACTTTCAATCCCGAGCCGGGCATCGTGGTGACAAAGGCCCCGCCCGACGTCATCGAAGAAATGCCGCCCGAGGAGAGGCCGGAGGGAGACAACGTCACTTGGATTCCCGGCTACTGGGCTTGGGATGACGAACGAAGCGATTTCCTTTGGGTCAGCGGCACCTGGCGCGCTCTGCCACCCGGCCGCGCATGGATGGCTGGCTATTGGGGGAAAACCACGCAAGGCTACCAGTGGACTTCCGGGTATTGGGCTGACGCCACCGCGCGGGAGACGACCTACCTGCCCCCGCCGCCGGCAACCGTGGAAGTGGGTCCCAACATCGCAGCGCCTTCAATGGACTACGGGTGGACGCCGGGTTGCTGGATCTGGTATCAGGGACGTTACGCATGGCGCCCGGGTTATTGGGTGCAAGGCCGGGTAGATTGGGATTGGACCCCCGCCTATTACGTGTGGACCCCTCGAGGATACATTTTCGTTGAAGGCTTCTGGGATTACCCGGTTGAACGGCGCGGCGTTCTCTTTGCGCCGGTCTATTTTGACGCAGGTGTGTATTCACGGCGAGGCTACTACTACTCGCCAATGATCGTGATCGATCTGGCAGTGTTCACCGACCATCTCTTCTTGCGGCCACACTACCAGCATTACTACTTCGGGGACTACTATGCCGCGAGCTACTACCAAGGCGGGTTCTATGCGTCGTTTTCGTTCCAATCCAGCCGGTATGGCTACGACCCTATCTTTTCTCATCAAAGCTGGGAGCATCGCCAGGACCGGGAGTGGGAGCACCGCGTTGAAGCGTCATACCAGTATCGCCGCGATCACGAAACCGCGCGGCCGCCGCGCACTTGGGCCGCCCAGAGAAATATCAATCCGAGCACGGCGGAGTCCATACAGAACCGCGTGCTGGTGGGCACGTCCATCGACCAACTGGCCAAAAGAAAAGACAGTCCCATGCGATTCCAGCCGGTAGCCGGGGCAGAAAGGCAGCAGCTTGCCCAGCGTGGCCAAGAAGTTCAGAAATCCCGCGATCAACGGCGAACGGTGGAGGCCCAGGCCGTGGACACGACAGTCCGGAAACCGGGCGGGGTGTTCGAGCCGGCCAAAGTGACGCTTCCCAGATCCCCGATTGTGGCAAAGTCGGTCAATCAGTTGAGAGGAAATCAGTCTCCGCCCAAGGCGCAGCAGGCACCCAAACCAGATCTTAAGATCCAGCCCAAATCTGAAACATCCGGCCGCCAGCCAAACGTGAACCAGGGCAATCCTCAATCTCAACTGCGCCAGGCTGAACCCGGGAAAACGCCCGTGCCGGGGCGAAGCGAGGCGGCGCCCCGCGAAACGAAGGCGCAACCGGAGTCGCAACCGCGCGCGAACCAAAGGACACCGACCTCGACCAGTGAAAAAACGGTTCAGCCCGCCGAAAAGAAAGCAGTTGCTGCGCGCGAGCCAGCGCAGGTTCAGAAACCAGCCGCCGCCACGCATGAGACTGCAGCGCCCGCTCCGAGGAATAGCAAAGCGCAGAGCGAGACACGCCAATCCGTTCCCGCTGCTGCGGAATCCAAGCCCGGGACCAAACCTGAAGTTAATCCGCGCGCGGCGATTAGAGAACCAAACGGGCAGAATGCCAGTCAGCAACCTGTAAAACAGGAAAGGTCTGTCCAGCCGTCGGACAAGAAAGCGCAACAGGTGTCGGAACAGCCCGCCAAACGAACGCCGGATCCGAGTGTAAAAGGCGCAACGAAACTCATGAAAAAGGACACCAAGAAGAAAGGCGAAGAGCCACAGACGCCCCCGGGAAACCCGGCTGTTTCACCATGATCCCGGCAGAAATCGGTAAATATCGGTAAACAAATCAACATGAAATACGAAAAATAGAGCGGAGCAATTCGCTCTATTTCACCAATGGAGCCGGCCATCGCAACCTAAACACAAATATGACCACACTATCCAAACGCATCGTTGTTCTATTATTCATCTCCGCGCTTGTGACCGTCGCCGGCATGGGCTGCAACACGGCCCATGGCTTCGGCAAGGACGTCTCAAACGCCGGTGAAGGAATTCAGAACGGCACCAAATAACCACGGCCGTGCTTTTTGGGGAGCGCTTCTGAAATGCACGGTAGGGTTACACCCCATAGGCGCGGCGCGGCCCAGCGTGTAACGTCAGTTTAGAAAATTTAGAAAATGACGGCAAATGAATTGCCATCAAAAAAAGAAAGACAAACTATGCATCTATTATTATTCACACCGGTTCTGGGCAGTGCCATTTGGATTGGCGGAGGCGGGGTCGGCCTCCTGCTCGTCATCATCATTGTGGTTCTATTGGTTCGCTAACCGTTGAGCCGTTCCGCCGCAGACTTCACCAGACCACGCGATTAAGCACTCCATACCATTATGAAAACCTTGTTCACAGCCGAAGCGATTTCCAAGGGCGGACGTTCGGGAACCATTCACACACCGGACGGGCTGCTGGATGTCACGTTGGGAAATCCGTTGGTGAAAGGCATCGAGAAACGCGGCCCCAGTCCCGAGCTGTTGTTTGCGGGCGCGTATTCCGCCTGTTACCACGGTGCCTTGAGCAACGCGGCCAAAAAGCTCGGCACACCGGTCAAGGATTCCACGGTGCGGGCGCTGGTGAGCATGATTGAGGATGACCAGGGCGGCTACCGCCTGGCGGTGGAGCTGCATGCGCAACTCCCTGGAATCGATCGCGCCCAGGTTCAACGCATCATGGACGAAGCGCACAAAACCTGCCCCTATTCCAAAGCCCTGCGCGGCGACACCTCCGTCAAGCTGGTGGTGGACTGACCGGCAGAGCCAGCACGAGGGCAGCAAGAACACTTTTGCCGTCACGTTGGCGGCGAATCAAAACGAAAAACAAAGCACTATGAATAAACTCGAAATCAAAGGCGACTGGAACATCACCAAGGGCAAGCTGAAACAGAAGTGGGCCAAGCTCACGGATGACGATCTCCAATACGCCAAAGGCAAGGACGAAGAACTTGTTGGCCGGATTCAGAAGCGCACCGGCGAAACCCGGGAAGCGGTCGAAAAGGCGATCAAGGAATCCTGCTCCACCTGCACCACACTCGAAATCAAAGGCGACTGGAACGTCACCAAAGGCAAGCTGAAACAGAAGTGGGCCAAGCTCACGGATGACGATCTCCAATACGCCAAAGGCAAGCAGGAAGAACTTGTTGGCCGGATTCAGAAGCGCACGGGCGAATCCCGTGAGGCGGTCGAAAAGGCGATCAAGGAATCCTGCTCCACCAGCGGTTGCAAGTAAGCGGACATTCCGAGGCTATGGATGCGCGGATACCGGAAGAACCGAACATGAAAGACCACATCTGTAAACTCATCGAACTCACCGGCACCTCGACCACTTCCATCGAGGACGCCGTTGATAAGGCCATTAAACGCGCGCACAACCGCTGCTGGCGGGTTAGCTGAATCCATTCGCACTATGAAAGAGAAATTATGTTAGGAACTATCTTAGTGGTTTTGCTCATTCTGATGTTGATCGGCGCACTCCCTACCTGGCCGCACAGCCGGAATTGGGGCTATGGTCCGACCGGCGGGCTGGGCTTGCTTCTGGTAATTCTGGTTGTCCTGCTTTTGCTCGGCATAATTTGAGCGGGAGGGGCGCGAAGTCGGACGCGCCGGGCGTTAGGCTGGCGCCATAAGCTAGTTAAGTTATATGGAGGCTTGGAGAAGAAGCAAGCGCCGCATGAAAGACAAACAAAACACGGAACAAAATAGAAATATGAAATGTAAACTTCAATTCATCATCAGCGCCTCGGCCGCCTCGGTCCTGGCGTTTTCGGCTCTGGCCCAAGACACACCCACTCCCAAAAGAGATGGACCAAACTACACCCGTGACCGCATGCCCCAGGCGCGGCGCTCGGACCGGCTAAACGACGCGGCCAAAGCCAGCGACGTCATCGGGATGACAGTCAAAAACTACCAGGACGAAAAACTCGGCAAAGTGGAAGACCTCGCTGTGGATGTGGAATCCGGCCGGATCGTTCAGGTAATCCTATCCACCGGCGGATTTATCGGCATTGGCGATACGCTATCGGCCGTGCCACCGGGAGCCTTGCATCGCGATGTCGCCAACAAAGTCCTTCATCTGGATGCCAACAAAGAGAAACTGACGGGCGCGCCTAAATTCGAGATGTCGAAGTGGGCTGAATACTCCGACTCCGAGCATCTGTCCGGAGTCTATCGCCATTACGGCGAAGAACCCTCTTTTAAGTTTATCCAAAGAGAAAACGCGGTTCCGGATGCTTCGCCCAACATCGCTTCAACCCGCAAAGCGGATGGGACATGGGATAAGGACCGCATCTCGAATGCGAGCCAAACCATGATTCCGGTGTCGCGCCTAAGTCAGGTCCAGAAGGCAAGCAAGCTCATGGGCACGCCGGTGAAGAACCTGCAGGATGAGAAGCTGGGCAAGGTGGAAAACATCCTGGTGGATCTGCCCTCGGGTCGTGTCGTGGCGGTCATCGTCTCCTCCGGCGGATTCCTCGGGATGGGCGACGAACTAAGCGCCGTTCCGCCCACCGCACTCCGATTCACTACGGATCGGGACACCCTCCAGCTTGACGCTTCGAAGGAAATGTTGAGCAACGCGCCGCATTTCAAGGCCAATGAATGGCCTGACCTCAGTCAACCCAGCTATGCCGATGGGGTTTATCGCGCCTACCGGGTCGAGCCCTACTTCACCACCAACGTGACAACTGAGCCGGATAACACGGCGCGCAATGTTCGCGACCGCAATAACCGCACCCTGACCCCGCTCGATCAGGGCAACAGCAAGGCCGACCTGGCCACCACGGCGCAGATTCGCAAAGAAATCATCGCTGGGAAAAACATGTCCTTCAACGCCAGGAACGTAAAGATCATCACCAAAGATGGCCACGTCACCCTGCGCGGGCCGGTCAACACCGCCGAGGAAAAGCGTCTCATCGGTGAAATCGCGGATCGTGTCGCGCGCCCTGAGAATGTGGACAACCAACTGGAAGTGAAATTTACCGCCAGCAGCAATAACTAATTCGGTCAACTGAATAACAAACAAAAAGAAAGTGAACTATATGTCAAAGAAATCTGTATTCTGCATCGCCACCTCCCGCGGGCAAGCCGATCGAATTGTCGATCAGCTCAAGACCGCGAACTTCTCCAACAACGACATCTCCGTGCTGTTCCCCGACAAGGGTACGACCCGTGATTTCGCGCATGAGAAGAGCACGAAAGCCCCGGAAGGCGCTGTCGCCGGTGCCGGCACGGGCGGCGTCGTCGGCGGGGCGTTGGGATGGATCGCCGGGATTGGCGCATTGGCCATTCCGGGAGTCGGCCCCTTCATCGCCGCCGGACCGATTATTGCCGCGCTGAGCGGTGCTGCGGTCGGTGCGGCTGTGGGCGGTATCGCCGGCGGGTTAATCGGTCTGGGCATTCCTGAGATCGAAGCCAAGCGCTACGAAGGCAAGGTTAAGGCAGGCAATCTCCTCATCTCGGTCCACACCGAGGACTCGAAGGAGATTACCCGGGCCAAGGACATCTTCACCAAAGCCGGGGCGCAGGACATCTGCACCACCGGTGAGGCGTCCACACCCAAGGACAGCCAGGCCGCCAACCGCCCACCGCATCTGGCCTAGCCTGCTCTCAGTGCCACTCGCCCGTAATAAACGAAACAACCCCTGCGGCTGAGATGACTCGGCTAAAGGGCCATCCGGAAAACCCCAAAGCAGAGAACGGTATGTTTCAAAATCAAAACTGAAGATAACAATATGAAAGCATTGGTTTACAACGGACCCCGCGACGTGCGGGTGAAGAATGTGCCGGACGCGAAAATCGAACGGCCCACCGATGTGCTGGTGAAGATCACGAGCACTAACATCTGCGGTTCGGATCTGCATATGTATGAAGGCCGGACCGACATGGAGGAAGGCCGAGTCCTCGGCCACGAGAATCTCGGCCAGGTCGTGGAGGTGGGCGAAGCCGTGGACCGGATTAAAGTGGGTGACTGGGTTTGTCTGCCTTTCAATGTTGCCTGCGGATTTTGTAAAAATTGTGAGGCGGGGTTGACTGGATTTTGTCTTACTACCAATCCCGGAACGGCCGGCGCGGCCTATGGCTTCGCCGGGATGGGACCTTACAGCGGAGGGCAAGCCGAATACCTGCGCGTTCCCTACGCCGACTTCAACTGCCTCAAGCTCCCTGACGATGCGCAGGAAAAAGAGAACGACTACGTGATGTTGTCCGACATTTTCCCCACCGGCTGGCACGCCACCGAACTGGCCGGCGTAAAACCTGGGGAATCCGTCGTCATTTACGGATGCGGGCCGGTCGGGCTGATGGCTGCTCATTCAGCCATGATTAAAGGCGCCAGCAAAGTAATCATCGTTGATTCCCATCCCGACCGGCTCGCGCTGGCAGAGAAAATCGGCGCCATCGCGATTGACTATTCAAAAGGGTCGGCGGTTGAGCAAATCCTGGAACTCACGGATGGGGAAGGCGCCGACCGGGGCTGCGAATGCGTCGGCTACCAATGCCACGATCCGGCTGGCCATGAGGTGCCGAACGCCACCATGAATGATCTTGTGAAATCAGTTCGGGCTACCGGCGGCATCGGCGTGGTGGGCGTCTTCCTGCCGTTAGATCCCGGAAGCTCGGACAAGCTGGCGAAGAAAGGTGAGATCGTGTTCGATTTCGGCCTATTCTGGGTCAAGGGCCAGCGCATCGCGACCGGCCAGGCGAACGTCAAGGCCTACAACCGTTATCTGTGCGACCTCATCCACGCCGGTCGCGCCAAGCCGTCATGGATTGTTTCGCACGAACTGGCTTTAGACGAAGCCCCGGAGGCTTACAAACATTTCGACGCGCGGGACAACGGCTGGACCAAGGTCATCCTGCATCCCGCCGGCGCGCAGAAGAGTTCAAAGCGGCAAAGCACTCAAAAGAAAGCCGTTCGCAAGAAAGCGTTGCACGCGCATTGAGAGAGGCAAAAGTAAATTCAACGACGAACGAAGTTCTCCTGTCCCAAAGTTGATGTAGGAAAATATGGCAACCGATTTCAGCGGACAGGCGTCCATTATCTTTCAAAAATTAACGCTATGAAAAAATTAAATGACATAAAAATTGCCATCCTTACTGAAAATGGTTTTGAGCAAGTGGAACTTACCCGCCCAAAAGCCGCATTGGAAAATGCAGGCGCCAAAGTGGATGTAATATCTCCCCAACGCGGCAAGGTAAAAGCATGGGATAAAACTGATTGGGGGATTGAAGTGAAAGTGGACAAAGAGCTTGCTAATGTAAAACCTGCCGATTATGACGCGTTGGTCTTACCGGGCGGTGTAATGAATCCGGATAAATTACGTCAAAATGGGGATGCGGTAAATTTTGTAAAAGAATTTCTACAATCCGGTAAACCCATTGCCGCTATTTGTCATGGCCCCCAGATATTAATTGAAACCGGATTACTGAAAGGTAAAACCATGACTTCATTCCCTTCTTTACAAACTGACTTGAGAAATGCAGGCGTAAATTGGGTGGATGAAGAAATCGTTCATTTTGATAACCTGATTACGAGCCGGAAACCAGCCGACCTTGACGCCTTTAATGAAGAATTAATAAAAACACTTTCTCGTGAGGAATCGATGCCCGCTCACTCACCCGCGCAGCGTCAATGAAGGAGCGGCGCGGCAAAAAGCAATTTCCTATCAGTTCAGTGGGCAGTAAACATAAACGACGGCAAACTACAGAAAGAAAGGTTCAATATGATAAACCAACGAACACTAATTGCAGCATCCATTGTCGGTATCGCGCTGGCCGCTGCCGTGACTGCATCGGCGGCAGGCCGTCCGGGACTTAGTCCCAAAGAACAACTTGGCAAGGCCCTTTTCTTCGACACCAACCTCTCCACACCCTCAGGCACAGCGTGCGCCGCGTGTCACGGCTCGGAGGTCGGCTTCACCGGCCCCGATGCGGCGATCAACGCCGCCGGGGCTGCCTATGAGGGAGCGGTTTCAGGCCGGTTTGGCAACCGCAAGCCCCCGACATACGCTTACGCGGGTGACAGCCCGGTTTTCCAGCTCGACGCCATCACCGGCAACTTCGTCGGCGGCATGTTCTGGGACGGGCGCGCCACTGGCTGGACTCTCGGCGACCCGCTGGCCGAACAGGCGCAAGGTCCGTTCCTCAACCCGCTCGAACAGAACAATGCCAGTCCCGCTACGGTCGTGGCGAAGGTGGCCGCATCCACCAACGCCCCGCTCTTCGAGCAGGTGTGGGGATCTGGATCCCTCTCGCCCGCTAACGTTTCGCTGGCCTATGAACACATCGCCCGTTCGATCGCTGCCTACGAGCGGTCGAAGGAGGTGAATCCCTTCAGCTCCAAGTTTGACGCCTACCTCGACAACAAGGCCAAGCTGACCAAACAAGAGGACGACGGCTTCCAGCTCTTCTTGGGCAAAGGCAATTGCGCCAATTGTCACAGCGCCACACCGGGACCGAGCAGCGAACGACCGCTCTTCACTGACTTCACCTTTGACAACCCGGGCATTCCCAAGAACCCGGCCAACCCCTTCTACGCCATGCCGCCGGAGTTCAATCCGGACGGGACGAACTGGATTGACCTGGGTCTGGGCGGGTTCCTCGCCAAGGTGCCCGACTACGCCCAATACGCGAACACCAACCTCGGCAAGCACAAGGTTCCCACCCTGCGCAATGTGGACAAGCGGCCGGATCCGGGCTTCGTCAAGGCCTACAGCCACAATGGATACTTCAAGTCGCTCAAGGAAATTGTGCATTTCTACAACACCCGCGACGTGCCGGGTGCGGGGTTGAATGGCGTGCCCTGGCCGCCGCCAGAGGAGCCCCTGAACGTGAACACCGCCGAAATGGGCAACCTCGGGCTGACGGACGCGGAGGAGGAGGCCATCGTCACTTTCCTGCAGACGCTGACAGACGGCTACCCTTCCATTGTCACACCCGCGCAGACCATTTTGAAGGAGGGCAGCCAAAATGAGATCGCGGCGCTGATCTCGGGCGAGCCAGCGCCCCAGTTACAGTGGTATTTCAACAGTGCGGTGATTCCCGGAGGCACCAATGCAACATTGATCCTGCCCGCAGTGACGCGGGCGATGGAAGGGATTTACTGGCTGGTTGCGAGCAACACGCTGGGCCAGGCGACCAGCGCACCCATCGCCGCAGTGGTCAGCAACGTGGACCCGGAACGCTTCGTGGGACTGCAGTGGCCAGGTCACACAGGGAGCGGGCTGTCGCTCTGGTCCACGGACCGGCTGGGTTCGGGAGCGGTGTGGCAGGCACGGAGCAACTATCCGGCAGCATCAACTGAGCAGCGGTTTGTGGATCTGGAACCCTTGAGGGCGGCGGGTTTCTATCGGCTCAGCGGCTCCGGGGCACCGTCCAGGTTTACCGGAATAGGTTTCGTGAACGGTTGGCGGTATGCAGCACTCGCCGGGACGCAGCATCGGATTGAGTATACGGCGGCGTCCACCGGCTGGACGAACTGGCTGGTGCTCACCAATCTGGTCCTGCCCACCAGTCCATACTTGTTTGTGGACGACGCGAGCCTGGGCGCCCCGGCCCGTGTATATCGCACGACACAAATGCCGTAGAAACGTTCTCGATCTGTGTTCATTCGCTGGTGGACGTAGCAACCTGGTTTCAGGTCCGCCAGCATTCATACGTTTATCAATTATCAGTCTAATATTATGAACAAGAAAAGCATTCTTACCCTGGATCAGGCAAAAACAACCGGCGAACAATTGAGCATCCGCTGGGATAAGTTCGATGTTCCACAATTCCGCGCCGGCTTTGGTGTTGAATTGGAGCATGGCACCGTTAATCAAACGACCAACGTCACTAACGATGACCCACTGATGACCGGCAAAATCGCCTTGGCGCACTTAACTGAGTTTCCTGACTACTACACCCGCCTGGCAAAATTGGAAGAAGAGGCCAAGAGCTTCTGGGATTCAAAACGACTGAAGAAAACAATATCTGGAAGCAGAACGGGTCCGGCAACCAAACATCAGTAACAGATTCAGCAAAATCATGAAAACGACAACATCAACAACTGAGGAGACCAGATCATGAATACGATCACCACCAAAGACGGCACACAGATCTACTACAAGGACTGGGGCTCGGGTCAGCCCGTCGTATTCAGTCACGGGTGGCCGCTGAACTCGGACAGTTGGGGGGCTCAAATGCTTTTCCTGGCGTCCAACGGCTATCGCTGCATCGCCCATGACCGTCGCGGCCATGGCCGGTCCAGTCAGCCCTGGAACGGCAACGAAATGAACACTTATGCCGATGACCTCGCGACTCTCATGGACACGCTGGACCTGAAGAAAGCCATCCTGATCGGCTTCTCCGCCGGCGGCGGCGAGGTTGCGCGCTACATCGGCCGCCACGGCACGAAGCGTCTGGCCAAAGCCGCGCTGGTTTCGGCCGTCCCGCCGCTGATGCTGAAGACCGCCGCCAATCCTGGCGGCTTGCCGATCGAGGTGTTCGACAAGATTCGCCTCGGCTCCACCGGCGACCGCTCGCAGCTCTACAAGGATCTCGCCAGCGGCCCGTTCTTCGGGGCCAACAGGCCCGGTGCCAAGGTTTCGCAGGGTATGATGGACTCATTCTGGCTCCAAGGGATGCAGGCCGGGCACAAGAACACCTTCGACTGCATCAAGGCGTTCTCCGAGACGGATTTCACCGAAGACCTCAAGAAGTTCGACGTGCCGACGCTGATCCTACACGGCGACGACGACCAGATCGTGCCAATCGGCGCTGCGGCTCTCCGCTCATCGAAGCTG
>Ga0209746_1001364_pt1 | contig 11740 bp, 9 predicted proteins | sample BarGraNGADG00211_3_FD_184496 | JGI IMG/M metagenome (GOLD analysis project Ga0209746, IMG submission 184496) | Arctic peat soil microbial communities from Barrow, Alaska - Barrow Graham LP Ref core NGADG0011-211 (SPAdes) (version 2) | ecosystem: Environmental > Terrestrial > Soil > Wetlands >...
CTCACGGCCAACGACGTGCCGGCCCGGCGGGTCGCCGCGATCACCGACGCCCCGGCCCCCGGCATCGTGCACGTCGTCCCTGCCCCGGTGGGCCGCTGCTTCGTCGCGGAGCAGCTCCTGCTTGCCGTGTTCACCGAGATCGACCTCACCGGACGACCAGGTGCCTCCACCATGGACATGCGCGGTCTGCCGGCCCGGCGGCGCAACGCCGTCGACCCGTTGCAGCTGCGCACCGGCTACCACGTGGTGCACGAGCAGCACGGCGTCGGACGCTTCGTCGAGCTGGTCCGCCGGACCATCAAGGCCGGTCCGGCGTCGGGGACCCGCGAGTACCTGGTGATCGAGTACGCCCCGTCCAAGCGCGGCCAGCCGGGTGACCGGCTCTACGTGCCGACCGACCAGCTCGACCAGGTGTCCAAGTACACCGGGGGCGAGTCGCCGACCCTGAACCGGCTGGGTGGCTCGGACTGGGCAAAGACCAAGGGGCGTGCCCGCAAGGCGGTTCGCGAGATCGCCGCCGAGCTCATCCGGTTGTACTCCGCCCGGATGGCGACGCAGGGCTTCGCCTTCGGCCCGGACACCCCGTGGCAGGCGGAGCTGGAGGACGCGTTCGCCTACGTCGAGACCCCGGACCAGCTCGTCACGATCGACGAGGTCAAGGCCGACATGGCCAAGCCCGTGCCGATGGACCGCCTGGTCTGCGGCGACGTCGGGTACGGCAAGACCGAGATCGCTGTGCGGGCGGCCTTCAAGGCGGTGCAGGACGGCAAGCAGGTCGCGGTGCTCGTCCCGACAACGCTCCTGGTCCAGCAGCACCTGGAGACGTTCTCCGAGCGGTACGCGCCCTTCCCCGTGACGGTCAAGGCCCTCTCGCGCTTCCAGAGCGACGCCGAGGCGACGCAGGTGGTGGCCGGTCTGGCCGACGGCAGCGTCGACGTCGTGATCGGTACGCATCGCCTGATCACCGGACAGGTCCGGTTCAAGGACCTTGGCCTGGTGGTGATCGACGAGGAGCAGAGGTTCGGCGTCGAGCACAAGGAGACCCTCAAGCAGCTGCGCACCGACGTCGACGTGCTGGCGATGAGCGCGACCCCCATCCCGCGCACCCTTGAGATGGCGGTGACCGGCATCCGGGAGATGTCGACGCTGGCAACGCCGCCGGAGGAGCGGCACCCGGTGCTGACCTTCGTCGGCCCGTACGACGAGAAGCAGGTGGTGGCCGCGGTCCGGCGCGAGCTGCTCCGCGAGGGCCAGGTCTTCTACGTGCACAACAAGGTCAGCTCGATCGGGCGCGCGGCCGCCCGGCTGGCCGAGCTGGTCCCGGAGGCCCGGATCGCCGTCGCGCACGGCCAGATGGGCGAGCACCAGCTCGAGCAGGTGATCGTCGACTTCTGGGAGAAGCGGTTCGACGTGCTGGTCTGCACAACGATCGTCGAGACCGGGCTGGACATCTCCAACGCGAACACCCTGATCCTGGAGCGGGCCGACCTGCTCGGGCTGTCCCAGCTGCACCAGCTCCGCGGCCGGGTGGGCCGGGGCCGGGAGCGTGCCTACGGCTACTTGATGTACCCGCCGGACCGGCCGCTGACCGAGACCGCGCACGACCGTCTCGCGACGATGGCTGCGAACACGGACCTGGGTTCGGGAATGCAGATCGCCCTCAAGGACCTGGAGATCCGCGGGGCCGGCAACCTGCTGGGCGGCGAGCAGTCCGGGCACATCGCCGGGGTGGGCTTCGACCTGTACGTGCGGATGGTGGCCGACGCCGTCGCGGCCTTCCGCGGTGAGGTCGACCAGCGTCCCCCCGAGGCGACCATCGAGCTGCCGGTGGACGCGCACGTCCCGCACGAGTACATCGCGCACGAGCGGCTGCGCCTCGAGGCGTACCGCAAGATCGCCGAAGCCACGACGGCGGGTGCCCTTGACGAGGTGCGCGCCGAGCTCACCGACAGGTACGGCACGCCGCCGGAGGCCGTGCAGAACCTGATCGAGGTCGCCGGCTTCCGCAACCTGGCCCGCGGTGCCGGCCTCACCGACGTCACGGCTCAGGGCCGGTACGTCCGGCTGGTGCCGGTCGAGCTCGCCGAGTCGGCGCAGCTGCGACTGATGCGGCTGTACCCGGGCACTCTGCTGAAGCCGGGCGTGCGCACGATCCTTGTCCCGTTCCCGACGACGGCCCGGGTCGGCGGCCGACCGCTGGCCGGCAGCGAGATCCTGGCCTGGGCGCGTGAGCTGATCGCCGTGCTCGGCGGGCCGGCCGGCCTCCCGACGTCGCCTACCATGGGCGGCGCACCGAACGTGACCTGAGGAGGTCGAGCAGGTGAGGCTCAGCAAGTGGGCGGCCGTTGCCGCCGTTGCGCTCGTCGCGACCACTGGGTGCTCCGTTCATCCCGGCGCGGCCGCAGTGGTCGACGGTCGGACGATCACCCAGGAGTACACCCAGAACGCCGGCGAGGACCTCGGCCTCGACGTCGGCCGCACGCTCTCCCTGCTGATCGCCGCCCCGTACTTCATCGATGCAGCCGAGGCGAACGGGGTGCCGGTGTCCCCGGAGGACGCCCGCGCAGCGGTCGAGGACATGCGGACGGCCAACGGGGGTGACGCCAAGGCCCCCATTCGCGCCGGAGCCATCGAGATCATGCGCCTCGTGCTGGCCAGCCAGGCCCTGAGCGTCCTGGCGGACGGCGCGCAGATCCAGAGCGACACGAACGCCCATGTGCTGGGTCTGAAGATGGACATCAACCCGCGGTACGGGGAGATGGACCTGAGCAGCGGGCTGATCGCGCGGCCGCCGCTGCCCTGGATCGTCCCGACGGACGCGTGACCGCGACCGACCGTCCGGCGGCCCTCGCGGCCGTCGAGGACCTCGTCGCGGTGATGGACCGGTTGCGCTCGCCGGGTGGCTGCCCGTGGGACGCCGCCCAGACGCACGCCTCCTTGCTGCCCTATGCGGTCGAGGAGGTCTACGAGGTGGTCGAGGCGGTCGAGCACGATGACCGGGCGGCCCTGTGCGAAGAGCTCGGTGACCTGCTGCTCCAGGTGGTCTTCCACGCCCGCGTCGCCCAGGAGCACCAGACGGAGCCGTTCGGGCTGGCGGAGGTCGCAGCCGGTGTAGCGGCCAAGCTGCGGCACCGGCACCCGCACGTCTTCGGCGACGCCGTCGTGGCCGACGCCGAGGACGTCCACCGGCGCTGGGAGGAGATCAAGAAGGCGGAGAAGGCGCGAGCATCCGTGCTGGACGGCATCCCGGCCGGGCTGCCGGCTCTCGCGCGGGCGCAGAAGGTCCTCGGACGAGCCCGCCGGGCCGGGCTGTCCGTCGACGACGCGCACTCCCTCCCTTCCGCGAGCGAGGTCACCGGCGGCACCGGCGTCGCGGGTGTCCATGACCCCGGCGACGCATCCGGTCTCGGCCGCGCGCTGCTCGAGATCGCCGTCGCGGCCGAGGCCGCGGGCGTCGATGCCGAGGCAGCCCTGCGGACCGCTGTGCGGGACCTCGAGGCGGCGCTGCGCCGGGCGGAAGCGGCGGACGACAGGGACTGAGCCCAACGTCCCGGCGCCGCCCGTCGTCGCGCCGCTACGGTCGGCACGGGTGTCAGTGCGGTCACCCAGGTGAGGAGACATCTCCATGAAGATCGGGATCCCCCGTGAGTCACGACCTGGCGAGCGGTTGGTTGCGGGCAGTCCGGCGACCGTTGCGCAGCTGATCAAGCTTGGCTACGACGTCGTCGTCGAAACCGGTGCGGGCGCAGAGGCCAGCTTCCCGGACACGGCCTACGTCGAGGCCGGTGCCTCCGTCGCTGACGCCAAGGAGGTCTGGGCGAGCGACATCGTGACGGCGGTGAACACACCGACGGCCGGGCAGATCAAGGCGCTCCGCAAGGATGCCGTGCTCGTCGCGATGCTCGGCCCTGCCGCGAACCCGGAGGTCGCCAAGACCCTTGCCGACGACGGCGTGACCGCTCTTGCGCTCGACGCCGTGCCGCGGATCACCCGCGCGCAGAGCCTCGACGTGCTGAGCACCCAGTCCAACGTCGCCGGGTACCGCGCCGTGGTCGAGGCCGCCGAGGAGTACGGCGGCATGTTCACCGGCCAGGTGACCGCCGCGGGAAAGACTTCGCCGGCGAATGTCTTCGTGATCGGTGCCGGCGTCGCGGGTCTCGCCGCGATCGGTGCAGCCAACAGCCTCGGTGCCCAGGTCCGGGCCTTCGACGTCCGTCCGGAGGTCGCCGAGGAGATCGAGTCGATGGGCGCGACCTTCGTAGACGCCCCCGAGGCCCAGCAGGAGGTCGCTGCTGACGGGTACGCGAAGCCGCTGACCCAGGCTCAGCAGGACGCCGCGATGCTGGTCTACGCGGCCGAGGCAGCCAAGGCCGATGTCATCGTCACCACCGCCCTCGTGCGCGGCAAGGCCCCGACGACGATCACCGCAGAGATGGTTGCCACGATGCGGCCCGGGAGCGTGATCGTCGACCTAGGCGCCTCCGGCGGCGGCAACTGCGAGCTGACCGTCGCCGGCAAGAAGGTCGTGAGCCCGAACGGCGTCATCGTCGTCGGCTACACGGACCTGACCAGCCGGATGCCCCGGCACACCTCCCAGCTGTTCGGCACCAACATCGTCCACCTCATGGCGCTGCTGACCCCGGGCAAGGACGGCGAGCTCGTGCTCGACCTGAAGGACCCGGTCCAGCGCGGCATGACCGTTGCGCACAACGGTGAGGTGCTCTGGCCGCCGCCACCGGTCGCGGTGTCCGCCGCGCCGGCGAAGGCGGCGCCCGTGTCTGAGGCCGATCTCGCCGAAAAGGCCCGGCTGGCCAAGGAGGCGGCCAAGCGCAAGGCCACGCGGCGAAACATCTCGTACCTGATCGGCGCGGTCCTCTCGCTCCTTCTGCTCACCTACTCGCCATCCGAGACGGTGGCGCACCTGACGGTGTTCGCGCTCGCCGTGATCGTCGGCTACTACGTGATCTCCAACGTCAGCCACTCGCTGCACACGCCCCTGATGTCCCAGACCAACGCGATCTCCGGGGTCATCCTGGTCGGCGCTCTGCTGCAGATCGGTTCCGACAACGCGGTGGTTGCGGTCGTCGCGTTCATCGCCGCAGCCATTGCCAGCATCAACATCTTCGGTGGCTTCCTGGTCACGTACCGGATGCTCGGGATGTTCCGGAAGGACGTGTGACGTGCTGAACGACCTCGCTCAGGCGATCTATGTAGTCGCCGCAGTGCTCTTCGTCCTGTCCCTCGCGGGCCTGTCCAAGCAGGAGACGGCGCGCCGGGGCAACATCCTCGGCATGGTCGGGATGGTCCTGGCCCTGCTGGCAACGATCGTCCTCTCCGTCGACAACAGCAGTCGGTCGGTGCTCGTGACCCTGTTGCTCATCCTGATGGTCTTCGCGATCGGCGCCTCAGCGGGCATCTGGAAGGCCCGCACCGTCGAGATGACCCAGATGCCGGAGCTGATCGCGATCCTGCACAGCTTCGTCGGTGCCGCGGCCGTGCTGGTCGGCTTCAACTCCTACATGACCGAGCCGGCCGACGTCGTGCACCAGGTCGAGGTCTTCCTCGGCGTGTTCATCGGCGCCGTCACGCTCACCGGTTCCGTCGTCGCCTACCTCAAGCTGTCGGCGAAGGTCAGCTCCGCCCCGCTGATGCTCCCTGGCCGGAACCTGCTGAACATGGGCGCACTCACCGTGACCGTCGGCCTGATGGCCTGGTTCATCGGCAGCAACGGGCTGGTCCCGTTGGCCGTGATGACCGGCATCGCGCTGGTGCTCGGCTGGCACCTGGTCGCCGCGATCGGCGGTGGTGACATGCCGGTGGTCATCTCCATGCTGAACTCCTACTCCGGGTGGGCCGCGGCCGCGGCCGGCCTGATGCTCAGCAACAACCTGCTGATCGTCACCGGCGCCCTCGTCGGCTCCTCCGGTGCGATCCTCTCCTACATCATGTGCAAGGCGATGAACCGGTCGTTCATCAGCGTGATCCTCGGTGGCTTCGGGTCCGAGGGCGGCAAGGCGGTGTCGAGTGACGCCTACCAGGGCGAGCACCGCGAGACCCACGCTCCGGACGTCGCCGAGATGCTGCTGGAGTCGAAGTCGGTCGTCATCGTGCCCGGCTACGGCATGGCCGTCGCCAAGGCCCAGTACCCCGTCGCGGACCTGGTGTCCCGGCTACGTGCGCACGGCATCCAGGTGCGGTTCGGCGTGCACCCCGTCGCGGGCCGTCTGCCCGGTCACATGAACGTGCTGCTGGCCGAGGCGAAGGTGCCGTACGACATCGTCCTTGAGATGGACGAGATCAACGACGACTTCCCGAGCACCGACGTCGCGCTGGTCATCGGTGCGAACGACGTGGTCAACCCGTCCGCCCTCGACGACCCCGATTCGCCGATCGCCGGCATGCCGGTCCTTGAGGTCTGGCGGGCCAAGCAGGTCGTGGTGTTCAAGCGCTCGATGGCCACCGGGTACGCCGGCGTGCAGAACCCGCTGTTCTTCAAGGAGAACACCGCGATGCTGTTCGGCGACGCCAAGGTTCAGGTCGAGGAGATCCTCGTCGCGCTGCGGGCACGGGAGGCTGCGCTCGTCGGTTGAGACGGACCCAGCGACCGGCCCACCCCTGCGGTGGGCCGGTCGCTTCCGTCTGCCGGCGGTCCAGGATGCGGCGGTCGAACGTCCTGCCGTGCCGATGGCGTCGGTGGCTAGGCTGGACGTCGGCCGGTTGACGAGGACCGGCGGCGGGGGACCCCGGCCGCTGGTGTGCCCGGCGGACGGTCAACCCGTACCAATCACCTGAACGTCTTCCAAAGGAGCTTCCGTGGCCACAATCGAGGCCGTAGGCGCCCGCGAGATCCTTGACTCGCGTGGCAACCCCACCGTGGAGGTCGAGGTCGCCCTCGACGACGGCACCATCGCCCGCGCCGCAGTTCCCTCGGGCGCCTCGACCGGCGCCTTCGAGGCCGTCGAGCGCCGGGACGGCGACAAGAGCCGCTACCTGGGCAAGGGCGTCCAGGACGCCGTCAACGCCGTGATGGACGAGATCGCCCCGGAGCTGGTCGGCTTCGAGGCCAGCGAGCAGCGCCTGGTCGACCAGGCCCTGATCGACCTGGACGGCACGCCCAACAAGGGCAAGCTGGGCGCGAACGCGATCCTCGGTGTCTCCATGGCCGTCGCCAAGGCCGCCGCGGACAGCGCCGACCTACCGCTCTTCCGCTACATCGGCGGGCCGAACGCCCACGTGCTGCCGGTGCCGATGATGAACATCCTGAACGGTGGGTCGCACGCCGACTCCAACGTCGACATCCAGGAGTTCATGATCGCCCCGATCGGGCCGACCACCTACCGCGAGGCGCTGCGGACCGGCGTCGAGGTCTACCACTCGCTCAAGTCCGTGCTGAAGAGCAAGGGCCTGTCCACCGGTCTCGGCGACGAGGGCGGCTTCGCGCCCAACCTGCCGAGCAACCGCGACGCGCTCGACCTGATCCTGATCGCGATCGAGAAGGCCGGCTTCACCCCGGGTACCGACGTCTGCCTCGCGCTCGACGTCGCCGCCACCGAGTTCTTCAAGGACGGCGCCTACCAGTTCGAGGGCAAGGCCACCTCGCCCGCCGACCTGATCGCGTTCTACGAGAAGCTCGTGGCGGACTACCCGCTGGTCTCCATCGAGGACCCGCTGTCCGAGGACGAGTGGAGCACCTGGAGCGAGCTGGTCGCCAAGGTCGGCGACAAGGTGCAGATCGTCGGTGACGACCTGTTCGTGACCAACCCGGAGCGCCTGGCCAAGGGCATCAAGCTCAAGGCCGCGAACTCCCTGCTGGTCAAGCTCAACCAGATCGGCACGCTGAGCGAGACCCTCGACGCCGTGACGATGGCGCAGCGCGCCGGTTTCACCGCCATGGTGTCCCACCGTTCCGGTGAGACCGAGGACGTCACGATCGCCGACCTGGCCGTCGCGATGAACACCGGTCAGCTCAAGACCGGTGCCCCGGCCCGCGGCGAGCGGATCAACAAGTACAACCAGCTGCTCCGCATCGAGGAAGAGCTCGACGACGCCGCCGAGTACGCCGGCGCGAGCGCCTTCCCGCGGCACGGCTGAGCACACCGCACGAGCTCGAGGGCTCGGTCGTCCGGACCACCGGCGGCCGGGCCCTCCGGCGTTGACGGGATCGCTCGCGGGCCGCGCCGCGCCGAGCCGGTCGGTGCCGGGCGGTGGCGAGCCGGCGGGGCACAATCGAGTCATGTCCCGTCGACCGACGTCGCCAGTACCCGCGCGCCGCGGGTCCTCGAGCGCGTCGTCGGGTGCCGGAGCCCCGGCCCGCGGCGGCCGTCCGGCGTCGCGCGGAGGCAAGGGAAGCCCCCGGCGCTCCGCGCCTCAAGCGGCCGCGCGGGTCAGCCGCCCGGAGTCGCGGCCGGTGCGCGTCGCCAGGCTGGTCTCGGTGCGCGCGATGGTTCTCGGCGTCGTGCTGCTGGCCGGCTTCACCCTGCTGTTCCCGACCATCCGCGCGTACCTGGGGCAGCGGGCGGAGCTGGACGCGCTCGCCGCCGAGGTCACGGTGGCCGAGCAGTCCGAGGGCGACCTGCGCAGCGAGCTCGACCGCTGGCAGGACCCCGCGTACGTGGCCGCCCAGGCGCGGGAACGCCTGCCGTACGTGATGCCTGGCGAGACGGCCTACCGGGTGATCGACCCGGAGGTCGTCGTCGAGCAGCGGTTGATCGACGGCACCGTCGCCGAACCGGGTGCCGGGCCGACGATCCCGACCGGCGGCGCGGTCACGCCCTGGTACACGACGGTCTGGGAGTCGATGCGGGTCGCCGGCGAGTCCGACGTCCCGGCGAAGACCGGGTGAGGGTGGCGTGAGCGCCGTCACGGACGCCGACCTGGCGGTCGTCGCCGACCAGCTGGGCCGGGAGCCGCGCGGCGTCGTTGCGGTTGCGGCGCGCTGCGTCTGCGGTCGGCCGACGGTGGTCCGGACCGCCCCGCGGCTGCCGGACGGCACCCCCTTCCCGACGACGTACTACCTGACCCACCCGGGGGCGGTAGCCGCGATCTCGACGCTCGAGGCCGCCGGCGTGATGCAGGAGATGACGGCGCGGCTGGCCGACGACGCGGAGCTGGCCGCCGCCCACCGGCGCGCACACCAGGACTACCTCGCCCGCCGGGCGGAGCTGGGCGAGGTGCCCGAGATCGCCGGGGTGTCGGCCGGCGGCATGCCGGACCGGGTCAAGTGCCTGCACGCGCTGGTCGGCCACGCGCTGGCCGCAGGCCCGGGCGTCAACCCGCTCGGCGACGAGGCGCTCGCGCTTATCGCCGAGGCGTGGCGTCCCGATCGCTGCACGTGTTGAGAGGCGTCCCCGGGCGTCCTGATGACCGCGCCGAGGATGGCAGGCTGTGCCCGTGACACGCGTGGCAGGCATCGACTGCGGCACCAACTCCATCCGGCTTCTCGTCGCGGACGTCGACGCCGCCGGCCGGCTCATCGATGTCGACCGGCGGATGGAGGTCGTCCGCCTGGGCCAGGGCGTCGACCGGACCGGCCGGATCGCGCCGGAGGCGATGGAGCGGACGCTCGAGGCTGCGCGCCGGTACGCGCAGGTCTGCGCCGACCTGGGTACCGAGCGCATCCGGTTCGTGGCGACCTCGGCCACCCGGGATGCACAGAACCGCCAGGAGTTCGCGGACGGGGTCCGCGCCGCGTTGGGGGTGCAGCCGGAGGTGATCGGCGGCGAGGAGGAGGCGCGGCTGTCGTTCCGCGGCGCGACCAGCGTGCTGGCCGGCCGGCATCCCGGACCGTTCCTGGTGGTCGACATCGGCGGGGGTTCGACCGAGATCGCCCTTGGCACCACCTCCCCGGTCTCGGCGGTCTCGATGGATGTCGGGTGCGTCCGCCTGACGGAGCGTCACCTGCACGACGACCCGCCGACGCCCGAGCAGATCGCGGCGGCCAGCGCCGACGTCGTCGCCGGCCTGGCGGCGGCCGCCGCGGTGGTCCCGTTCGGACGCACCGCGACCCTGGTCGGTCTGGCGGGCTCGGTCACCACTGTGACGGCCAACGCGCTGGACCTGGACGAGTACGACCCCGAGCTGATCGATGGCGCGGTGCTGAAGGCGGACCAGGTGCTCGCGTCCTGCCGTGCCCTGCTCACGATGACCCGCAAGCGCCGCGCGCGGCTGCCGTTCATGCACCCGGGGCGGGTGGACGTGATCGGGGCCGGTGCGCTGATCTGGTCCGACGTCGTCGCCCGGGTCCGCGCTGACGTCGGCGCTGCCGGGGGAGACCTGCGCACCGTTGTGACCTCCGAGCACGACATCCTCGACGGCATCACCCTGAGCGCCGCCGAGCGATAGCCCGTTCGCGGAGATCCGGCATCCGCCGGCTGCGCCTGGGCCGCCCGCCTTTGGTAGGTTCAGCCGCCATCGCTCCCCTGTCCGGTGTGCGCGACTCGGGTCGGACGACGAGCGTTCGAAGGTGACCCAGATCGAGAAGGAGACTCCTGACGTGAACGTGCGTGCTCGGCGGACCGACGGTATTCGCTCCAGGCTTCGCCGCCTGGCCGGCCGCGTCCTGCGACGAAGCCCACAGCCAGTTCAGAAGGTCCTGCGGCGGGGTGGCTCGCGGGTGCTGAGTGCGCTCGGGACGCCCGTCGTCGACCCCGTGTCGTCGTCGGCGGTGTGGGCCTCGCCACCGGTTCCGACGCCCGATGGTCTCTCGCTCGCCGATGTCGAGACGGCCTTCCGGTCCTGGTCGGTGAACGGTGAACCCGTCGGTCACCTCGACGGCTACGTCGACGACTCGATCCTGCGCTTCCTGCACACCTGGGGTGTGGTCCGTGACGACGTCGGACGCTGCCTTGAGCTCGGCGCCAATCCCTACTTCACCACCCACCTCCTCGACCAGCACACGAACCTCGAGCTGACCCTGGCCAACTACTACGACCACAGCGGGGAGACAACGGAGACCGTGTCGTTCGTGCCGCCGGGAACCGACCGCCGGGTCGAGGTGTCCCACCGGTGCCGGCTGTTCAACGTCGAGGAGGACGAGTTCCCGTTCGCCGACGACTCGTTCGATGTGGTGCTCTTCTGCGAGATGCTCGAGCACATGCTGATGAACCCCATCGCCACCCTGCGCGAGATCCATCGGGTGCTGAAGCCGTCCGGGGTCCTCGTGCTGACCACGCCGAACGTTGCCCGCCTGGACAACGTGCTCTCGCTGGTGAGCGGGGTGAACATGTACGACCCGTACTCCGGCTACGGGCCCTACGGGCGGCACAACCGCGAGTACACCCGGCACGAGCTCCAGCGGCTGCTGGAGTTCGCGGGGTTCGACGTCGAGCGTTCGTTCACCGCCGATGGTCATCAGTCGACCGCTGCCGGCCGGCCCTTCTACGCGGAGGTCGCGCCGCTCGTCGGGTCGCGGCTGGACGACCTCGGCCACTACCTGATCTTCCGGGCCCGGGCCACGAGGCCGCCGCGCGAGGGGCTGCCGAGCTTCCTCTACCGCAGCTGGCCGGAGTGCGTGATCGTCGACTACGCGTAGCCGGCCCGAACAGATCGGGTGATGCATGATCGGGTGATGTCCGCAACGCCTGCACCTGCGCTGCCGCACCCGCGGACCGGCGCTGGATTCCCGTCGCCCGTGCCGCCGGGCTCCGGCTGGCCCGGCGACCCGGCCGGTTCGGCGACGCCGGTCGCGCGCTCAGCCGCCGACGTCCTGCGGCTGGCGCATGGGTGCGCCGACCTTGCCGCG
>Ga0209746_1001365_pt1 | contig 11738 bp, 9 predicted proteins | sample BarGraNGADG00211_3_FD_184496 | JGI IMG/M metagenome (GOLD analysis project Ga0209746, IMG submission 184496) | Arctic peat soil microbial communities from Barrow, Alaska - Barrow Graham LP Ref core NGADG0011-211 (SPAdes) (version 2) | ecosystem: Environmental > Terrestrial > Soil > Wetlands >...
AATTTGGGCGACAATCATGTCTGGATCGCTGGCGGCAAACATAAGCAACTGCCGCACTCTCACATTTCATTCCCGGCTGGTCAAGCGGACAGGAGAATAGGCGGTGTCCTAATCTTAATCGTCATCTTAATCTTAATCAGCTCTGGAACGTGATTATGATTAAGAACAAGATTAAGATTCTTCAAAGGAATTGCTGCCGCCATTCGTCTGATTCAGTAAAATGATGCACATGGCCGGGCCTGACGACGAATCCAAGTTGATCGAACAAAGCCTTTCCGGCGACCCGGAAGCGTATGCGGCGCTGGTGCATCAACATCAAGCCATGATCCGCGCAATGACATTCCGCATGACCGGCTCGCCCGACGACGCCGAAGAACTGGCACAAGACGCCTTTCTGCGCGCCTACCAGCAGCTCGGTTCCTTCAAAGGCGGCTCAAAATTTTCGACGTGGCTGTGCAAGATTGCCATCAATTTGAGCCTGGACTGGCGGCGGCGGGAAAGCCGCCGCGACGGCATCCATTCAAAATGGGCGGCCGAGGCCATTTCCGAAAACAATCCAGGCAACGGATTTCCCGACGAACTTTCGCGGCGCGTGCAGGCGGCGCTCGACCGCCTGCCGGTGAAACAGCGCGCCGCCATCGTGCTGACCATTTACGAAAACCAGAGCCACGCCGAGGCGGCGAAAACTCTGGGCTGCACCGAAGCTACCATTTCATGGCGCGTTTTCGCCGCGCGCCAGAAACTCAAAAACCTGTTGAAAGACCTGCCCCATGAAGAAACCTGAACTCGATTATCTCTTGAAAAAAGCGCGGCTGCCGGAAATTGCCGATGAATCTTTGGCCATGTTTCCGCGCCGCATCGTGGCCCGGCTCAAACGCAACGAGCCGCCGGCCCGCGCCGCGCGAACTTTTCTGCCACGACTAGCATGGGCTTTCGGACTGGCCGCCTGCGTCGTCATCGCCTTTGCCATCGGCCATTGGAGCGGGCGGACGGAAACCAAAGCTGCACCGGAAAACGACAGCCTGACCAGCGTGAAGCTCATCCGCGAAACGATGGCGATGTTTCCCAACCGCGTCCGCGCCATCGTGCAGGACGAACGCGGCTTGAACCTGGTTTTGTCTGACAATGAGGATGTGCCGGCCTCGGCACCGCTCTACATCCGCATCTGCGACGACAAACATTGTTCGTCGTTGGTGACGTTCAGCGGCCAGGAAATCCAGATCGCCGGGCAAAAAATCACCGTGTTGGCCGATACGCGCGGCGGAATCATTTTGACCGGCAACCAATTTGTCTGGTCAAACACGGAGCGGACTTACGCCGGCAAGCATTTGAAAATTGAGGCCAAAAACCTTGGCGCGGTGGCGATGTAATCTTATGAAAAATATTTTTATCAAAGGATTCGCCACCCTGAATCGTCCAACTAAACAGAAATGAAACTACCCGGCACATGGATGACGTTTGCGATGGCCTGCTTCTGGCCGGTGGCGGCTTTTGCGCAGTTGCAGCTTGTGCCGGACAAGGAGCCGCAACAGGTGTTCGCCGGCGAAGGGCGGCAAATCGCCACGGTCTGGCGCAACGGCGGCGACCAGATTTTTGAAGGCGAAATCCACGCGCGGATTTTGCAAACGAGTTCAGCAACGGTGGTTCAAGTGGGTGAAGTGCCGTGGAAAAAACTTCAGGTGTTGCCGCAGCAGACCGTGCTTGAATCGGCGCAACTGGATTTTCCGGCGGTGAAGGCGGAGACGAAATTTCTCGTGCAATGGCTGGAAAACACGAACCGCGTCATCGGCAAGACGGAGGTGCTGGTTTATCCGACGAACCTGCTGGCGGAGTTGAAACCGCTGGCGGGCGATGAACCGTTGGGCGCTTTTGATCCGCTGAACCAGCTCAAGCCGCTGCTGAAAAATCTGAAGCTGGCGTTCACGGATCTGGAAAATTCCGGGCTGGAGAATTTCTCCGGCCGGCTCGCCATCGTCGGCCCATTCCAGTCGCAGGCGAAAATGCGCGAAGGCTTGGTCGGCCAAATTCAGACGCTGGCGAAAAAAGGCGCGGCGGTTGTCTGGCTGCAGCCGCCGCCGGAAAAGCGCGACAAACTTGCGCCGTCGTTTTATTCCGTGCCGGAAAGCACCAATGCCGTGGTCGTCGTCCAGCCGGAACTGGTTGCCAACCTGCCGGACAATCCACAGGCGCAGCTTAACCTGATTTATTTCTGCAAGCTGGCATTGCAGCCAGAAGCATTACACCTCCCAAATTCAACCTCAACCATCCAACCATGACAAAACTATGAACACTAAAAAATATCTAACCATCCTGTTGTTTGCCACATTGACGATGCTCGTCAACGCAGCGGACAAGCCACAATCCACCCTTACCGTCGCTGTGTATGACTTCACAGCCGATGCCCCATCGGCTGGTTACAGCAGTAAAGTGACGGCGCTCATCACCGCCAATCTGACCACCGAGACCAACTTGGTAATGCTGGAGCGGGCGGAATTGACCAGGGCCTTGAGCGAACAGGCGTTTGGCATTTCCGGCATGGTCAGTTCGGACGCGGCGGCGAAAATCGGCCAGATCACCGGCGTCAAGATTTTGGTGGCCGGACAGGTGATGAAAACCGAGGGTGATCATCTGGTCATCGTGGCAAACATCATCGGCACGGAAACCGGCCGCCTGTTTGCCGACAAAGTGGAAGGTTCGGAGGAAAATCTGATGGAGCTGACCTCTGATTTGAGCCGGAAAATTGCCCAGACCATCGCCGACCAGTCCGCAAATTTTGTGACGCCAAAGCTAGAACCGCGCGAGGATCGTCTGAACCGCATTGTAAAAAATCTCAGTGGCACGAACCGTCCCAGCGTTTCCATCGGCATCCAACGTTACGGCCATCCTTGGAATGAAGGCACGGTGGAGGGCGAATTGGGGGCGGTTTTATTGAAGGCAGGCTTCAAGGTGGTGGATGGCAATTCCGACCGCAGGCCCGACGTGGAAATCACCGGCGGCGGCGATGTGCTGGCGGAATCCAGCCGGGGCGGGGTGTTTTCCTGCTCTTATGGCGTGGACGTAAAAATCCAGGAACGAAAAACTGGAAACATCATCGGCTTTGACCGTCAGGAAAGCACGGCGGCGGCCATGGGGGCCATGGCCGCAATCACTGCCGCCGAAACTAAAACCGTGGATGACTTGGCCGAACGCATCCTGCCGCTGCTGGCAAAATAATTTCAACCAATTCAGAAAACAAAAACATATGAAAACAAAAATCCCGCTTATTCTGGCCCTGCTGTTGACTGGCGTGCTGGCCCACGCCGCGCCGCTCACCGTGGCCGTGTATGATTTCAAAGGCGACGCCGAGGCTGCGGGCTTCGCCGGCAAAGTGACCACGCTGGTCACCGCCAATCTCACGACCGAGACGAACCTGGTTCTGGTCGAACGCGCCGAGTTGACGGCGGCGTTGAGCGAACAAGCCTTTGGCGTTTCCGGCATGGTTGGCTCGGACGCCGCCGCCAAAATCGGGCAGATCACCGGCGCGAAAGTTTTGGTGGCCGGACAGGTGATGAAATCCAGCGACAATCATCTGATTATCGTGGCCTACATCATCGGGACGGAAACCGGACGGCTCTTTGCCAACAAAGTGGAAGGCGCGGCAGATAATTTGGCAGCACTGACTTCCGATTTAAGCCGGAAAATTGCACTAACGATTACCATCCAGACCACAAATCTTGTGACGCCAGAGCCAGAATCACGCGAGGATTATCTGAATCGCATTGTGAAAAATATCCATGGCACAAACCGTCCCAGCGTTTCCGTTTCCATCCAACGTTACAATCATCCTTATGAGCCCGCGATTGACGGCGAACTTGGGGTAATTTTATTGAAAGCAGGTTTCAAAGTAGTGGACGGCAATTCCGACCATAAGCCGGACATAGAAATTGTCGGCGGCGGCGATATGCTGGCGTTAAACAGCCGCGGCGAATTATTTTCATGCTCTTATGGAATAGATGTGAAAATTCAGGAGCGAAGAACCGGCGAAATCATCGGCTTCGACCATCAAGAAAGCACGGCCACGGCCACGGGACAAGTGGCAGCCTTTACTGCTGCTCAAACTAAAACCGTTGACGCACTGGCGGAACGCATCCTGCCGCTGCTGGCGAAATAATACAATCCAACCCCAATAAATTTATGAAAATATTTTTGAAATTCACCCTGCTGGCCGCGCTGGTCTTCACCGCCGGAAAAATCTTTGCCGCCGATGCCCCGCTCTCCATCGCCGTCTTCGACTTTGATTCCAAGGACGAAAACGTCCGCGAGCTCGGCCCGAAAGTCGCCACGCTGCTCAACGCCAACTTGTCCGCCGAACCGAACCTCATCATCGTCGAGCGCGCGGAACTGGAGAAGGCGCTGGGCGAACAGGAGCTGGGTTTGTCCGGCACCGTCACGCCGGAAACGGCGGCGAAGGTCGGCCATCTGACCGGGGCAAAAGTCCTCGTCACCGGGCGCGTGTTCAAGACGGACACGGAACTGTTCATCGTCGCCAAAATCATCGGCACGGAAACCAGCCGCGTTTATGGCGAGCTGGTCAAGGGCGGTGTGAACGCCTCCATTTCCGATCTGTCCGAGAGCCTGGCGAAAAAAATCGCGGCGGACGTGACGCAGAAAGGCGACACGCTGGTTGCCAAAGTGGCGTCGCATGAAGACCGTATTGCAAAAATCAAAAAGGAACTGGGCGACAAAAAGCTGCCGGTCGTCTCGGTGAAAATCACCGAGCAGCATTTCGGGCAGCACGTCATTGACCCGGCGGCGCAGACGGAACTGTCGCTGATTTTGCAGCAATGCGGCTTCACGCTGGCGGACGACAATTCCACCAACCGTCCGTCCATCGAAATCACCGGCGAGGCGTTCAGCGAAATCGGGATGCGCAAAGGCAACCTGCAAAGCTGCCGCGCGCGGATTGAAATCAAGGCCCGCGAAGTGGCGACTGGGAAAATCATTTCCGTGGACCGGCAGACGAGCGTCGCCGTGGATTTGGCGGAACACATCGCGGCCAAAACCGCGTTGCAAAATGGCGCGGGCGAACTGGCGGAACGGCTGATACCAAAACTAATCAAATGAAATTTAGTTTTTTTGGGTGGGTGGCAATTTTTATTTTCATTGCGGGGGGCGGTTCACACCGCACCGCGCGTTGCGTTGATGGATTTTTCCACCGATGACAATTCTTATCGCAGTGCGCAAACAGGGGCTAACTTTACGAGTCTCCTGCAAGTTCAACTGATAAACGAGCCGGGATTGGAATGGGTGGAGCGTGCTCAATTACCAAAAAGGGGACTTGCCGCGTGGGTCTTTATGTAAGCTGGCCATACCAATGTCATAATATAGTAGAGGTATTGACCTGACTCCACCTAACACTATCCCTTGGGGTGTGCGGGCGAGTCGAAAGGAACTGGCGAGACCTGAACGGACTGTTGAGCCAAACGGTAGAACAGTTTTCCTCGCGAGGCGGAGGTGCGCCGATTGAAGCGAAATGTGAATTCGTTGAGATAGTCTTCGAGGTGTTCTGGGGCGATGCCTCCTTGATGCGTGCCCAGCAGCCAACGTTTGAGCAACGAGATGACCCGATGCACCCGCAGCAACAGATGCTCGGCATCGGTCGGTTGGTCAACCGGCTCTTGTCAGCCTTGGCTACTGTCGTCATGTGGGAAATTTCCCACGGAAAGCCCGGTAGTCAAAAGGGTATTTAGTTTGGCCCAAACATTTCCGCAAATTCATCCAGTGAACGGATGCCGCCAATCTGCTGGCTGGTGGGTCTTCTTCGGCCATCTACACTGGCTTGTATAACTCCGGCGCATCTACTCCATTGGCTGGATCCCTTAATAATTCCGGTTTGAGCGCGACCGCCGGTTCAAGGTTTCGCCACTGGCAACGCCGCGAATTGGCAGGGATACGTTGCAAGCATCAGGGGGACTGGTGCAAATTCGGCAACTTACTCGCGCCCGATTCAAAGCGGAGCAGGGACAAGTTCTGCAAACCAGGAATTGATCGGCAATAACTTTGGTGGGGGTGCTTACAATAATCCAGCGTCATCCGCCACCTTTTCGGGCGGAACTGCGGCGGGCATATCTCTTGTCAATAGTTCCGTATACACGTTGACCTACAAACTGACGCTTTCTGCAGCTGGTGTTCTTACCATTAATCAGGATCTTTACAGTGGTGTTGGCACTGGCGGCACTGATCTTTCCAGCCAGACTGCAACGACCACTTCAACTCTCTTGACCAGTTCATTCGACGGACTCGCCATTGGTGCCCGCAATAGCGGAACCTCTTTTAATCCGACAATGGACATCAGCCAGATTACCATTACCGATTTGATTCAGCCGGTTCCCGAACCCAGCACGATTGCTTTGTTAAGCGGCGGAGTGATGCTTGCGGTGGTTATCCGCCGTCGAGCCGGACGTGGATGAAGTTGAATAAAAAAATTCAAGGCGCTGCTTTTGCAGCGCCTTTTTTATTTCCGCAATCACTGATAAACCAGCCGCAGGAAAACCGAACCATTCGTTGGATTGATGACGATGTTCGTGGAGTTGACGTTCGTGGAATTCGCCACGGTCGCCCAATTGGTGCCGATGCCGCCGCTCAAATCATTCGTCTGGATTTGCAGCCGCCAACCGAGGTGATTCTGGGGCCACGAGAGTTGCAGCTGGTTGCCGGAGATTTGCGTGAGAATGTTCGTCGGCTGTTTTGACGGCAGCGGAGCGGCGGTGGCTTGCAGCGAGTTGGAACTTTCACCGCCCGCGCCCGTGGTCGTGACGACATAAAAATAATTCACCGCGTTCGTCACATTCGCGTCGGCGTAATTTGTCGCGGTCAGGCCGCCAAAAGTTGCCGGATAAGTCCCGCCATTGGTCGTGCCGCGTTTTAAGTTGTAACTGGTCGTGCCGCTGACGGAATTCCATTTGAGATTGATGAGCAGATTTGTCGCCATCGCCACGAGATTCGTCGGCGCGGGCAAAGTCACGACCAGATTCACCTGGCCGGCGATGTTGGTGTTGAAACTGTAATTGTAATTTGCGGGAAGCAGACCGAGCGACGGCAATGAGCCGGTCAAAGTGCCGGTGTAAGTCAGCAACGTGTAAGTCCCATTCGCAAATCCGGCGTCGGCGGAAATGTTATTCGTGCCGCCAAGCGCGAGGCTGCCGACGACGGCGACTTTGGCCGCATTGGTTCCGAGCGTGAAATTCAGCGTGGTGGTTGGAAACAACGCGAGATTATTGCTCACCGTCAAAGTGCTGGCGGAGAGTATGAGCGGCCCGTCATCAAAAACGTTCGTGTTTTTCAGTGAGGCCTGCGCGTTGTAAAATGCAAAACTGTTGCCGTAACCGTTCGTCGTCAGGCCGTCAAATTTGACGGGCGTGGCGACGGGCGTGGAATTGGTGATGATGACTTGCGCGTTGAACAGCAGAAAAGTGTTGCTGCCTGCGGGCGGGTTGATTTGCGAATCAATGAACTGGACGCCGCTGGCATTATAAATTTCAAAACTTTTAGCCGTGGCAATGTTGACGTGGCTGAAGATGATGTTGGTGGCCGGCAGTTCGGTGCGCGACCAGATGACGCAATTGTTGCCGCCAGTCACGGTCAGGTTGCTGAAGGTAATGTTGCGCCAGGTGGGCGTGTTGGCGGTGACGGTTTCAAACGCTTGCGTCGCGGCAACCGCCGGCGTGATGCTGCTGGGAGTGCCCACTTCGCTGTAATAGCTGTAGATAAGAATCGGAAAATTCACGTTGGTCATGCCGAGATTGTAATAGGAAAGATTTTGCGTGATGCCGCCCTGCCCGCTGCCGCCGCTTGAATTGTTGTCGGACTTCATGCGGATGCCGTTGTCCGTGCCGTTGAAAGTGCAATTGATCACCGTCAGATTCGATACGCCGCCTTGAGTATTGCTGCCGATGGACACGCCGTGACCGTTGCCGAATATGCAGTTGGTGACCAAAATTTCAGATGAAGGCGTGCCGCTGCTGCTGGTGCCGAGGGCAATGTTGTCGTCGCCCACGCTCAACGAACAGTTCTGAACCAGACAATTCGTCCCGACCAGATCAATCGCATCCGTGTTGTGTGAAGGGTTCGTCGGAGCCGATGATGCCGGCTCGCTAATGACAATTCCTTGAAGCGTTATGTTTCCACCTTTGCCTTTGAACACGATATTTTGCGCCGGCGCATTTGAAATCGTCACATTTTCAATCAACACCCGATGGCAGCCGCTGTTGAAATAAATCATATACGGGCGACTGCTGAAAAGCGTGCCGGTGGAACTCCACCACGGCGAACCTTGCCCGTCAATCGCGCCCGAACCGCTGATTTCAAGGTTGGTCAAGCCGCTCGCGTAAAATAAATTGCCGTAAGTGTCGCCGCCGTTGCTGGGATAATTAGTGAACAAGTTGAGCGGAAGCATTCGCAGGATTGCGCCGCCGTCAATTTGCATGTTCACGTTGTTTTTGAAAGTGAGCGGGCCGCACAAAAAAACGCCCGGCGCGGGAATTTTGACCGTGCCGCCAAATAAATCATTCGTGTTTCCGCCCTTGGCCGCCTTGACGGTGGCATTTGAAATGGCGAGCGTGTTGTCCGTCGCGCCATCACCGACCGCGTTGTAAGGCGCGTTCGTGATGGTGATGACGTTGTTGGTGTTGATGTTCGGCAATATTGGCGGCAACGCGAAAAGCCCCGGCGTCGGCAAAAAAAATCCAGCGCCCGCCAAAAATAGTCCGGCACAAGACCGCAGACCAAAACGCAACTTCATGGTTTGTGAATGGGTGGTTCGCGGGAATTATACCACAATTTGAATCACTTCGCCGGTTCGAGCGAGCAATTCACCAGCTTCACATCGGCGTCTATGATTTGATCCGGCTTTTGGATTTGTTTGAAAGTCGAATTGTAAATCCGCACGCCGCTGATGCTCGCCGCCGGAAATCCGCGCACGTTCAGCACCCGTGGCGTTTGCGCGACCCGGATGTTTTCCATCACGACATTTCTTGCAACCGGCTTGTAGATGCCATTGGTTCCTTCGTCGTAAAGAAAATCAATCTGCAAAACTGAATCCTTCACGACTCCGACATTCACGTTCCGCATGAAAATGTTTTGCAGCACGCCGCCGCGCATCGCGTTCGATTTCAGGCGCAACGCGCACACCAGATTTGGGCTGCTCATCTCGCAATTTTCCACGAACACGTTGCTGCAACTGCCGGAAATTTCGCTGCCAATGGCCGTGCCCGCATGACCGTCGCGCATCGTGCAATTGCGAATGATCAAATTCACCGACGGCACGCCGACGCGGCAACCATCGTTGTTGCGACCTGATTTTATCGCAATGCAATCGTCGCCGGTGTCGAACAGACAATTTTCAATCAGCACGTCGCGACAGCTTTCTGGGTCGCAGCCGTCATTGTTCGCGCCGTGCGAAACGATGTCCACGCCGCGCACCGTCACGTTCGTGCAAAGCAGCGGATGAAGTTCCCACATCGGCGAGCGGCGGATTTTTACGCCTTCGATCAAAACATTGCGGCAGCGATTAAACTCAATGAAATCGGGGCGTAAATTGTCGCCTTCGCCGAATTGCCGTTGTTCCACCGGCACGCCGTCCGCAGCCATTTTCACGAGCCGCGCGCGCGCGGAAGTTTTTTTCCAGGCGAGCCAGTTGGTTTCATCGGCCTGGCCGTCCAGCGTGCCCGCGCCCGTCACCGCGACGTTTTTCTGGCCGAGCGCGTAAATCAGCGGCGAAAAATTGTAAAGTTCCGTGCCTTCAAACCGTGTGAACACGACGGGCAGATATGCTTTTGGATCGGTGCTGAATTTCAAAACCGCGTTCGTTTCCAAATGCAGGTTGACCTCGCTTTTCAAATGGATCGCGCCGGTCAAAAATTCGCCGGCGGGAACCACCACGCGTCCGCCGCCTTTTTTAACACAGGCGTCAATCGCTTTGGCAATTGCCGCCGTGCAATCCATTTTGCCGTCGGCGACCGCGCCAAAATCGGTGATGACAAAATCGCGCTTCGGAAATTTCGGCGCGACGATCCGTTTCAAAATCATTGGCACTTGCGACCATTCGGGCTGCGCCGCGCCGGTGCTGGAAATTAAAAGCAATGAAGCCAGTGAAAGGGAAATAATTTTCATGTTGGATTTTTTTGAGGAATGATTTCAGTCAGCGGTCACGGTGCTGCTGGAGAAGGCCGTCGCCAAAACACCAAGCCCGATGGCAACGGCGCGGCGACGAAGCATAATCCCCATTAATGAAAAAAAGGATGTCATGCATTTGAAAAAAGTCGGGGTTGGATCAATGCCAGCTTGCTTTCAAACTGTTCGGCTGTCATCCCTGCCGCCTGCATTTTCATTTGAAAATTATGCACACGCCAATACGCCTTATTTTTTCAGGCCCACAACCTCTGCGTTTTCCAATTTGAAAGGTTCGCCTGTGGCCACCATAACCGAAGAATTTTTGAATTGAATGCCTTTCGCATTGCGGATCTCAAAACTTTTCGCGGCGGAAATGTTTACGTTCTCAAAAATCACGTTCGTGATGCAGCTCTCCGGCAGTCCGGCAATGACGCCCGCACCTTTGGGACACGTCGCCGTCAGGTTGCTGATGCGGATGTTGCGGTAGGTCGGAATTTTTTCGGAAACTTTCGTGGCCTCGTTGGCCGCCGCTGGTGGCGCTGTGTCGCCTGCGGAATTATTCGCGTAATAACACGTCAGCGTGATGGCCGGGTTCACGTTCTTCATCGTGATGCCGTCGCAGACGAGATTCTCCACAATGCCGCCCTTGCCGCGCTGCGATTTGATGCGGATGCCGTTCTCCGTATTTTCAAACGTGCAATTCTTTACCGTCACGTTGCGCACACCGCCCGCCGTCTCGCTGCCAATACTCATGCCGTGACCGTGCAGAAACGTGCAGTCCGTCACCGTGATGTCCTCGCAGGCGAACTCGCGGCCCGCGACTTTTTTGCCCGCCTTGATCGCCACGTTGTCGTCGCCCACGTCAATCTTGCATTTGGTGATGAGAACATTTTTGCAGTTGCTCTGGTCAATCGCGTCCGTGTTCGCCGCGCGTTCCGGTGCCAGCACGGTCACGTTGGAGATCACCACGCCCTCGCAATCCGTCGGCACGAAATGAAACTTCGGCGAATTCTGCAGCGTAATGTTTTCCATCCGCAGGTTCGTCGCGCGGTTGATGACGATCAGATTCGGCCGTGGCAAAGTGTAGCCCGGTTTTATCTGCCGCGCTTTTTCCGCTTCGCCCCACCAGACCGCACCGTTGCCATCAATCACGCCGCCGCCGGTGAACGTCACGTCCGTCAAATCTTTGCCGCCAATGAACGGAATAAAATCACCTCCACTTTTCGCCGCGAGCCAGTCGCCCGGCGTTTTCATAAAATCCATCTGGTTCGTGCTTGCCTGCAAAATTGCGCCCGAATCAATCTTGAAAATGGTTTTCGAGCGGATGGTTAACGGCCTGCTCAAATAAATTCCCGCCGGAAATTCCACCGTGCCGCCGGAATTTTTGCAGGCGTCGAGCGCTTTTTGGATTGCCGCCGTGTCAAAAGTTTTGCCGGTGCCGGCCGCGCCGAAGTCGCGGACGTTGAAAGTCGCCGCGCACAGCGGCAGACCGAGTGACAAAAAGATTGCGGCAGCAGTTTTCATTTGGTGTGCGATGAAGATGCGGCAAAACGCAACTTGGCGAAACAGAGTTTTTCAGCAAATCGCTT
>Ga0209746_1001368_pt1 | contig 11730 bp, 9 predicted proteins | sample BarGraNGADG00211_3_FD_184496 | JGI IMG/M metagenome (GOLD analysis project Ga0209746, IMG submission 184496) | Arctic peat soil microbial communities from Barrow, Alaska - Barrow Graham LP Ref core NGADG0011-211 (SPAdes) (version 2) | ecosystem: Environmental > Terrestrial > Soil > Wetlands >...
CTCGGCAGGCCCGACACTCGAACACCAGGCGACCTTTTTTGTACCGGTCTCTGCAGCTTCTCTCAGCCGGGAGAAATAATCATCCATTGTTTTCCGCAGTTCATTGGCCGATTGCAACTTTACAAGCACGTTCTTTTCCTGGATCACTTTATCGTTCATGGTTTATTTTTCTCAAAATAATTTCTATTGATCCGTTGTACACCGGAATGAAAATCAGCAATTTTTCCATTCCGCTTTTCTTTTTTCCATAAAAGCATTTATTCCTTCATTGGCATCATGGGTCTCCATCATCTCCTTTAAATACATTTCTGAAAATGCAGGCAGATGTTTCTGCAGGAAGAAATCGAAGGAAGCCCTTGCAGCTCTTGTCACAAACCGTAGCGATGATGCGCTTTTTCCCAGGATGTTCTTATTGATCCATTCATCCGTTGCAGCATCCATTGCGGCTTTATTCTCATACACCTCGTTGATCAGTCCGATGGATTTTCCCTCTTCTGAAGAAATGATCTTACCGGTGATCAGCAGTTCCTCGGCCCGTGCATTACCGATTTTCAGGGGCAGCATGACGGAAGCGGGAGGTGCAAACACTCCCAGGATAACCTCCGGCTGGCCGATCTTTGCTGTTTTGTCTGCGAAAATAAAATTGCACATCAGCGGCAGTTCAAATCCGCCTCCCAGGCATTGTCCGGATAATTTAGCGAGGGTGGGAATATGAAGGTCCATGATGAGAAAGAACATCCTGTGAAAACCTTCCAACATCTCCGCTGCCTTATCTTTCGTATGTTCCGAAACACTGGCGCCATAGGAGAAATTATTTCCGGCCCCTTCAAAGGTGATCAGCTTTATATCCTTTTTGTTTTTCAAAGAAACCAGCAATTCTGTGATCTCGCTCATCATGATACGGTCAAGGATATTGGCTTTGCCGTCGTTCAGGACCACTTTTGCGACACTGTCATTAAAAACAAATTCAACCTGGATCTTCTCCATACATTCTTTATTTTGGTTTTTACTGAAATTGCGGAGAGATTGCCCTGATCAGGTCATCATTCCATTCATGGCCCTGAGCAAGCATCTGCCTCAGTTTAATAAAATCGACTTCCCTCCTGTCTTTCGGTCCGTCATTAAATGCGCGAAACCCGGCTTTCCCTTCTGTCATCATGTTCAGGGCAAGCCAATCCCTGTTGCTTTCCTTGTTCTTGTCCCAGTGCTCGAGCTTCTTCTTGCGCAACGAATTAAGCGTTTTGCTAAGACAGTTCGGCATAAGGTATAAAAGTTTCGTACATAATTTCTCAACAGCCTGGTCAAGCTGCGAGAGATCCATCTCCCCCGATTTCATGATCTCCTTTCCTTTTGCAAGATCCTCGCCGGTTTTCATCTTACCGTAAATGAGCTGTCCTTTTTTATTCACCCATTGATCGGTATAAACCAAGGGATTTGGAATAAATTCACCATTTACTTTCAATGCAGGTACTACCTCGGTGATCAATCCCCATTTCACCGCTTCATAAGCTGACCACGGGTCGCAAACCGTACAGGAGAACATCGCATTTTCAATTCCTACAAATAACGGCAGAAAATCCGTTGATCCGCCCTCGGGTGCGCTGCCATGTTTCGGTCCAGCCTGTCCGAACCGTGCGAAATCCTGGGCAATCGAAAAATCACAGGCCATACCGATCTCCTGTCCGCCCCCGATCCGCATTCCATTGACCCTGTTCACCACCGGTTTATCATTCATTAAAATGGAGGAGACCATGTCGTTGAACAATCGCATATACTGTTTATATTCCTGCGGGTTGCCGGCATAGTATTCCGCATATTCCTTCGTATTGCCGCCGGTACAAAAGGCCTTATCACCCACACCGGTAAAAACCACGGCTACGACACTTCTGTCGTTTGAAGCTTCACGCATCGCCAGTATCACCTCCTTGACGGCATCGGTGGTATAGGAATTATACTGTTGAAGGTTGTTTAAAAATATCCAGGCATTGAATAAGCCGTCCACCGGTTTGCTGTTGACGTCCATGCTGGGACGCTTTTCATAAAGGATATCCTTATACTTAACATCCAAAAGATTGTGACTTGCTAACATGGCATTGTTTTTTAGGTTTAACTATCTTGTTTTAATCAAAATCAGGCACTAATACCGAACGTTTTTTGTAAACATGATTCAACGTATTCCGGAACACCTCGTTGATCCCCGACAAGGGGAATGTCTCGATGAAATTACCGATCTGCAGTTTACCGGATGCGATCAGTTCAACGACTTCGGGATAGAGTTCCGGTTTGCAACCCCAGGTTCCTATGAGCTTTGCATCGAATGCCATGAGGTTGCTCAGACGCACTTCCGCTCTGTCAAGTGTAAATCCGACTATGGAAAGTGTTGAGGTGAAGGTGATCAGGTTAAAGCCGATCTCCTGCCCCGCTTTCGTCCCTGAGACCTCGAAGATCTTCCATCCATATCGGGAAACCCCGAGACCTTTGGCAATCTCCCTGACTTTCTCCTTTATTGTTTTAATATCAAGTCCCTTCACATTCAGGATGGCATCGATCCCGTTGTTTTTTGCAATCTCCAGCTTTTCATCCTCAATATCAATAGCCAGGACTCTGGCGCCAAGTATTCCGGAGATCAGCGCGGCATAAATGCCTACGCCACCCACGCCGATCACGATGGCAAGATCGCCGGCTTCCAGTTCCGATTTTTTGATCACCTGGTAAGGTGTGGAAATGGCATCTGCAATCACCGATAATTTTTCCAGCGGGTAGGCCGTAAGAAGGGTATCAGGAACCGGGCAAAGGAACCGTGACGGCACCATGATGTGTGAAGCAAAACCACCGTGAAAATCATTACCCGGCATGAGCTGCTTCTGGCACATATTGCTCCGGCCTTTTTTACAAAGCTCGCAATCCACGCAAGGTAAAACAGCCGGGATGATTACGTTTTTCCCCAGCCATCGATCCGGTCCGGCAATGACCACACCGCTGATCTCATGGCCGAGAGTAAGGGGTAGTTCTTTTTTTGTCTTCACTCCGTAATGCCAGAAACTAAGATCGGTATGGCATACGCCGCAGCCGGCAATTTTTATCAGCGCTTCATTTTCGCCGGGAACAGGCAAAGGATTTTCAGTAAGCTGGAAGTCGGCATTCGGTGCCATCATCTGCCATGAATACATTTTATTATTCATTGTTTCCTGTTTAAAATGTTATTCGTTCCATTGATTTTACTTACACCTGCCCACCCCATCCTTGCAGGAAATAGCATTGACAAGGTTTGTGAGGACAAGATTGATCGGAGTCTTGATATAGTGCTTTCTTCCGTAATCAACAAGCTTTCCGTTCATATATTCGATCTCGGTCTCTCTTTTATTGATCAGGTCGACAGCAAGGGAAGGCATGTGATTGCCGGCATTATTAAGGTACCTGATGCCTAATTTGATGAAATTGTCAGGAAGTTTTATTTCTTCAGCATTGGCAACCTGCACTGCTTCATAAAAGATCTGTTCAATGATCTCGAGCGTATCAGCATTATTCATGGCCTCTTTCATGGTAATTCGAGCAATGGCACAGAGCGGGCTTAAAGCGGAATTCAGGATCGTTTTCTCCCAGATCTTATCGGTCACGCAGAAAGAGTTCACCTGCAGTGTGGTCAGGTCGACACGGGTAAGCACTTCGGCAAGCCATTTGGCCAACTCTTCCTGCGAATCATCCATCGACCCGATATAGTTCGGCTGGTTAAAAAAACTCACTGCCGTGACATTCGGCGCCTGGAGGTTCCCTGCAAAATTGATGACCATTCTCAATATTGAGGATTCCGGGAAATGATCCTGATACTTTTTACCGATATCTATCCCGTTCTGGGCACTAAGGAGAAATACATTTTTTTTCAGGTTCTTTTTAATGATCTTGACGATGTTATCAACGTGATAGTCCTTGACGGCACAGATCAGGATATCAAAATCATGTTCCAGCATTTCTTCCACAGAATAATACACATATTTGAAAAAGGATTTCTTTTCTATGGCCAGGACTAGTTCGATCCCCTCCTTTCGGATCATATTTAGTTTCTCCCTGTCCAGGTCGGTGATGGCCACCTCGCATCCGGCCAGCTTAAAATGAACGGCCAGTGTCTGACCCACCGGTCCTAACCCGATGATCCCGATATTGTACTTTTTCTTTTCCATGGTAATTATATGATATTATGATTTGTTCTTCTTTCAAATAATGATCCTTGCATCCACCACACAGATATCATTACCGGTCGCAAGAAGCGGGTTAAGATCAAGTTCTTTGATCTCCTGAAAATCCGATACAAGCATAGAGATCCGCTGAATGATCTCAGCCGTTTTCTCCTTATTGATACCTTTCTCTCCCCTGAATCCATTGATCAGTGGCGCTGCTTTTATAGAAGTGATCATTTCCATTGCTTCCACATCGCTTACCGGGCTGATTGTAAATGAAACGTCTTTAAGTACCTCGACAAAGATCCCGCCCAATCCGAACATGACGATATTTCCTACACCGTCTTCTGCTTTGGCTCCAATGATCAATTCCCTGCCTCCGGGAATATATTTTTGTACAAGGAATTTCAACCCCCCGCCAAAATTCTTCTGCATTTTTTCAACAACATCTGTCGCTTCATCACCATTTTTAATATTCACGGCAACGCCACCGGCATCGCTTTTATGAATGAGCTTTTCGGAATCTGCTTTAATGACGACCGGAAAACCGATCTCATTGGCGATGGAAATCACTTCCTTTGCATTTATTGCCACTTTCCAGGTGGCAACCGGAATTTTACAGGCTTCGAGGATACTGTAAACCTCAAAAGCAGAAAGGTTCTCCCGCTTCTGTGCGCGGGCATTCTGCAGCACAGACCCAATCCGCTCTTTGTTCACATCCTGGAAATATTTTATCTCCCCCTCTTTCCTCAACCGTATTCTGTTATAACGAACCAATGCATATAATGCCCTGGCAGCAGTTTCCGCAAAATCAAAACAGGGGATCTCCCCTTCTTTCAGGATTTTTGAAGTCTCGCTCCATTTTTGTTTGTCCGTCATATAATTACACACAACCGGTTTGTCGCCGGCCCTGGTTGCGTTCACAATTTCACGGGCAACATTCTCACAATCCACAAAAGGCGGTGTGACAAAGTTCAGGTAAATACTATCAAACTGCTTTTCCTTCAGCATAACTTCAAATGCACTTTTGAAGTGAGCCGGTCCTGCCGTAGCAACAACATCAAGGGGATTCCTGATGGAGGCTGATTCCAACATCGTCTCTTTCAGGACATTTGCAGCTTTTTCCGATAAAGGAGGGATTTCCATGCCGCAACTCACCAGCTCATCGATGGCAATGACCGAAGGACCGCCCGTATTTGTTATGATCCCTACTTTATTTCCTTTGGGAACAGGTTGGGATGAAAGAGCCACTGCAGCATGGCAGAGTTCCTCCTGGTTCGTGAATGTCAGTATCCCGGCCTTTTTAAATACCAGTTCCATGGATATGCTGCCGGCCAGCCCGCCGATATGCGACCTGGAGGCTTCAGCGCCTTTATCTTTCCGCCCGGCAGTTATAGCAAGAACTGGTTTCCGGGAAGTTACTTTCCTGGCAATATCGATGAACTCTGGAATATTATCGAGGCTCTCCGCATAAAGTACGATGGCCTTTGTTTCATCATCTTTGCCATAATAACTGATGATTTCCGTAATGGATACATCCGATCCATTGCCATTGGAAGCGTACATCCGCTGGCCGATGCCCATATCATAAAAAGCCTGCATGAGTACGGCCCCCACACCGCCACTCTGTGCGACGACAGAGATGTGTCCCGGTTCCGGGTAAGTAAAGGTAAAATTGCAATAGGCATTGATCTCAGGGTCTGAATTGATGATCCCCTGGCAGTTGGGGCCTACGATCCGGATGCCATATTTTTTTGCACGGGAAAGGAAATCGTCCTCCAGTGCCTGGCCTTCGGCCCCCATCTCCTTGAATCCTGCCGTATTGATGATGATCGCCCTGATCCCTTTTTTACCGCAGTTCTCAACTTCCTCGGGGACCAGGAGTGGAGGAATGACAATATGTGCCAGGTCCACTTCTCCGGGAACATCAAGGATCGTGGGGTAGGCCTTGAGTCCCCTGATCTCATCCACCTTTGGATTGATGGGATAAACCGGTCCCCGGAATCTGTAATGAATAAGGTTCCTGATAATGACATTCCCTATGGACAGTTCTTTGGCTGAGGCCCCGATCAGTGCGACGGCTTTCGGTTTAAATAAAGAATCAAGATTGTCGTTCATAGAAGTTAACCTGCTATTTTTTGTTCACACTAATTCTACTCATGTTCAGTTTATGATACCGGAAGCCGCCCCAGATCGCAGCACCAATGGCTCCGGCATAGATGGAATCGGGATGTGCCCTGATCTCCAGCCCAAGGTTACTTTCCGTTGCAAGTTCCTGCATTGCCTGTATCATCCCGATATTCATGGCCATACCGCCTGTCAGCACCACCGGCGACCCGGCCTTGAGCGATGCAAGCAGTTTAACGATCTTATTGGCAATGGATAAATGAATTCCTTTAATGATATCGGGGGTTGATATTCCCCTGGAAACCATATTGATCACATCGGTCTCTGCCAGGACCGAACAGATGCCTGAAGGAGTTTCCGGGGTTGTGGCTTTCAGGGATATCGTGCCCACATCTTCGATGGCAAGACCAAGGTACCGTGATATGTTCTCAATGAACTGGCCGGATCCTGAGGCGCACTGACCGGTCATCTTGTAATCGAGCACCCTTCCCTGATCGTTGATCCTGATGGCTCTGACATAAAGGGCGCCCATATCGATCACGGTCATGGAGCCGGGACAAAGGAAAACCCCTCCTCTTGCATGGGTAGTCATGCTGTAAAAATGGCCCCTCTTCCGTGCCAGCATTTCCCCTTCACCGGTTGATGCCAGGTAGGCAATATCCTTAAAGCTTAGTTTATTTTTCTCCAGGATAAAATCGATCAGCTGGTTGGCGATCAGCTCCGGATTCCTTTTCCTGATCTTATCCGTTTGCTGATCGACGATATTGGGTTTATCGGAATAGGACATCAGAACAGCCTTGATGATGCTGCTCCCCACATCAACCCCGAGAGTATATATTTTCTTTTCCATATCTGTCAAACCTGGTCCGGACTGTTGAATTTTCCGGGTACCGGATTAATCTTTTATATTTCGTCGTGCGAACATGGCTCCTCCGATGGCGCCCATGAATATCGAATCGGTATGCACATTGATCTTTATATCCTTCCCGTAATGCTGAAAAACCAGGTCGGAAACATATTTTAAAACAGCCTGATTCCTAGCTACTCCCCCGGTAAAGGTGAATTCATTCCTTACTCCGCCTGAACGTGCCAGCAACGACATTGCCCGCATCACGATCGCCCGGTGCAAACCGGCAAGGATATCCGACCGCTTCTCTCCGACATTAAGCAGCTCGCGGATCTCCGCCGCCGCAAAAACCGTGCAGGTCGAACAAATATTTGATTCATGCGTGGCTTCCATAGCCAGGGGCCCGAGCTCATTCAGGGAGATATTGAATTCATCAGCGATATAACCGAGATACCTTCCACATCCTGCTGCACACCTGTCGTTCATGAAAAAACTGGTCACGAGCCCATGGCTGTCAACCTGGATCGCTTTCGTATCCTGGCCACCGATATCGAGTACCGTCCTTGTTTCAGGGAAAACCGCATGTGCCCCGAAAGCATGGCATAAGATTTCGGAACGGATCGATTTTTCAGGGAACGGCAGCAACGCCCTGCCATAACCCGTTCCGACCATATCCGTAATATGAATGTCAAGGTTTGCAACAAACCGGATATGTCCTTTCAGGGAGTCATAGATCTTTTTGTAATCCCCTTTCAGAAGGTTCAGTTCACTGTCGAACCTCACCCCGGATTCTTCAGATGAGGTGTCATCAATACCGGCATATTTGCCATTCAGCAGGTCCATCGATTGATATACCAGCTCTTTGAAATCATATTCGGTCAGCTCATTCTCAACATGGGTGATGCTTTTATCATAAACCAGCATCATCGGCTCGAAATACTCTTTACTTAAGCTGATTACCTCTTTATTGTATTTTTCACTGACGATATCCCTGAAGAACTGGTTCTTATCGCCGAGACCCCCATGAAGGTATTCCTCCAGGATGGCCGGTCCCGTGGTATTGACAATGCGGTCAACATAAGAAGTGATCTGATTTCTCTTTTCATCCCTGAAGGTGGAATTGACAGTATCCCTGAACTGCACACCCAGCCTGTCGAGCCTGCGTTTGAACTGTAAGTACTGGAAAACAGATTCCACATCCTTGATATACCTTTTATATTCAGGTCTGCTCCCAATCTCATCGCCCAGTTTCATCTTCAGCAGGTAAAACCTTGCATTATAAATGGCTTCCAGCCGTGCAATTTCAGTGGCAACCGTATAGTTTGCACGGGTATTGGTGATACCTCTTCCGATGATCCTGTCCTGTTCATCAATAATGATCGCTTTGGATGTGGTAGAACCCAGGTCAATCCCTAAGAAGTACTTCTTCATGAAGGGTCGTATTATGTTGTTAAATTCCTGCTCCCTTTGCAGGAGAACCGGTAAATATTCAGAACAGGATTACGCACTGTTTAGGATCATCTTCCTCTGCTCAAGCATCTGGAAGAATGATTCAAGTCTGTTCTTGATATTCGAATAGGAAAAATACCTGGGGTCGACCAGGTCAGATTCAATAAACCCGATCGGTATTTCGAGTTTTCTCTCCAGTTGCTGCATGATCATTAATTGCCCTGCAGAGAATGAGTTACAGCTTTTTATTGAATTCACGAGGAAGCCATCGGCATGATAATCGGTGATGCACTTCGACAGCAATTCAACCCGCTGTTGAAGATTGAGGTTGGTGTAGCAGTTCATACAGTATTCTGCCAGGCTTTCCAGTGGTTTATCGGGATTGACACGGAACCCCATATCGTAAACCCCGCCCACTTTTGTGTAGGATGATGCAACGATAACGGCTCCCATGTCATAAAAAAGTTTCCAGAATTCGCGGAAATGGGTCCAGTTTGGGGGACCTTCGACGACAAGGCGGAAGCGTTCTTTTTCCATCTCGCCTTCAGGTGTGATCGGACCGAGTTTATTGTCAATGCGGGTAAGGATCTCCTTGTATAGCTCTGCGTAATAATCCACAGCTTCCTTTGTCCCACGGAACCCGCTGTTGATGGGACCAATATAATAAACACCGGCAAAATAGGCATCAATGGGTGATGGCCGGTGCTTCGTAGTATCGAAAATCTTGATGATATAATCTTCAACTTTTGAAGAGTTCCGGAGATTTGACTTCAGTTTCTCTTCATCATATTTATTCCCGGAGACTTTTTCCATCTTCGGGATGACCTCTTCTTTCAATTGCCTGACCATATATTCGGTCATTTCAGGGGTGATCTCATGCCCTTCCTGGTAAGGTGTATGAAGCAGGGCAACCTCCACACCAGGATATAACCGTTTAAGCGTCTCAAACCATTTGAGGAATGTGAAGCAGCCGGTATAGCTTAAAAGCAGGAGATCGGGATCGGGGATCTTTTCGCCGGTGGGACCGATATTCCCGTTCAGCATCATCCCGACGTCGCACTTCACATAGGTGCATACATCCTCGGAATGACCGTGTTGCTCCGCATCGCGGATATATCCTCCCGACTTCTTTCTCATCCCCGATTGCAATGCATTGATCTCCGGATAAACGGGTAACATGCCGAAAGATAGGATCAGCTCAGAGATATTGCCCGGGACGAAGGTATAAACCACCTTCTTCCCGGTCTCTCTGGCATTGCTGAGCTCTTTGAAAAGCCGGGTGATCATCTCCTTCTGGATGATCATACTGCGTTCTTTAGCTACTTCTGTCGACATGCACTGCTCGTTAATGAATAGTTATATGCCCGCACTTAAAACCGGTTCGTCCCATAGCTTGATCGAATCAGAGAATGTTCCGACCTGCTCTTTAATGACTTTGAACTGGCCGGTGTTTTCGCTGTATAGGAAACTGATGAACCGTATATTTTTTTCATTGCACTCTTTCTGGAGTATGGGGTGATCCAGCAGGGCGGGATCGCAAAAGCTGGGGGCGGCGAAAATGACGCCGTCAACCTTCCTTTTCCGGATCAGGTTAAGAAGACGTGCTTCCTTGGGATTATCCACATCAAATACGGAAGATGAGAAGGTGCTTTGCTCAAGGTATGCATTCGCCAGAGCCCTCAGGGGATCGTCCGTTGTGGCATCCACATCGCCTTGGATCCACCGGGCACCAAGCAGGAAATCATCTTCAACGATATAGCATCCGGCCAGCTCGATGGTCCGGATCAGTCCAGCCGGCGGCTGTTCGCAGAAAGCGCCGATCACCAATACTCTGATCTTGTCCATCGAATCGCCGCAATCCTGTTGAATAAGTCCGACGACCTGTTCAAGGATCTCATTATGTTCTTCCACGGGGATCACATATCCGGCGCGGACGATATGGTAAAGGTCTGCTGCAGTCATCCTCCAGGGGAATTCCTGCCTGATATCATAGATCCGGTTGATCAGGCTCCTGTTCTTATTGAATAGCCGGATAGAATTGTTGAGCCTTTCAGGGGTTACCTCCACATGGTTAACCTGGTATATCTTATTCAGGATGTCCCGGAGTTCCTGGAGATAAAATTCTCCGCCGATATGGGGTTTGAAATTCTGGGGGAGATCGAGGTACTTCACGAATTTCCCCTCGCCCATGAGCTGGAACATGCCTGAGAGGTTCCGGATTACATCGCAGATGGAAGGAAAGATGAATCCGTCAAATCCCTCGAAATGCTTGTCAAGCGCAAGCTCGATGATGCTCCTCGGTATGTGGCAGATGTACGACTGATAATACGCATCTCCTTTGATGATCAGTTTTTTATTCCCGCCTCCAAGAATTCCGACGGTCAATCCGTTTACTGCATGAACGATCTCACGGGGAAAATAAACAGGCATCTGCCCGACGAGTACCCGGCTCGTATCCTGCGATTTCCATTCTTTTGCCCGAGTAAAGTTCAGGTCAAAGGCGAGGGTTTCACAACGCGCAATTATTTCCTTCAGGGTATTCAACTTGTAAATGCCTTGTAAATAATTAATTAAAAAAAGATTCTTGGACAACAGCGACGGGCAGTCCGGGAAATCATCAATATATCAGTACACAGAATTCGCGCTTCAAAAATAGATAAATTAATTTATCCAAAAACATTTATATAAGTAATTATTTAAATTCATATCAACAAAAGTCACATAGTAACAGAGTCACACCAGTACCAATTCACCAGTTCTCAGTCGGCAAAACAAAGGAACATACAGAACAAAATATAAACTGATCACTAACCATACTGCCCGGAAGACTTTTACCACAAACAGTTTGAGGTTGCCTAACTACACAAATATTTTTTTATTCGTGAGAATACAATCCTTCGCCTTTACATTTTCAATACCGTATTGTTGCATGATTATCCTTTGATTATTCCCTGCTTGATTTTCCGGGAACGAGGGTATACTGGAGTAAGGTTTCAGTCGACTCCCTACCTCGAAACTGTTGGATTAATCATTGATACACCAATTCTTTCTCCTTCTTTGATCACAGTTTCATAACCCTTTAAAGTATTAATCAATAAATCTTCATCGATGCGAATTTTGTTTTTTTCAAAC
>Ga0209746_1001369_pt1 | contig 11728 bp, 12 predicted proteins | sample BarGraNGADG00211_3_FD_184496 | JGI IMG/M metagenome (GOLD analysis project Ga0209746, IMG submission 184496) | Arctic peat soil microbial communities from Barrow, Alaska - Barrow Graham LP Ref core NGADG0011-211 (SPAdes) (version 2) | ecosystem: Environmental > Terrestrial > Soil > Wetlands >...
AATAGCTGCATTCGTATTTGCCATGCTAGAAACAGATTTGTCAGAGCTCTTCCATTCAAATGCCAATAGTACGAATAATAATGTAAAGACTAAACCAATTTCTCTGAATAGAAATTTTTTGTTTTCCAGGTTTGCCTTAGCTGTTTTCTTTATTTCCATAAACTTTTTGTGGGTACAGATTGTTTATCAGAGCATGAAATTAGTAAGAAATAATTATTTGACAAAAGCAATTGTGGATAAACTTTTATGAAATAACTCTAAGTGCAAGACGATGAGGCCGATAAGTTTCTGTTAAATTGTTAAAAACTTTTTGTGGAGCATATCGGAGTCGAACCGATGACCTCTTGCATGCCATGCAAGCGCTCTAGCCAACTGAGCTAATACCCCAAAACCTTGTACAGCAAAGAAGCAAAATATTCAAATCTATAGCAGATTCAACTCTTTTAAAATATTGTTGGTTGCCCTAACTGCATCTGCGCTCTTTTGGAACTCTGCTTTCTCTTCTTGGTTAAGGTTCAACTCTACAATTCTCTCCCATCCTTTTCTGCCTACCACAATGGGCACTCCAAGGCAAATATCTTTTTGAGAGTACTCTCCCTCAAGCATTACGCTACAAGGATAAATCTTCTTTTCATCAAGTACAATAGATCTGACAAGTGCAGCAGCTGCTGCACCCGGAGCATACCATGCTGAGGTTCCTATATATTTTGTAAGAGTAGCACCACCTGTCTTTGTATCAGCAGCAACTTTGTTAAGGGCCTCCTCCGATAGAAGTTCGCTAACAGGAATACCTCTCAGATTTGCATAGCGGGTAAGGGGTATCATCGTTGTATCTCCATGGCCGCCAATAACCATTCCGGCTACATCACTTGCGGGTGCTTCTAAGGCTTTTTTTAGATAATACACAAATCTGTTACTATCTAGAATTCCACCCATACCAATTATTTTGTGCTTAGACAGTTTTGTCCTCTTTACTGTGAGATATGTCATAGTATCCATTGGATTGGAAATCATAACGAAAACTGCGTTTGGAGAGTATTTCAATGCGTTTTCAACAACATTGTTCACTATTTTTGCATTTATTCCAATGAGTTCTTCGCGAGACATGCCTGGTTTGCGTGGAATACCGGAAGTGACAACAATAACCTTAGATTTTGCAGTAGCTTCATAATTATTTGTTACTCCGATAATCGTTGTATCGAATCTCAACAACTTAGCCGTTTGCATCATATCAATTGCTTTTCCTTCAGCAATACCGGGTTTGATATCAAGCAATACAATTTCCCCGGCAAATTGCATCATATTCATTGCATTTACACAAGTTGCTCCAACATTCCCAGCACCAATTACACTAACTTTTGACATAACTTTTTAAAGGTTTAATTTATATATTTTTGTAGTTTTGCAACAAAATTATTTAAAACGGAATCGATTACAAATTTCCGCACATATCATGCCAAAATGAATAAGGTTATCTTATGATTAATTATTTTATAGAAGAAACAAAATTTACTTTTAACAACAGAAGAGACTGCACAAATTGGATTAAGTCTGTAATTCAGGAAGAGAGTTATAATAGTCCAAAGAAGGTAGGTGATATCTCCATAATATTCTGCTCAGACGAATATCTTTTGAAAATTAACAAGCAATATCTTGAACACGACTACTATACAGATGTAATCACTTTTGATAATTCAGATGACAACTGTGTTTCGGGAGATATTTTTATCAGTATTGATACCGTAAAATCGAATGCAGAATACTTTAAACAAGAGTTCCAAAGTGAATTGCACAGAGTAATTATTCATGGAATTTTGCATCTTTTAGGGTATAATGATCAAACAAAAGCCCAATCGAGAGTGATGAGAGAGAGAGAGGATTATTATTTGAATAAAAGAGTATCCTAATGACAGATAGTTACGACGTTATTGTAATAGGAGCAGGACATGCTGGCTGTGAAGCTGCACATGCGGCAGCAAAGTTGGGATCTCATGTATTGCTGCTGACTATGGATATGGGTAAAATTGCCCAGATGTCTTGCAACCCGGCTATCGGAGGTATTGCGAAGGGGCAGATTGTAAGAGAAATTGACGCTTTAGGAGGATATACGGGACTGATAACTGATGCAAGCACTTTGCAGTTTAGGATGTTGAATCGTTCAAAGGGACCTGCAATGTGGAGCCCGAGAGCGCAATGTGACAGACAACATTTTTCTCTGAACTGGAGATACCTTTTGGAGCACACAAAACACCTAAACCTCTGGCAAGATACTGCAACGGAATTTATCTTTGATGGAGCGAAAGCTATTGGGGTAAAAACTTCTCTAGGGGCAACTTTTTATTCAAAAGCAATAATTCTGACAGCCGGTACCTTTTTAAACGGTAAACTCTTTATAGGGCAAAATTCTACAGCAGGAGGGAGGATAGGAGAATTGCCCTCGTTAAACCTATCCGAACAGCTTGTAAATAAGGGGGTTGAGGTTGGTAAAATGAAAACAGGAACACCTCCTCGTTTAGATGCTCGCTCATTAGACCTCACACGGTTACAAATACAAGAAGGAGATTCAACTCCGGAGAAGTTTTCTTTTTTGAATATACCTTCTCCAATACAAGGAAGCATTAAGCAGATGTGTTGTTATATGGTCCACACTAATTCTGAGGTGCACGACATTCTTAAAGATGGTTTTAAATACTCTCCTCTTTTTACAGGAAAAATTTCCGGAAAAGGTCCTCGATATTGCCCAAGCATAGAAGATAAATTAAGAACCTTTTCAGATAAAACATCACATCAACTCTTCCTTGAACCAGAGGGATGGAACACAAACGAATACTACCTTCAAGGGTTTTCTTCCTCGTTGTCCTTAGATACCCAATACGCAGCGTTGAGAGCAATTCCTGGTTTTGAGAATGTTATTATTTTTAGACCAGCCTACGCAGTTGAGTACGATTATTTTCCACCGACACAATTAAACCACACTTTAGAATTAAAAGCCATTCAAAATTTATATTTTGCAGGCCAAATTAATGGAACGACGGGTTATGAAGAAGCGGCGGCCCAGGGAGTAATGGCGGGCATTAATGCCCATTTGAAAATTCAAGGAAAAGACCCATTTATTTTAAAAAGAGACCAGGCGTACATAGGTGTGCTAATTGATGATTTAGTGACGAAAGGAGTAGATGAACCTTACAGAATGTTTACATCCAGAGCAGAATATAGAATACTTTTAAGACAGGACAACGCAGATCTCAGGCTCACAAATTTATCATATAATATTGGACTTGCAACTGAAGAAAGAGATCGTTTAGCTTCTAAAAAATATAATGTAATCCATGAACTCACAGATTTTATGGAGCAGTCTTCTGTAACTCCAGATGAAATTAACGCATATTTGGAAGGGATCCAGTCTTCAAAAATTACCCAAAGAAAGAGACTTGCAGATGTTCTAAGCAGACCACATGTAGAGATTCTACACTTGTTACAAAGTGTTCCACGAGAAACAATTCAAAACTATATAAAAGAGAGCCAAAGAGATAGCACCGATTCAGGTTCCGGCTATTTATTGAAAGCCATAAGCTCACTCACTTGTGACGATTCTTCTGCAGGGGGTTATTTTAGAGCTTTAGCTGAGATTTTTAAGAATTCTATACCAATAGCAACAGATTTCATTAAACTCCCATACCAGGCAGATATTAATAGAAACGAGACAGTCTCTACGGCCTTGATAATAAAAGAAATTATCGAATCAGCGGAAATATTGGTAAAATACAAGGGGTATATTGATAGAGAAAAGAGAATTGCAGACAAAATTCTTAAATTAGAAGATATAAAAATACCGACAGATTTCGAATATGCCTCTTTAAAATCACTCTCCATAGAGTCAAGACAAAAACTTGCTAAACATAAACCTAAGACCATTTCTCAGGCATCCAGAATCCCCGGAGTTTCACCATCGGATATCTCTGTATTGCTTGTCTACTTTGGAAGATAGAAAATGTTCCATGAGGAACAACGGAGCCTATTCTAATGGTAAAGACAGGTGAAGTTTCGCTAAACCATTGGTCAAACCCTCGTTGAAAGAGAGCAATAAGGCAGATCGCTCAATAGTATAACTTACAGATTCCATAAAATTTATTGAAGATTCAATCTCTGTCTCCTCTATTTTGGGGTATTCGTTCTTAAGAACGGAGATTAAAGCCTCAACTTCGACCGGATTTTTTGCATTAGTTTCAAGAACTTTTATTTTGTTGCTGTTCAAATCGTCCGGATAAGCAATATAATAAAGAACATGATCGCTTTTTTCATTGCTTGGTTGAAACTTTTTACATGACCCACCTCTGCTTTTCGCCTCTAGCAGTGCATAACTGAGAATCTCCTTAGGCCAAAGAAAATGGGTATCTGAGAAGGAAACTGTTCGCAATAAGAATAGTTCGGAAGCGTTGATATCAGAAGCTATTATGGAATTCTCGTTGGGCTTGACATGGGAAGCCGTTATGAAAGTTGATAAACCCTTTGATATTACTACGTCAAAAGTGGACTTAATGTAAAATTGATAAAGGCTTTCGCTTGCAGGTTTAACTAACATATATGATAAGCCGGCCAAACTACAATCTTTTATTGCAGCATTAATCAAAATTTTAGAGTAAGAGTTACCTCTATGTTCGGGAAGTGTCCCTACAGCATAGATGTAACCACCTCTGTAAATGTCGTTATTGAATGTTGTAAACGATGGGATAACAGATAGGCAAGAAACAAAAAGGTCCTCCTCAAGTCCTAACAGCCAAGTTTTGGTATATGGGAGGCAATACTTAAGATAATTATCTATATAAGCCTGATCATCACTAAAACAAGCTCTCCATATCTTAAGTATATGTTCATTGTCTTTGACCTGGGCCAATCTAATAATCATCTAGCTGTCATACTTGTAAATGTCGTTAATAATGTCGGCATATTTTGCCTTAATTTTGTTCCTCTTAAGCTTGAGCGTTTGAGATAACATTTCATTAAGCGGAGTCCACTCGTCGTTTATAAGCTTTGTTCTCTTTATTTGTTCATGTGCTGCAAGCTTTTGATTCACAATACCAATCTCCCTTCCAATTTTCTTTTGAACTTCAGGATTTTTTATCAGTTCATCATTGTCTGCAAATTGAATTTTATGTTTAGCGGCCCAGAAATGAAGAGAGTTAAAAGCTGGAATTATAATAGCAGAAGCAAATTTTTGATTTTCTCCGACCACCATGCAATTTTCTATGTATGAAGATTCTTTTAACATGTTTTCAATAACCTGCGGGGCAACATATTTTCCGGACGAGAGTTTAAAAATCTCCTTCTTTCTGTCGGTAATTTTCAGGAAAATCTTATCTGTCATCACTCCAATATCACCTGTGTGAAGCCATCCGTCGCTATCTATTACTGTTTTTGTGTACTCGGGATCTTTGTAGTAACCCATCATAACATGTGGCCCGCGTGTTAATATCTCACCATCTTCTGCAATCATCATCTCTGTTCCTTCCATTGCTTTACCAACAGTACCAATCTTAATGATCTTCTCTTTGGGGTTGTTTACCGCAATTACGGGAGAGGCTTCTGTCATACCATATCCCTCGAATATATACATTTTTGCAGCCGTGAAGAGCCTTATTATTTTTGCCTGAATTGCCGATCCTCCTGAAACGATCAACATTTCTTTGCCTCCGAGTTTTTCTCTCCACTTACTGTAAACAAGCTTATCTGCTAATGCATACTGTTGATTATAAAGCCAATTGTTCTTTGTGTAATCATACTTACATGCAATGCGGAAAGCCCAGTGATAAATAACTTTTTTAATACCTTTAAGATCCTTTCCGGCGGCCTCGAGCTTGTTAAACATCATCTCCAATACTCTTGGAACAGCACAGAAGCCATCTGCATGACAGTCTGCCAAATCACTTGCAATCGTAGCAAGACTCTCTGCATAGTAAATGCTTATGCCAACATATTGATAGTCATAGTTCATGCCTCTTTCATAAATGTGACACAGGGGAAGGAAGCTTAGCATTTTGTGTCTGAAGTCCTTACTTTGTTGAACGGCAGTGCCTATAAAATTGAAAACCAGATTCTTATGCGAAAGCATAACTCCCTTTGGAGTTCCTGTAGTTCCGGAGGTATAAATTATTGTTGCAAGTTCATTTTCGTCAATAGATTTCTTATTCTCTTCAATAACAGCAGCAAACTCAGATGCTTTTTCCTCTCCGAGTTTGTAAAGATCCGATATAGATTTTATTCCCGGAATATCATCCATTGAATAAATATCAGGAGAGGTTTTCATTTTAGCTATAACGGGAGAGATCTTTTTTAAGATGGAATCTCCACCTACAAATATGATTTTTGCATCGCTGTGGTTGAAAATATGAGCATAGTCATCTGAACTTAATGTCGTGTAGACAGGAACATGTACTAAGTGGGCCAGGGAGAGCCCCATATCTATAAAATTCCACTCAGGTCTGTTACTGCATATGGTAATTACTTTATCCATAGGCTTTAAGCCCAAAGCAAGAAATGCATATGATAGTGTGTGAGACTTTTGGTAATAGTCTTCTACAGAGTGTTTTATCCACTTCCCGTTAACTCTTCTGCTTAAAATGTCATCTTTCTGGTATTGAGTCCTAAGCTTCTCTAAGAGATCAAAAATCCTTGTTACTTCCATAATGTAGGTTTTTTAAGTAGTTATATTACACTAACAATTTTATGTCGCTTACAAATTTATCGATATCCTCTTTTCTTGTGTTGAAAGAGCACATCCATCGTACCTCGATTGTATCTTCATCCCATATATAGAAACAGTGTCTCTCCTGGAGTTTTGCACATAGATCCTTTGGTAGACAGGCGAATACAGCATTCGTTTCAACCGGTCTGCTAATTCTGACTTGTGAAATAGACTTAAGTTCACTTTCCAGATATTTTGCCATACTATTGGAATGGCCGGCAAGTTTAAGATTCAATCCCCCGCTCAAATATGCTTCAAATTGTGCAGCAATAAATCTGTTTTTGGAAAATAGTTGTGCTGCTTGTTTTCTGATATATAAAAAGTTCTCTGCCAGTTCTTTCTTAAAAAACACAACAGCTTCTCCAATTAGAAGACCGTTTTTTGTTCCACCAAACGATATGGCATCGACCCCCAGATCTGCAGTAAAACTTTTAACGGGCATGTTCAAAGAGGCTGAGGCATTTGATATTCTTGAGCCATCAATGTGCAGATAACAATTATTTTGATGCATAAGCTCTGCTAATTCCTTTATCTCCTTTGGGGTATAAAGAGTACCAAGCTCTGTTGGCTGTGAGATTGAAAGTACTTTTACCTGAGCATGATGTTGAAAGCCAAACCCTTTTAGCTCTTTTTTGACATTTTCAATACTGACTTTGCCGTCTTTTGTGGGTATAGGTATCAGCTTGCAACCTGTCATCTTCTCTGGGGCTGCGCACTCGTCCATATTTATATGAGCGCTATCCGGGCAGAGAATGGCATTATAGCTTTTTGTTAGTGCTTTGAGCGCTAAAATATTAGCACCGGTTCCATTGAAGACAAAAAAAGGCTCGGCCTCCTCTCCCAGTTGCTCCTTGAATAGTCTCGTAGCAGACTTCGTAATCTCATCCTCGCCGTAGGCAACTGTAAAATCTTTGTTAGCTTTTATTATGGCATCGAGTATTTCCGGAGCTATACCGGAGTGATTATCACTTCCAAAACTATGTAACATACAAAATATTATAGAATTAATAAAAAATCAGATAGTGTAAATATAATAAAAAAACCCTTTGGCATCTATCCAAATGGTTTTTGTTTAACTTGTATCTGTTGAAACTATAGAATAGCTTTATATGCAGTAGCATCCAAAAGGGAATCAACTTCAGATGGATCAGACATTTGAATTTTTATCATCCAGCCTGATTCGTATGGATCTTTGTTAACCCACTCCGGAGAATCCTCGAGATGTGAGTTTACCTCAATAATTTTGCCCGATACAGGCATAAAAGCATCAGCAACAGTTTTCACTGCTTCGATCGCTCCAAAAACCTCGGTTTTAGCCAGTGTTTCGCCTTCAGTTTGGATATCAACAAAAACAATATCTCCTAGTTGTCCTTGTGCGAAGTCTGTGATACCTACTGTGGCGATATCACCTTCTACCTTCACCCACTCGTGGTCATTGGTGTACTTAAGATTTGCCGGTATATTCATATATTTAATGATTAGATTTTTCGCAAATGTACTAAAAAAAATAATATTATAAACGTTTTAACGCGAACTTAATCAACTCCTCAAGACGACAATCCGGATTCTCCTTGAGCAGGAGATCAATTACTTTGTCCACATTAGCTCGATTAAATCCTAAAAGGACAAGAGCACTTGTGGCCTCTTCTATTAGAGCAGAATTTGCGGTAGCCATGAACGAGGAGGAACCCCAGGAGTTATTGCCTTTAACTATTTTATCTTTTAGTTCTATAAGCATTCTTTGTGCAGTTTTTAACCCGATGCCCTTGATGCTTTTCAGCTTATCTATGTCTCCGCTGATTATTGCATTCCTTATCTCATCCGATGACATGGAAGAGAGCATCATCCTGGCTGTATTGGGGCCTATCCCGGAGACATCAAGCAAGAGACAAAATATGAAACGCTACTCCTTATCGAAAAAACCGTACAAAAGTTCGGTATCTTCCATAAGATGGTGGTATATAAACAATTTTACTTCGCTGTCTGATTTTAGTTTGGAGTAGGTCTGCAGAGAAATTAATATCTTATATCCAATATTGTTTGTCTCCAGTACCACTTCCGTAGGGTTAAGCTCTGTTAACTTGCCTTTGATATAGTCGTACATAATTGCTTTTAATAAACATTTATGGCAAATTTATGTTTTTTAAGATAGAAACAGAAACTTAGTTTTGCTATTTTTGCAAATCGAGGATTCTGGAAATAAACACAAATACAAATAAATGGAGCTGATTAAGAACATTAGCGAGATAAGGGAGCTTTTTCCTGCACTTAAACAGAGTGTAAATGGTAAAGATTTGGTCTATTTTGATAATGGAGCAACCGCGCAGAAACCAATATCTGTTATTGAGCTCATAAATAAAATGAACTCGGGATTGAATGGTAATATTCACAGAGCAGTTCACGAGCTGAGTGCCAGGAGCACAGAACTGTATGAGGAAGCAAGAAGTGAAATTCAGACGTTTCTCAATGCAAAAGAGCGGGAAGAGATAGTTTTTACCTCTGGTACTACTGCCTCCATTAATTTGGTTGCCAACAGCTTTTGCCAGAAATTTTTGAATAAAGGAGATGCAATAATTATAACTGAAGCAGAACACCACTCGAACATTGTTCCATGGCAGATGGCCTGTGAAAGGAGTGGGGCAGAATTAAGAGTACTTCCGGTAGATGATAAAGGAGTATGGAAATTGGAAAAACTGCCGGAAATTCTGGGCAGCAAAGTGAAAATTATATCTGTTGCCCACATTTCAAATGTTTTAGGGATAATCAACCCTATAAAAGACTTGATCGGGATTGCCCACAAAAAGGGAATACCTGTTTTGATTGACGGAGCTCAGGGTATTGTACACACCCGGGTAGATGTGCAAGAGCTTGACTGTGACTTTTATGTCTTCTCTGGACATAAAATCTATGGCCCTACAGGCACAGGAGTACTTTATGGAAAGAGAGAGATTTTAGATAAAATGCCTCCTTGGATGGGAGGCGGCGATATGGTTGGAACTGTTTCATTTGAAAAGACAACTTATGCAGAACTCCCGCTAAAATTTGAGGCCGGGACTCCAAACTTTATTGGAGCAGCGGCATTTGGCGAGGCGGTAAGGTTTGTTCAAACAATTGATAATGAATTTTTGAAAAATCATGAAGATGAGATGGTTAATTATCTTTTGGAAAAACTTGCAACGATTGAAGGATTGAAACTATATGGGTTAGCACCTAATAAAATTCCTCTCTTCTCATTTACAGTAGAAGGTGTGCATCCAACAGATCTGGCAATGTTGATGGATAAGATGGGTATTGCGTTACGTTCCGGGCAGATGTGTTCAGAACCATTGATGACTAAATACGGGGTGACAGGAATGCTGAGAGCTTCTTTGGCGATGTATAACACTCTGGAGGAGGCAGAATATTTTATTGAATATCTAAGGCGATCTGTAAAAATGCTGTCATAATCACAGAACTTAGAGCATAAATAACTTACAGTATAGATAACGATGTATAGTAATATGAACATAAGCGTAATATATAATGACAATTAAAGAATCAGAACAAGAAATAGTCGAAGAGTTCTCGACCTTTACGGATTGGCTGGACAAGTATGAATATTTAATAGAACTTGGAAAGTCCTTGCCAATAATAAGTGATAACGGGAGGCAAGAGAGTAATCTTATAAAGGGCTGTCAATCCAGAGTTTGGCTAGCTGCAGACTACAAAGATGATAAGGTATATTTTACCGCCGACAGTGATGCAATAATTACAAAAGGTATAATTTCGTTGTTGATCAGAGTCTTCTCCGGGAGAACACCAAAAGAGATAGCGGAGGCAGATCTGGGTTTTATCGGGGAAATAGGTTTGCAGGACAACCTTTCGCCTACAAGGGCTAACGGCCTGGTCTCAATGATAAAACAGATAAAATTTTATGCACTGGCATTTGCAGCGAACAAATAGATAATAGTTGAGAAGTTTAATGATGAATGAAGTGAATACAGAGAAAAATATTGTAATGGCCCTTAAACAGGTGTTTGACCCGGAGATTCCGGTAAATATTTACGACCTTGGGTTGGTTTACGAAATTAAGATAGACGATAATAAAAAGGCTTTCATAAAGATGACCCTAACAGCTCCCAATTGTCCGATGGTTGACGAGTTGCTGCAAGATGTCCACGATGCTGTATCTGATGTACCGACAATTGAAGATGTAGCTATAGAGTTGACCTTTGACCCGCCTTGGGACAAAAGCAGAATGAGCGAAGAAGCTTTGTTGGAGCTGGAATTTTTGTAGATTAGATAATGGAATATTATGTCAGTAGCTTATCTGCTGTTGGGCAGCAATCAGGGAGAGAGGGCGGCAATTTTGCAAAAGGCTCGAGAGAGGTTACAACAACTTTCCGTTGCACCGATTGGAGTATCATCTCTTTACGAAAGTGAGCCGTGGGGATTTGAAGCGGAGACGTGGTTTATAAATCAGGCAGTAAAAATTGATACAGACTTAAAGCCTCATGATTTGTTAATGAAGATTTTGGAAATTGAGAAGAGCCTTGGCAGAGTGAGGGAGAATGGGGGTGAAAGGATTGCGGGATATAGTTCCAGAACAATAGATATTGATATATTATTTTATGAAGATATTGTTAATGACACTGTTGATCTTCAATTGCCGCATCCGAGAATGCATCTGAGAAGGTTTGTATTATTACCCCTCTCAGAAATTGCCCCCGGGTTAATCCATCCGGTTCTGAATGTGAGTATAAAAAAATTGCTGGAAGAGTGCAAGGACAAATCAAAAATCAAAAAATCAAGGAACAATTGAGACGGTAGCTGTTTTTGGGGAAAGAGATGTCAAATTTTATCTTTGCAGTTGTTCTTGGTAATATGCTGAATTACGATAAGAGGTATTCTAAAGTTTTCCACATAAAAAGGACACTTTGGCGTCGTTTGAGGTAAGTACTTATTTTTTAGCATTTTGAAAAACGCATTTCTTAATTTTGCGCGAAA
>Ga0209746_1001372_pt1 | contig 11724 bp, 7 predicted proteins | sample BarGraNGADG00211_3_FD_184496 | JGI IMG/M metagenome (GOLD analysis project Ga0209746, IMG submission 184496) | Arctic peat soil microbial communities from Barrow, Alaska - Barrow Graham LP Ref core NGADG0011-211 (SPAdes) (version 2) | ecosystem: Environmental > Terrestrial > Soil > Wetlands >...
CTTATTCTGTTTACCTTTGTACACTTTTTTCAGCTTAATCGGGAAAACAGGAAAAAGGTAATACGGACAAAGGGTGAAAAATAAAAAATTCTTTATCGAGACCTATGGTTGCCAGATGAATTTTTCTGACAGTGAGATCGTTGCATCGATCCTTGAAGAGGGAGGTTTTGGCAGCACGAAGGATATCATGGATGCCGATATGATCTTTATCAATACCTGTTCGATCCGGGATAATGCAGAACAGCGGGTACGAAAAAGGCTGGGATACATGCAATCCCTGAAGAAGAAAAATCCGGGGCTGGTCATCGGAATGCTGGGATGCATGGCGGAACGGCTGAAGACACAATTGCTGGAAGAAGAGCAGGTACTGGATCTTATAGCCGGGCCGGATTCCTATCGTGACCTGCCCCGGCTGATGGCCGAGGTGGAATCGGGCAGAAAGGCTGTCAACACCTTGCTTTCCATTGAAGAAACTTACGCCGATATTTCCCCGGTGCGCTATGATTCCAACGGGATATCGGCTTTCATCTCGATCATGCGGGGCTGTGAGAATTATTGTGCATATTGTGTTGTGCCATATGTGAGGGGACAGGAACGAAGCCGGGATAGTATTTCCATCACACAGGAAGCAGAGACACTCTTTCACAAAGGTTTCCGGGAGGTAACCCTGCTGGGGCAGAATGTCAACTCCTACCATTGGATCCAGGATGGGACGAAAACCGCGTTTGCCGAACTCCTGGAAAAAGTGGCCCGGGTGAACCCATTGCTACGGATCCGTTTTGCCACTTCGCATCCCAAAGACCTTTCTGATGAACTGCTCCAAACCATGGCCCTATATAAGAACATTTGCAAAGCCATCCATCTCCCGGTGCAATCGGGCAGCACCAGCATCCTCGACCACATGAACCGCGGATACACGCGCGACCAGTACCTTGAACGCACCGCTGCGATCCGGAGCTTCCTCCCCGATTGTGCCATTTCAACTGACATTATTGCCGGTTTCTGTGATGAAACGGAAGAAGATCACAAAGAAACATTATCTCTCATGGAACAGGTGGGATTTGATTATGCATATATGTTCCGTTATTCTGAGAGACCGGAAACCCTGGCGGCAGACCGGTACAAAGACAATGTTCCCGCAGAGATCAAAGACCGGAGGTTGCGGGAGATCATCGACCTTCAACAAAAACTCTCTTACCAAAGCAATAAAAAAGATGTTGGTAAAACATTTGAATTGCTGATTGAGAGTTTTTCAAAACGTTCCGATGAGTTTTTTTCAGGCCGGAATTCACAGAACAAAGTGGTAGTATTCCCCGTAACCAGCAATAACCCCGGAGATTATGTCCGTGTAAAAATCAACCGGTTCACGTCTGCAACACTGATCGGTGAAGCAATTTAAAAATAAGATATACCTTATTTTGACATACAGATATGACTTTGATTCAAACACACACTGTATTTGCAGGATGGTGAAATTTTTCGGTTTACGAAAAAAGTTTACCTTTGCGCTCTGAAAAATTGAAGCCAAACCATTATTTTATAAAAATTTTCAATCCCTATCGGGGAATCCCCATGCTATTTCGCCTGGGTATGTGATTAAAATAATACATATGAAGAAGATTACCGGTTTTTCATTTACTTACCTGCTTCTTATAGGTATGATCCTCGTTACCTTAAGTTCTTGCCTGACACAAAAACAGGTAAAATATCTTCAGCGAAAACAAAAAGAAGATACTACTCATTCCTATCAGAACCGCAGGACGTCGGATTATAAGATACAGCCACATAATAACCTGTATATCCGGATTTACGGCCTGGATGAAAAATCCTTTCTTTTCTTCAATAAACAATCCGGTATCACTAATTATGCTGTAGAATCCTCGGAAATCGGGTTGTACCTCGACAGTTACATGGTTAATGACTCAGGCTATATTGATTTTCCGCTGATCGGGAAAATTTTTGTGAAAGACCTGAAGGTTGATCAGGCAAAAAACATGATCCAGTCACTGGTAAATGAATACCTGAAAAATGTTACCGTGACCCTGAAGATGGTGAACTTTAACATAACGGTCCTTGGGGAAGTCGTAAGACCGGGAAGTTACAAGGTATACCAGGATAAGATCAATATCTTTGAAGCGATTTCGCTTGCAGGTGACCTGACCGCATTTTCCAACCGCCAGAAGGTTGCATTGGTGCGGCAAACGAAAGAAGGCTCCCGGGTGATCTACCTTAACCTGAACAGCATTGATATCCTGAGCTCGCAATATTATTACCTGGAACCCAATGACATCCTTTACTTCGCCCCGCTGGGGATCAAGCGGTGGGGAACAGAGACTTTCCCGTGGGCGCTCATTTTCAGTGCAATTTCGACGGCATTGTTATTGATTAGTTACCTCAAATTATAAAACAAAGGGCAATGGAAGAGAATTCTCAGTTGGGTGACCAGCAACAATCCATCGATTACAAAGCGATATTTTTCAAATTACTCAGATACTGGTATCTTTTTGTTTTGATGATTTTTTTGGCATTATTAATTGCCTTTCTTTTCAACAAATATACCCGGCCGATTTATGAAGTAACGACCACTGTTCTTCTGAAAGAAAAATCCGACAAAAAGATCGATCCCCAGGATATGCTCGGGTTCGGCTTTGGCAGCAAGGACCAAAACGTTCAGAATGAAATCGGTGTTCTGACATCTTACAGCATGATATACCGGACCGTTTCCAATATCGGTTTTGAAGTATCTTATTTTTCCGAAGAGAATTTTATTACTTCCGATCTTTATAAAAAGTCTCCCTTTATCGTAGAATTTGACCGTAACTTTCCCCAGCCATTTGATTTGCGTTTTGATATTACCATTTTATCAAAAGATCTATATAGGCTTGAAACGAAAGAAGAGAATGTGCGTTTTTATGATTATTCTCAGGAAAAGCTCCTTGACAGGAGTCCTATAAAAGTCAATTATGATCAAACGCTTTCCTTTGGGAAAGAAGTTATTACGCCCTATTTTAAATTTAAAATCGTTTTAAATTCCACTTTCGACCCTAAGAAAGACATCAATCGTTCCCTGTATTTCCTGCTGAATGATTATGAGGGCCTGGTACGCGAATTCAATAATTTTAAGATTGATCGCCTCACCAAAGAATCTTCCATATTGCAGATTAAGATAACCGGCGGAAATATCAATAAACTTTCTGATTTCTTAAATGCCCTGACAAAGGAATACCTTGAAAGGGGATTAGAGAAAAAGAACCTGGTCACCACGCGTACCATTGCTTTTATCGACAATGAGTTGAAGGGCATCTCGGATTCTCTTTCTTTTTCTGAGAGAGCTCTGCAGGTTTTCAGATCCAAGAACGAGATTATGAGCCTGGACGAAGAATCCAAGCAGGTCTTTGAAAGAATGGTCAAGTTACAGGAGGAGAAAGCAAAACTTATTGTGCAGTCAAAGTACTTAGAAAACCTTAAAGAGTACCTTGAAAAAAACACAAAATTAGATGAGTTGGTCATTCCTTCATCCATGGGAGTTGAGGATCTTTTGCTGAATGAACTTACCATGCAGATGACTAAACTGTATACGGAAAAGACTGAAATGACGCAATTCTCAAGAGAGAAAAGCCCGTCTATAAAATCCTTGGATATCCAGATTAATTCCACGAAGAGTGCCATTTTTGAAAATATCAAGAATGCCATCAAAACCAATAACATTGCATTGAAGGACATTGACGGAAGGATTGGTGTCATTCTTTCGAGGATCAATCAACTTCCCGAGACACAACGGGTGCTTATCGGCATTGAACGGAAATTCAAACTTACCGATGCTATTTACACCTACCTCCTGCAGAAAAGGTCGGAGGCCCAGATCACTCAGGCAGCAAACCTTCCCGACAATGAGGTCCTGGATAATGCGAGAACTGAAAAAAACACCCCTGTTTACCCGAAAAAAAGCCTGAATTATCTGATCGCCCTGATCATAGGATTGATCATTCCCGTTGTTTTTGTTCTCGGAAAAGATTACCTGAACGACAAGATCATGGAACGGGAGGATGTGGAAAAGATCACCTCCATTCCCATCATCGGCCATGTTATTCACTCCGATAAAGAAAGCAAAGTAGTGGTGATGGATTCCCCGAAATCATCGATTGCCGAATCTTTCCGGTCAATCCGCACCAACCTGCAGTACCTGCTTCAGGGGAAAGAAAAGCAGACCATCCTTGTTACTTCTGATATGGTGAGCGCAGGCAAGACGTTCTGTTCCATAAACCTTGCTTCGATCTTTGCCATGTATGGTAAAAAAACGCTGCTGATGGGATTTGACCTCCGCAAGCCAAAAATCTACAAAGACTTTGGCCTTACAAACGACGAAGGGATCAGTTCTTACCTGATCAACAAAAGCAGTATTGAAGCTATTATTCAGAAATCCGGTGTGGAGAACCTGGACATCATCATGGCCGGGCCCGTTCCGCCCAATCCTTCCGAACTTATCGCCTCGGATAAGGCAGGAATGATGTTTGCCCTCCTGAAGGAAATGTACGATTTTATCATCATTGACACGCCGCCGATCGGGCTTGTCACCGATGGCTTCCTGCTGATGAAGTACGCCGATGCCAACCTGATCCTGGTCAGGCAGAATTTCACCCATAAAAAGGTTTTTGCTTCTATCATGCGTGATTTGGAAAAGCGGAAGTTGCCGAACCTTGCCATCATCATCAATGATGTGAAGCTTTCGAGAAATTCATACGGGTACGGTTACGGATATGGTTACGGGTATGGATATGGGTATGGTTACGGGTACGGGCATGGTTACGGGTACGGATATTATTCCGAAGACCGGAAGGCAGAGAAAAAATCTGTTTTGAAAAGAATTTTTGGGAGATCGTAGTGTGTCAGTTACGTCATTTACAGGAGTTAGAATCCGAAGCAATATTTGTTATCAGGGAAGTTGCTGCCCAATTTGAGCGGCCCTCCCTGTTATTCTCCGGGGGCAAAGATTCGATCGTGCTGGTATACCTTGCACAAAAGGCCTTTTGGCCGGCCCGGATTCTTTTTCCGCTTGTCCACATCGATACCGGCCATAATTTTGAAGAAACCCTGCAGTTCCGTGATGCGCTCGTGGAGAAATTCCATGCCCGGCTGATCGTGGGTTCTGTCCAGGAATCGATCGACACGGGAAGGGTTATCGAGGAACAGGGCTACAATGCCAGCAGGAATGTACTTCAAACGGTAACCCTTTTGGATACCATCGAGAAGTATAAATTTGATGCAGCCATTGGCGGGGGCCGGCGTGACGAAGAAAAAGCCCGCGCAAAGGAACGGTTCTTCTCACACCGGGATGAATTCGGCCAATGGGACCCCAAGAACCAACGGCCTGAACTCTGGAACATCTTCAACGGGAAGAAAAGGATGGGCGAACACTTCCGTATATTTCCCATCAGCAACTGGACTGAGATGGACATCTGGCAGTATATCCTTCATGAAAACATTGACTTACCCGGTATTTATTATACGCATGAGCGGAAAGTTTTTAACCGCGATGGCGTCTGGCTTGCCTGGGCGCCTTTCATGAAACTGAAGGAGAAAGAAAAGATAGAAATCAGGAGGGTCAGGTGCCGTACGGTTGGCGACATCACCTGCACGGGTTTGTCGCTTTCAACGGCTAACTCACTCGAAGATATCATCCGGGAGATCGCAGCCACACGCGTGACTGAAAGAGGCGGAAGATACGACGACCAGCGTTCGGATGCCGCCATGGAAGACCGGAAAAAAGAAGGCTATTTTTAATACTGTTAAGAAGGCATGACAAAGCATCAGGATAGCAGCGGTGAGTTCTCCAGCAAAGTGTACCTTGAGATGGAATTGCTTCGTTTTACGACGGCCGGCAGTGTAGATGATGGAAAAAGTACGCTGATCGGGCGCTTACTTTACGACAGCAAATCCATTTTTGAAGACCAGCTGGATGCAGTCAAAAAGGCCAGCCTGAAAAAAGGAAGTGAACACCTCAACCTGGCACTGCTCACCGATGGACTCCGTGCCGAAAGGGAACAAGGCATCACCATTGATGTTGCCTACCGCTATTTTGCAACGCCCCACCGGAAATTCATCATCGCCGATACCCCTGGCCATATCCAGTATACCCGCAATATGGTTACCGGCGCCTCTACAGCCAATGCAGCCATCATCCTGATCGACGCCCGGAACGGAGTAACCGAACAAACCCATCGTCACGCTTACATTGCCTCCCTGCTTGAGATCCCGCACATCATCGTTTGCATTAACAAAATGGATCTTCAGGATTACAGAGAGGAGGTTTTTAACCGGATAATGACAGATTTCAAATCCTTTTCCGACCAGGTATTCCCGGGGAAAGATGTCCGTTTTATCCCTATCAGCGCACTGCACGGCGACAATGTTGTGGACCCCTCGGAGAACATGGATTGGTATCAAGAAGGAACCCTTCTTCAGGCCCTGGAGAACATTCCCATTTCAAATGATCATAACCTTACGGATGGTCGCTTCCCGGTTCAATTCATCATCCGTCCCGAATCCAATGAGTTTCATGATTACCGTGGATATGCCGGACGCATTGCCGGAGGTTTCTTTCACAAAGGCGACCGTGTACTTGTCCTTCCTTCACGGATCCCATCGGTTATAACTTCCATCAACACCTTTAACAATACGCAGGAAGAAGCATTCGCCCCAATGTCGGTTACACTTACCCTTGCAGATGCTATTGATATCAGCCGTGGAGACATGATCGTTCAGGAGAACAATATGCCCCGCGAAAGTACTACGATCGAGGTGATGCTCTGTTGGATGAACCAACGTCCGCTGCAGGTGAATGGGAAATATGCCGTAAAACACACCACACGGGATGTGCGCTGCATGGTCAGGGAGGTTAAATACATCCTGAACATCAATACGCTTGAAAAACAGGAAGAGGAGAAGGTTGTGAAACTGAATGATATTGCCTGTGTTGTGCTGCAGACCACCAAGCCCCTGTTCTACGATCCTTATTCCGTAAACAGGATTACCGGCAGCCTGATCCTGATTGATGAATCCACCAACGAGACGATGGGGGCAGGAATGATCCTTTAATCATGTGTTTTCCACAATAAACAGAAAAAAATCGAGTTATCAGGATATTCAGAAACGCTTGTTTTTCTTAACCTTTATTTCATGATAACGATGCGAAATTCCATTATCTCCCTGTTTCTTTTTCTGGTAATGATAACAGGCTTTGCCCAGACAACTGGCATCGGCCAATGGAGAGACCACCTTCCCTATTCCAATTGCATTGCCGTAAAAGAAGTCGGAAGCAGGATTTACTGTGCCACACCCTATTCCATCTTTTATTACGATAAAGAGGATAACAGCATTCAACGGATCAACAAGATCAATGGCCTTTCGGATATCGGGATCTCGGCCATGAACTATAACGCGACGTATAATACCCTGGTGATCGCTTATACCAATGCCAACATCGATCTTATCAAGAACAATACAATCCTTAACATTTCGGATATAAAACGGGCATCTATTCTTGGGAACAAAACCATAAACGATATTTATTTCATAGGGCAGTATGCCTATCTTTCCTGTGGTTTCGGAATTGTGGTGCTGGATGTGGATAAAGAGGAGATCCATGACACATATTACATCGGAACCAATGGAGCCCAGATTAACGTGCTCGGCCTGACGAAAGATGATCAAGACACCCTCTTTGCAGCAACAGAAAAGAACGGCATTTACCTTGCCTACGCCAAAAGTCCCAACCTGGCAAATTACCAATCCTGGAAACAAGATACCAGGTTGACCACAGTGAAAAAATACGACAACATCATCACCTTTAACGGTCAGGTGGTCGTGAGCCAGTACCAAACATCCCCAGCGGCAGATACCCTCTACCGCTATTCAAACGGCCAATGGGGCAAATGGGTGATGGATTTTTCGAGTCCTGTTTCGCACATGGAAGCGAGCCATGGGAAACTGGTTATTTCCTGTGATCATTTTGTGAAATATTTTGATCAGGATTTTAACCTCATCAACGGGATATACAGCTATAACGGAGCATATCCCAGTCCGTCAGATGCTGTATTTGATGCAGGCGGACTGATCTGGATCGCCGATAAAAATGACGGCTTGGTATCCCTGGATATTACCGGAAACTTCAATCCGATCAATATCAGTGGGCCTCTTTCCCCCCTCGTTTTTGCCGTTACCGCATATGGAAATGATGTTTATGTTGTTCCGGGAGGATATGACGCCTATGATCCGTTCTTCAGACAACCAGCGATTTATCACTACAACGGCATTTCCTGGACCAACATGACTGCCGCTACAGATCCCGGTTTGGCGCAGATTTGGGATCTTTCAACTGTCAGCGTTGATCCCAGTGATCCGAGAAGAATCTATTCCGGTTCGTTCACTCGTGGATTGCTTGAACTCTACGACGGTAAAGTGGTAAACCATTATGTTGAATGGAACAGTACGCTCAGACATCACAGTTTAGTAACAGATACCAGCGATATCCGGGTCGGGGGCACTGCTTTTGACAGCGACGGGAACCTCTGGGTGGTGAATTCCCGTAACAACTGGTGCATCTCGCGATATTGCAAAACTTGCAACCCGAAATGGACCGGCTACAATGTTCCTATCCTTGGCAATGATGACCTAGGTCAGCTGATCATCGACCACAATAACCAGAAATGGGTGATAATGCGCATCCTGACATCTGTCCCCGGCTCCCTGCTGGTTTTTAAAGAAGATCCTACGACTCCTGCAAACAGCAAATACATCATGCTGAACCAGCAGCCAGGCAGCGGGAATATTCCTGGGCAGGCTGTTTTTGCAATGGCTGTTGATAAGAACGGGCAGGTATGGATTGGAACAGAAAAAGGGATTGGCGTTTTCTTTAACCCCGAAAACATCTTTACCGGCCAGGATTTTGACGCACAGCAGATCCTGGTGCAGCAAGGGGCCTATGTTCAGTATCTGATGGAAAATGAAAAAGTGACCGCGCTGGCCGTTGATGGCGCCAACCGTAAATGGATCGGCACCGAAGGCGGAGGATTGTATTTATTTTCGGAAGACGGAACAAAACAGATCAACCATTTTACCACCGAAAATAGTCCGCTACTATCCGACAATATTCTTGCACTGGCCATTGGTCCGGAAACCGGGGAAGTGTTTATCGGTACCGACCAGGGGCTTGTCTCTTACAAAGGAACTGCAACCGAAGGAGATGAAAACTTCTCCTGTGTTTATGCATATCCCAATCCTGTAAAAGAAGATTATGACGGGTTAATCGGTATCAAGTGCCTTGTTACCAATGCCCAGGTTCGTATTACCGATATCGAAGGTAATCTTATCTTTTCCACCAAGGCAGAAGGTGGCCAGGCAGTTTGGGATGGAAAGAATTTCAACGGGAGAAAGGCCAAAAGCGGGGTTTACCTGGTTTATGCCGGTAACAATACCGGAACCCAGAAAATCGTAACCAAAATTCTCATTATTCATTAATGTTTCATCAGACCAAGGGAATCGCCATCCATGCGACCAAATTCTCGGAAACCAGCAGTGTTGTAAAGATCTATACCGAACTTTTCGGGCTGCAGTCATACCTTATAAAGGGAGTTCGGAAACAGAATGCAAAGATCAAACCCGGGCTTTTCCAACCCCTTACACTTCTTGACCTTGTGGTTTATCACAAGGAAAAATCTTCACTTCAAAATTTAAAGGAGGCAAATTATTCCCATCCTTACCAGGCTATTCCTTTCGACATCCGGAAAAGTTCCATTGCACTCTTTATCAACGAACTTATCTATAAGACCATCCATGAAGAAGAGCCACACCCGGAACTCTTTTCGTTTCTTTATGATACCTGCCTCCAATTGGATGCAACCGTTGACAATTTTTCGCTTTTTCACCTGGTTTTTTCTCTGCAGTTCACCCGATACCTCGGGTGTATGCCACAATTTAATTATTCCGGCAAGACCCCGTTTCTGAACCTCCGGGAAGGAATTTTCCAGTCAAGTGTTCCCGAACACCGTGATTTCCTGGATCCCGCAATGAGCCACATTTTCTTTCAACTGTTGCAGACCCAGGAAGGAGTAGGTGCCTCTATCCAGGTACCCGCCAAAACCCGGGATACGTTGTTGGAAATGATCCTTTTTTATTACCGTTTGCATGTGCCGGGATTCAGGGAAATGCAATCCCATCATATACTGCATACGGTACTGGGATAAGCCTCCACATCCAGGTTTTTCGTTATCTTTGCCCAAAATCTTACAACTATGTCACAGGTACTGAGTGACCAAGAGAAGATCCGCCGCGACTCACTGAATGAACTTTTACGGTTAGGAATTAATCCTTACCCGCCGGATACGGTTGAAGTCAATGCGCATGCCACAGAAATAAAGAAAAAATTTGCAGAAGATCAATCGCTTTTCCAGGATGTCAGCATTTCCGGGAGGATCATGAGCCGGAGAATCATGGGAGCAGCCTCGTTTGTTGAGATTCAGGATTCAACCGGCAGGATTCAGCTGTACGTGAAACGGGATGATATCTGTGCCGGTGAAGACAAAACCCTTTACAATACGGTTTTTAAGAAATTGCTCGATATCGGCGATATCATTGGTGTGAAAGGATTTATGTTCATCACGCAGATGGGCGAGATCACCCTACATGTAAAATCTCTTACCCTTCTTTGCAAATCATTGCGCCCGCTTCCGATCGTGAAAGAGAAGGAAGATGCTATTTTCGATGCATTCACTGATCCCGAACAACGCTACCGCCAGCGGTATGTGGACCTGATCGTGAATCCGCAGGTGCGGGAGATCTTCCTGAAACGCGCCATTCTGGTCAATTCCATGCGTACATTCCTGAATCTCCGGAATTACCTTGAAGTGGAAACCCCGATCCTCCAGCCTTTGTATGGGGGCGCTGCAGCACGGCCTTTTACCACTTATCACAACACCCTCGACACGACACTTTACCTGCGCATTGCCAATGAGCTTTACCTCAAACGGCTGATCGTTGGCGGCTACGATGGAGTGTATGAATTTTCAAAGGATTTCCGCAATGAGGGGATGGACCGGTTTCACAATCCCGAATTCACCCAGATGGAATTGTACGTAGCCTATAAGGATTATGAATGGATGATGAACCTGGTGGAAGAGATGGTGGAGAAGATCGCCATTGACCTTCACAATACTACCGAGGTACAGGTAGGGGAAAACCGGATCGATTTCAAACGGCCGTGGAAGCGATTTACAATGTACGAGGCGATTCAGCATTTTACCGGGATCGATATCTCCGGGAAAACCGAGCAGGAACTAGTCGTCATTGCAAAAAGCCTGGATGTGCCGGTTGATACGACCATGGGCAAAGGAAAGATCATCGACCAGATCTTCGGGGAAAAATGCGAGCCAAGCCTGATCCAGCCCACTTTCATCACCGATTACCCGGTGGAGATGTCGCCCCTGGCAAAGAAACACCGGAGCAAGGAAGGGCTGGTTGAACGGTTCGAGGCCATCTGCAACAGCAAAGAGATCTGCAATGCATTCTCCGAACTCAATGATCCCATTGATCAGCGGGAAAGATTCGAAGCACAGCTGGAACTTGGTAAACGCGGGGATATGGAATCGATGGTACTCGATGAAGATTTCCTGCGCTCACTGGAATTTGGAATGCCGCCGACCGCAGGAATGGGGATCGGCATCGACCGGC
>Ga0209746_1001374_pt1 | contig 11715 bp, 14 predicted proteins | sample BarGraNGADG00211_3_FD_184496 | JGI IMG/M metagenome (GOLD analysis project Ga0209746, IMG submission 184496) | Arctic peat soil microbial communities from Barrow, Alaska - Barrow Graham LP Ref core NGADG0011-211 (SPAdes) (version 2) | ecosystem: Environmental > Terrestrial > Soil > Wetlands >...
CGAGGACGGACGAGTTGTCGCCGTGATCGGCGACGGCGGGATGACGGGAGGCGCCGCGTTCTAGGCGATTCACCAGGCGGGCGGTCTCGAAACTCCCATCGTCGTGGTGCTGAACGACAACGGCATGTCGATCGCGCCCAACGTCGGCGCGCTCTCCCGACTCCTGACCAGGGCGCGGTTGAACTCGAACCTCTGGCACGCCCGTGAGGGCATGGAAGACCGCCTCCGCCAGCTGCCGGACGGGATCGGCGGCGCCCTCGACCGGCTGGGGCGACAGGTCAAGGGGTCGCTCAGAGCCCTCCACGCGGTGGGCCTTCTTTGGGAGGAGCTCGGCTTCGCCTACGTCGGCGTCGTCGACGGCCATGACGTGAGGGCACTGCGCTCGGCGCTGGACGCTGCGCTCGGCGCAGAGCGGCCGGTCGTCGTCCACGTTGCGACGGTCAAGGGAAAGGGTTTTGCGCCGGCCGAGGAGGGCGGCCTGGCCGGCATGGAGAAGTGGCACGCCGCGAACCCGAAGTCGATCGCGAACGGCAAGCCGAACGGCCCTGTCAAAACGGCCGGCTCGAGGCCGCCGGAGTACACAACCGTCTTCGGAGGCGCTCTTGTCGAGGAGTGCCGGCGCGACGAGCGCATCATCGGCATCACGGCCGCGATGAGCTCGGGCACGGGCCTCAACCTCCTGCAACAAGAGCTGCCCGAGCGCTACTACGACGTGGGCATCGCCGAGCAGCAGGCGGTGCTGTTTGCCGCCGGGCTGGCGCTCCAGGGCGCGAAGCCCGTGTGCGCGATCTACTCCACCTTCCTGCAACGCGCCTACGACCAGATCCTCCACGACGTCTGCCTGCAGCGGCTGAACGTCGTTTTCGCGATGGACCGCGCCGGTCTCGTCGGCGAGGACGGAGCAACACACCACGGCGCCTTCGACATCGCCTATCTGCGCTCGCTGCCGAACATCGTGCTGATGGCGCCGCGCGACGAGGCGATGCTCGTGCACATGCTGCATACGGCACTTCTCTACGACGACGGCCCGATCGCGCTGCGCTACCCGCGTGGCGAAGGAGTGGGCGTGCCGCTGCCGGCAGAGCCGGAGCAGCTCGAGATCGGCACGGCGGAGCTGCTACGCCAGGGCGAGCGCGTTGCGCTGATCGGCTACGGCAGCGGAGTTCAGAAGGCGCTCGAAGCGGCCGACCTGCTTGCCGCGCGGGGTCTCGAGGCGACGGTCGCCGACGCGCGCTTTGCGAAGCCGCTAGACGCCGAATTTCTGCGCCGCCTCTCGAGCGAGCACGAGCTGCTCGTGACGGTCGAGGAGGGCGTGCTGGCCGGCGGCTTCGGAACCGCCTGCTGGGAGCTTCTCTCCGAGCAGGGGCAGGCGCCGCGGATTCTGCGCATCGGCCTGCCCGACCGCTTCGTCGCGCACGGCGCGCCGCCGCTCCTCCACGCCGAGGTCGGCTTCACCGGCGAGCGTATCGCCGAGCAGGTCGAGGCAGCCGTCGCGGCGGTAGAGCGAGCGTAGCCCGGCAAGCCCGAGCCGACAGACATCGCCACGGCGGTCGGCCGGCGCGAGATTCAAACAGGCGGCTATCAGGCTCCGGCCGCGACCAGAACCCAATCGGTCGCAAACCCGGCCATCAGCCCGAGCATGAGTCCCCAGGTCACGAGCCGCTGCAGCCCGAAGCTGCGGTTCACATTCAACAGCTCTATCACCACGTAAAGGATCGAGCCGGCGGCGAGCGCGAGAAAGGCGATCGAGACGGCGTCGGCGATCCAGGCCTGACCGACAAGCGTTCCAATGAACGTCGGCCCGCCGCCTATCAGACCGAGCGCTGCGAGGAAGCGCCAGCTCGGCCGCTCTCCCCCGCTTGCGAGCGGGGCGACGATGCCGAAGCCCTCGGTCGCGTTGTGCAGGCCGAAACCGATGACCAGAACTAGCGCGAGCTTCGTCTTTCCGCCGGCCGCCGACTGACCGATCGCAAGCCCCTCGGCGAAGTTGTGCAGCCCGATTCCAGTGGCGATCAGGAGGGCAAGCCGGCGCGCCGAGGTGAGATCGAGCGCCCTTCGTCCCGCGGGGGTGGCGGCCGAGGATCCGATCGCCACCGTCGCCCTCCTGCCTCGGCGGCGCTCTGCCAAGCCTTCGTAGTAAATGAGACCGAGCAGCCCCAACCCGAGGCAGGCCGCAAACAGCGACGCAAATCCGAAGAAGCGAAGCCACGAGCCGCCGTGATCGGTGGCCAGCTTGAGCGCCGACTCGATCGGCTCACTCGCGGCGGTCACGACGTCCCAGAACAAAAACAGCAGGATCCCCGTCGCACTGGCGCTGAGGAAGGCTGTCAGACTGGGGCTCGGGTTGCGCAGGCGCCCGACCGGCAGGCCGAGATAGATGGTGAAGCCGGCGATCGCGCCGAGCAAGAGAATCTGAGTCGTCGACATGGCGAGTGATAGCTACTTACCTGTTTCGGGCGGATCTCTCACCGACGCGGCGGCGTGCGGGCTCCGCTCGCGGTCGCGCGAGGCTGCGGGCTAGAGTCAGGCATGTTCGCGATAATCGGTGGCCTGGCTGCGGCGGCGTTCTGGACGGTCACGACGCTCTGCTCGTCGCGCTCGAGCCGACTGATCGGAGCGGTCTCGGTTCTTGCCTGGGTGATGATCGTCGGCCTCGTCGTCACGGCGCCGGTCGCCGCGATCGAGGGCCTCCCGGCGAACCTCGACCGCACGATCGTGGCCTGGCTCGTGCTTTCGGGCGTGTGCAACGTCGGCGGGCTCCTGTTCGCGTACGAGGCGCTTCGCATCGGCAAGATCGGTCTCGCCTCGCCGGTCATCTCGACGGAGGGGGCGATCGCCGCGGTGATCGCCATCATCGCGGGCGAGGCTCTGGGCCTGCCGCGAGGCGTGGCGCTGGCAGTGATCGCGATCGGCATCATCGCCGTTGCAGCCGGCTCCGCCGGCGAGGAGGCACCGGGCCATCACGACGTTCGCGCGGCTCTGTTCGCGGGCGCCGCGGCGCTCTCCTTCGGTCTCGGCCTGTACTCGACCGGGCGCGTCAGCTCCGACGTGCCGCTGGTCTGGGCCGTGCTTCCGCCACGGATCATCGGCGTCGTGGCGGTGGCGATTCCGCTTGCGCTGAGCGGCCGGCTGCGCCTGACTCGTCGCGCAGCAACGCTCGTCACCGTTTCCGGGCTCTGCGAGGTGGGCGGCTACTTCGCCTTCGCCTTCGGCGCCCGGCACGGGATCGCCGTCACCGCCGTGCTCGGATCGCAGTTCGCGGTGCTCGCGGCAATCGTCGCCTACTTCCTATTCGGCGAGAAGCTGGGGCGGCTACGGATCGCGGGTGTTGTCGTGACCGCGGTTGGAGTCGCGCTGCTGAGTGCGCTTCAGGCGTGACCGAGACTCACAGCGCTACCTTCCAGGCGAGTCGGCGCGGCGAAACCCGTTGCGGACTGAAGCCGGGTTCCGCGGACTAGAAATCGCGCTCGGCGAGGAAGCTTCCGTGCCAGCCGTGGTACCAAACCGCGCCGGTCGTCGCGTTCACCGAAAGCATCCCGACGGGGTGCCCTTTACTACCGACGTCGACCGTGTAGTAGCCGGGAAAGGCGAGCGGGTCGAGCGCCCGTCGCCCGGGAAGGTTTTCGTCGAGCCAGCGGCCTGCGATCGTCCGTGCCCGGCTCGAGGAGATGCTCTCTCCGCCCTGGCGCGACGTCTCGTACTTGCCGTAGCCGCCCATCATTCCCGAGCCGCCCATCGTTCCCCATCCAGAACCGCGCATCATGCCGTAGCGGTTGTTCCACATCATGTTCGGGCCGGGCTCGGGCATCAGCCATTCGCCGCGCGGTCCGCTGAGCAGCTCGAAGGCGCCGTGCCCGTTCGCGTCCTCGACGGCGACGTAGTCGTTGCGCGTGAACGCCATCACCTCGGCGGCCCGAAAGCCGTCGAAGCCGCGCTCGCGTAGCCAGGCGTTCGCTCGCCCGCGCACGGCGTTCAAGTTTTTGGCCGATGCGCTTCGCGCCGGCGAAGAAGGCGTGGGAACGCCGTAGGCACCACCCATCATTCCCTGTCCGGAACTATCGCGGTAGTTCCCCATCATTCCGCCGGAGCCGCTGTTCCGGCCCATCATTCCGACGCCGTAATCGCCGCGTTGAGCGCCCATCATCCCGCGCCCGTAGTTCGAGCCGGAGTGCATGACGGCGACGATCACTGCTGTGAGAGCGAGCGCGAGAACGGTGACGGCCACCGCTCCGAGCCAGAAGCTTTTCGCTTTCTCATTCATCTGCTCGGCCACGCTAGCGACCGGTTGTGATGAAGTTGTGAAGGTTCGGCTGGCAAGTTGGAGCGATCGGACACGGGTTCGGCGTCACGCTCCTACGCAACTCAGCCAATGTTTGGTATCGCCTTCAGCAGCTCGTTCGTCGGTACGAACATCTTTGTGTAGTCGTGCCGCCAGCGAATCACGCCGTGCCGATCGACGAGGATGAACGTATGTCCGGGCATATCGGCGTGCATGCCGAGGCCGAGCACGTCGTAGTCCGTTGACATCCGGCGGCTCTCGTCGGTGAGGAGCGGCGTGTGGATCTTGTAGTCGGCCACCGCCTGGCGGAGCTGCGCAGGCGAGTCAGGGGTGATGCTGACGAGAGTGAGGTGGCGCTTCGCGAGCTGGCCGGATATGCGCTCGAGCGATTGAATTTGCTCGAGACAAGCCTGGCACATGACGCCCTCGCTGAAGAAGAGCAGCGTGTCCCCTTTCTTGAAGACACCCGAGGTCAAGAGACGGCCGCTAACGATGTCTTGCGCGGCGAAGGCCGGAGCCGGCCCGCTCTTGAGGCGGTTCGCGGCGGAACTGCGCTTGCCGGTCGCCATGATCGAAACGGCGAAGAGCCCAACGACGACCAGCGTGCAAACGAGCCAGGTCGCGACTCGCCGCGCCGGATGGTGCTGTGGCGACCGATAGGGCCGGGGTGCTGTTCGCGGTCGCGGGTTAGGTCGTTTCTTGTTGCTCATCGGGAGTCTTCTCCTTTTGGACTACGAGGTAGACGAGTACGATCGCCAGCGCCCCGAGCAGCGGCCAGGCAAGCTCGTTGGGAATCCGGGCAAGCCAGATGCCGACGTGCGTGAGCCAGTGCGCCAGCGTGCGCTGGAAACCGGGTGCCGTCTCCGCGTTGCCGCTCAGGGCGAGAACGATGAAGAGGACACCGAAAGCCGCGAAAATGGCGCTTCCAAGCAGCCGCAGGAGCGATGTCCGCTTCGTGTAGCTGCCGATGCGAAGCGTCAGGCGGGGATCGCGTACGCGCTTGCGAGCCTGCCGCGCCAGCAAGGCGATCGGCAGTAGCGGCGCTATCAGACCGAGCAGGTAAGCGCCTCCAAGCGGGAGACCGCCCCACCAGTGGCCGCTGACCGCCGAAAGCGTCATCGCCCCGGCCAGCACGGGTGCGCAGCAGGCGGTCGCCGCGCCCGAGAAGGCTCCGAGCGCGAACACCGAGCCGGCCGAGCCGGTGAGCTCGGGTTGCGGCAACGGCAGCGAGATCATCGTGCCTCGGTAGAGGCTGACCGCGACGACGATCATCATCAGCCCGCCGGCGACGAAGAGCACCGGGTGCCAACTCGAGACGAGCGAGGCGACCGATGAGGCGCCGAGTGTGATCGGTAAGACCACGACGGCAACGCCTGCGACATAGAGCGCGGTCAACCGTGCGACCCGCCAGCGCCGGCCGCCGCCGATCGCAGCCAGGTAGGTCGGCACCATCACCGCCGAGCAGCAGGGAGCGAAAAAGGCGACCATGCCGGCGGCAAACGCCGCCGCCGCCGACCCGGCCAGCAGCGCGTCGGTCACAGCCCTAGCTCCTTGCGTAGGCGCTTCTCCGAGAAGCGCCCGTAGGCGACGACGCTCGTCCCGTCCCAGAGAACGGGCAGAAAGCTGAGCGGCGCCCCCGCGGTCGCGAGCACCTGGGCCTCGTCGGAGTGGATGTCGATCTCACGTGCGGCAAGACCGAGACGCGCGAGCACGTCGTGGCCGTGCGTGCAGAGATGACAATCATGTGAGGTGACGAGAACGAGCTCCTGGCCGGTCATCGTCTCGCAGTATCGGCAAGGCCTGTGAAGAGGCCGTGAAGAAACGCAGATCCTTCGCTTCTGGAATACGGCGCCGCCGAAAGGGAACCGTTTTCACACGATCTTCACAGGGTAAGCTCACCCTGAAGCCGTGGAAGTCAACAAAAAGATCGTTGTCATCGACGATGAGCCCTCGGTGCAGGAGGTCGTCCGCGCCTACCTCGAGCGAGACGGTTACTTCGTCTACGTCGCCGGCAACGGCTCCGAGGGGCTGAAGCTGGCCGAGAAGACCAAGCCGGCGCTGATCGTGCTCGACCTGATGCTCCCGGACATCTCGGGCGAGGAGGTCTGCCGAGAGATACGCGGCCGCTCGGACGTGCCCGTTTTGATGCTGACGGCGAAGGTGAGCGAAGACGAGCGCGTGGGTGGGCTCGCGCTCGGCGCCGACGACTACCTGACCAAGCCCTTCAGCCCGCGCGAGCTGGTGGCGCGCGTGCGGGCGATCTTGCGGCGCACGCAAGACATCGAGACACCGCTGGTCGAGACGCTCTCCTTCGACGGCGGCGCGCTCGAGATCGACACCGTCCAGCACGAGGTGCGCCGGGACGGCGCCGAAGTGGAGCTGACGCCGAACGAGTACAGGTTGCTCGTGACGCTCGCCCGCTACCCGGGGCGCGTCTATTCGCGCTTCGAGCTGATCAGCCACGTTCAGGGCTACGACTACGAGGGCTACGAGCGCACGATCGACGCGCACGTCAAGAACCTGCGCAAGAAGATCGAGCTCGATCCCAAGCACCCCCATTACGTCGAGACGGTCTTTGGCATGGGCTACCGGCTCGCCAAACTGTGAACGTTTTCGGGCGTCTCAGTTTGCGCGTCCAGCTCGCGCTCGCGCTGGTTGCAGTCGCCCTGCTCGGAATCGGGATCGCGACGCTCTTTTCCAACTTCGGGCTGCCGGGGCTCGTAAACCAGGCCGCCCGCTCGCGCCTCGAGAGGCAGGCGGGGCACCTGTCTTCGGTCGCGGCGGCTTTCTACAGCGATCGGGGGCGCTGGACGCCCGCCGCCGGCAGCGCCGTCGTGCACGAAGGAAGAATCGCCGGCATCGAGGCCGAGCTGCTGGACGCCCAGGGCAAGCGCGTCGCCGGTAGCGCAAAGCTCGAGCGCGGAGCCGGCTCCAGCCGAGTACGCGTGCCGGTGCTCGTAAAGGGAACGCAGGTCGGCGTCCTAGTTGTCGCGTCGCTGGGCGATCAGATCCTTACGCCCGAGGAGCAACACCTGCGCCACTCGCTCGACCGGCTCCATCTCATCTCCGCCGGAGTCTCGGCGCTGGCGGCGCTACTCGTCGCACTTCTCGTCGCCGAGACGCTAACGCGGCCGCTCCGGCGCATCCGCCTTGCCGCCGAGCGCATGGAAGAAGGAGAGTCGGGCGCGCGCGTGGACATTTCCGGTTCAAACGAGCTGGCCGCGGTCGGGCACGCCCTGAACCGGCTCGCGGCGACGCTCGAGCACGAAGAAGAGGTGAGGCGCGAGAGCGTTGCCGATCTCGCGCACGAGCTGCGCACACCGGTGAGCGGCCTGCTCTCGCGCATCGAGGCGGCACAAGACGGCGTGCTCGAAGACGTGCGGGCCAACCTCGAGGCGATGCATGACGAGACGCTACGACTCTCCATCCTGCTCGACGATCTCACTCGACTCGCCGAGGCGCAGCGTCCGGGCATGCTGATCGAGAAGCACCCGCTCGACCTCGCCACGGTCGGCGAAGAGCAGGCGCGGGCGTTTTCCCCTCGCTTCGCGGAGAAGACAATCGATTTCGAAACCGAGCTCACCCCGGCGCCCGTGCTCGGAGACGCCGGACGGCTTAGCCAGATCGTCTCGAACCTGCTCGAGAACGCGCTTCGCTACACGCCGGAGGGCGGGCAGGTATTTCTGCGCGTGCGAGAAGAAAGGGAGTCGGCCGTGCTCGAAGTGGCCGATACGGGCAGCGGCATCGCCGCCGAAGATCTGCGCCACGTCTTCACCCGCTTCTGGCGCGGCGAGAAGTCCCGCTCGCGCGAGACCGGCGGAGCCGGCATCGGGCTGGCGATAGTGGCCGAGCTCGTGCACGCCCACGACGGCCGAATCGACGTGGAGAGCAAGCTCGACCAGGGCTCCACCTTCCGCGTCACCTTGCCGCTGGCCGCCCGTCTTCACGAATAAAGCAGATCTCGTTCACAACCTTCGCACGCCCGTCGCGGAAGATCTCGGCGTAAACAAGATGGAAGGTGGAGATATGCCGCAGGCACTGTTCTTTCTCTTACTACTCGCCTGTCCGCTGGCGATGGTTTTCATGATGCGCGGGATGCACGGCGGTCACGGGCACACGCAGGCGCACGAGGAAAGCGCGCAGCACGGAGGCGGACACGGCGGTTGCCGCTCCGGCGCCGGTCACGATCACGAGCCCGCCGAGTCTTCGCTAGACGACTTGCGCACGCGCCGGGCCAAGCTCGACCGCGAGATCACCGATAGGGAGATCGCCGAGAGATCGACCGCTCATGTTCACCACTAGGGCCTTCGGCCGGCGACGCAAAAGGACATGCCCGGACGTCCTCGTACGGGTGCGCTCTCAGTACGAGCCCGCCACGATCCTCGTAACGGCTGGCGAGCCCATTCTGCTTCGCTTCCGCCGCGAGACATCCGCGGCCTCGGCCCGGCTGGTCATCTTCCCCGCGCTCGGCAGAAGCATCGAGCTACCGCTCTACGGTGAGGCCTCGCTCGAACTGTTACTCGAGCCCGGTCGCTACGAGTTCACCTGCGAGCAGGGACTTCTGCGAGGCGTGCTCGAGGTCGAAGAGCGGTGCCGGCCGCGCGCGCTTCAGGCGGTGGCGCCCACCACTACTCGCCTCCGGATCGGTTCGAGACCCGCCGCCTGAAAGGGAAGGAACTCGGGCGCCGCGGCGCCCGAACCGGCCGCGAAGGAAGCGATACGCGCGTACCCGCGTGGTTCTGCTATACCCCATAGAGGTATATAAGAAAGGGAGACGAGAAATGAGCGATGTTGCTACCTACACAGTCCCCGACATGAGCTGCGGCCACTGCAAGGCCGCGGTCACACAAGAGCTGTCGGCGCTTGCCGGCGTGCACTCGGTGGACGTCGATCTCGACACGAAGCTTGTGACCGTGACTGGCGAGCAGCTCGACGACAAGGTTCTGCGCGCCGCGATCGAAGAAGCGGGCTACGAGGCGGTCTGAAATGACAGGCAGCGCAGAAAACGTCAAGCTCGAACTGGAGGGCATGACCTGCGCCTCCTGCGCGGCGCGGATCGAGCGCAGGCTGAACAAGCTCGACGGCGTCGAGGCGAGCGTCAACTTCGCGACCGAGCAGGCGACGGTGAGTCGCGACCCGTCGGTGACGGTCGAGGAGCTGGTCGGCGCGGTCGAATCGATCGGCTACCACGCACATCCGGCCGCGCCGGCTCACACAAGCCACGCGAGCGACGAGGAGGCCGGGCATCACCATCACGACGAGCCGCTCAAGATCTTGACCCGCCGGCTGATCGCGGCCGTTTCGCTCAGCATTCCGGTTGCGCTCGTGGCGATGGTCTCGCCGCTTCAGTTCGCCGGCTGGGAGTGGCTGGCTCTCGCGCTGACGACGCCCGTCGTCTTCTGGAGCGGGCTCGGCTTCCACCGGGTCGCGCTCAAGCACGCCCGCCACGGCGCGGCGTCGATGGACACGCTGATCTCGATGGGCACTCTGGCCGCCTGGGGCTGGTCGACGGTCGTTCTCGTCGGCGGCCTGGCCGCGAGCACCTACTTCGAGGCTGCCGCGGTGATCACGACCCTGATCCTGCTCGGGCGCTACCTGGAGGCGCGCGCCAAGGGGCGCTCCTCGGAGGCGATTCGCAAGCTGTTGGAGCTGGGCGCCAAGGAGGCGCGCGTCCTGCGCGACGGCGAGGAGGTGCTGGTACCGGTCGAGCAGCTCGTAGTAGACGACCTGTTCGTCGTCCGCCCCGGCGAGAAGCTGGCAACCGACGGCGTCGTGGTCGAGGGCTCTTCCGCGCTGGATCTGTCGCTACTCACCGGCGAGTCGGTGCCGGTGGAGGTGAGCGTGGGCGACGAGGTGGCCGGAGCAACCGTCAACAGCTACGGCCGCCTGGTTGTGCGCGCAACGAAGGTCGGCGCCGACACCGCGCTGGCGCAGATCGCGCGCCTGGTCGAGGCCGCGCAATCGGGCAAGGCGCCCGTGCAGCGGCTGGCCGACCGCGTTTCGGCGATCTTCGTGCCCGTGGTGATCGCGATCTCGCTGGCGACCCTGGTCGCCTGGCTCGTCTTCGGGGGCTCGGCCTCGGCCGCCTTCACGGCCGCGGTCGCCGTCCTGATCATCGCCTGCCCCTGCGCGCTGGGACTGGCGACGCCGACCGCGCTGATGGTCGGCAGCGGCCGCGGCGCGCAGCTCGGCATCCTGATCAAGGGCCCGCAGATCCTCGAGCAGACGCGCAAGGTCGACACGATCGTGCTCGACAAGACCGGCACCGTCACCGAGGGAAAGATGGAGCTGGCCGAGATCTCTTTGCTCGACGGTGCCGCGCGTGCGGACGTGCTGCGGCTCGCGGGCGCGGTCGAGGCGGCCTCCGAGCATCCGATCGCGCAGGCGGTCGTCCGCGCCGCCAGGGCCGAGCTCGGTAATCTGCCGCCGGTCTCGGGCTTCCGCAACCAGCCCGGCGTCGGCGTCGTCGGAACGGTCGAGGGACGCGAGATCACGGTCGGACGCAAGGGCGGGCAGATCTTCGTCTCCTGGGATCGGCGCGAGCAGGCAACGCTCGAGGTCAGAGACACCGTCAAGGCGTCGAGCGCCGAGGCGATCGCCGAGCTGAAGCGGCTCGGCCTTACGCCGGTGCTCTTGACCGGCGACTCCAAGGCGGCGGCCGAAAAGGTCGCCCGCGAGGTCGGAATCGAGCGCGTGCTGGCGGAGGTCTATCCCGCCGACAAGGTCGCCGAGATCAGGCGCCTGCAAGAAGCCGGCGGGGTCGTCGCCATGGTCGGCGACGGAGTGAACGACGCGCCGGCGCTGGCCCAGGCCGACCTCGGGCTCGCCATCGGCACGGGCACCGACGTGGCGATCGAGGCCTCCGACCTGACGCTCGTCTCGGGCGACCTGCGCGCCGCCGCCGACGCGATCAGGCTGGCGCGGCGGACGCTGCGCACGATCAAGGGCAACCTCTTCTGGGCCTTTGCCTACAACGTCGCAGCGGTCCCGCTGGCGGTGGCAGGCGTGCTCAACCCGATCATCGCCGCGGCCGCGATGGCGTTTTCGAGCCTGTTTGTCGTCTCGAACAGCCTGCGCCTGCGCCGCTTTCACTCGCGAAGGGAGACCACGGCATGAGCGAGCCCCTAGCAGCTCACAAACATGGCTACAGCCCGCACAAAGACGCCCTCGCCAAGCGCCTGCACCGGATCGAAGGCCAGGTGCGCGGAATCGAGCGCATGGTCGCCGACGATCGCTATTGCATCGACGTCCTCACCCAGATCGCCGCCGCCTCGACGGCGCTTGACAGCCTGGCACTTGAGATCCTCGACGATCACGTGAGCCATTGCGTGGCGGGCGCGCTCGCCTCGGGCGACGAGCAGGTCGCCGCCGAGAAGAGCCGCGAGCTGCTCGAAGCCGTGCAGCGCTTCACGAAGACGCGCTGAGCTCAGCTGCTC
>Ga0209746_1001375_pt1 | contig 11708 bp, 10 predicted proteins | sample BarGraNGADG00211_3_FD_184496 | JGI IMG/M metagenome (GOLD analysis project Ga0209746, IMG submission 184496) | Arctic peat soil microbial communities from Barrow, Alaska - Barrow Graham LP Ref core NGADG0011-211 (SPAdes) (version 2) | ecosystem: Environmental > Terrestrial > Soil > Wetlands >...
TTTCACAGCCGTCCCATAGGAAATTGGCTTTTCAACACATGAAAACATCGTTTTTATTGGTATTTTTCAATGGTCAGTTACGACGAAAGCCAAAACCAACCATAAATTTTTGACTCTGATTTTGCAATGCGCTCATAATCAACATTTTGCTATGGGACGGCTGTGTTCAGTTTTTCAAAGGTTGGAAGGTAAAATTTAATTCTATACGCCAGCATCACTTTGCGACCAGTTGCCATCAATCAGCCACCACATTATTCCGTTTGGATTTTTGTTTTGAAGTGCAGCGGGCAGGCATCGCAAAACAAGCTCCGGCGAATTAGCGGATGGTCATGCGCACGATTGTTAAAAATCAGCCGTGCAAAAACAAGGTTTAAACTGGCGGCGCTCCAGCCATTAAAAGTTTTTGAATTTTACGCTGGCCATCAGACGAACATCAGATGCATTTCCTGGGCGGGTAGCCAATACCCAAGTCTCTGGGTCACCGACGGCGGCGGCGGCACGTTCCTCGACCTTTGGACGCCTTCGACCTTCGCTCAAGCTGGTATGCTCGTCTCCGACACCGAGACTGAAGGCCGCGCCTACCAAATTTCGAGCGAGCATCATGTCCGCAACGAAATTCAGGTGCGCAATGCCGCCCATTGGCGCTTTTATGCGTTGCAGACCGAAGAGGAGCGGGGCGAAAGCGGGTTTGCTCTGCCGATTGAAATTGATTCGTCCCACGACATTACTTTCGCCAATTTCCACAGCTACCGCGTCATCAGTTCCTATCAGCCGTTTCCATGGGCGGTGAAAATTTCCAGCTCGCGCGACATTCGTTTTCGCAATTTTCATTGCGACAGCAACAGCAAGGCGAGTTTTGATTCCGCCGTTTATGATCAGACACATAATGTTGAGATACGCCAGCATGAATTTGCCTCGCTGGATATTTCGGAGAAGGTTTCTCATCGCAAGCCTTTTGCTTCTTCAGCTATTCCTGCCAACGGCGCGAAAGTAGAAAAACTCACGGGCGGATTCTTTAACATCTCCGGCGGCGCTGTGGATTCACATGGCAACTTTTATTTTGTGGACGCGCATTGGCAACGGATTTATCGCTGGGATGCTTCGTCGCGGCAACTTTCCACCGTCAGCAATTGTCCACCACAGCCCGTTAACTTAACTGTGGATCAAACAGGCAATTTGATGGTCATTCCATACGCGGGCGACGGTTCGGTTTATTCTTTAACTTCAAACGGCAAAGTTGCACCGGTGAAATCCCAGCCAATTTCCAATTCGACTGGAAAAAATTTATATCTGCCCGTGAGCGACTGGCATTTGAACCGCAATTCACTTTCGCATCCAACGGCACAATTTGTTTCGCCAGATGGCACGACTGTTTTGCCCGCAGGCGAAGATTTTCTCAACGGAGAAACCAGTTGGGGCGTGAAATCCAGTCCGCCAATCCGCGCGTTTGGTCTGGATAAAGCCACGCCCGGCAAGCTTTTTTACGTCACGGACGAATCCAACTTAAGAACATGGAAAGCCGACGTCAACGCAGACGGAAGTTTGACAAATTTTCAATTGTTCGCCGAGCAAGGCGGCGAAGGGGTGACCACAGATTCCCGCGGCAACGTCTATATCGCCGCCGGACAGATTTACGTTTATGACCCGACGGGCAAATTGATTGATACCATTGAAGTTCCAGAACGTCCGACGCAATTGATGTTTGGTGGTGCCGACAATAAAACACTTTTCATCGCGGCACGCGCGTCGCTTTATTCCGTGCAAATGAAATATCCTGGAAAATAATTAGAGCAACTCCGAAGCAAAATTTTATTTCAAGATTTCCGATAAATCGGTTTCGGAACAACAACGGCAGCAAATTTTTTGCCGCGAATCTCAATTTCAATCTTCGTGTTCACCTTCGCAAATTCCGGCGGGACATAGCCCATGCCGATGCCAAGGTTCAGTGACGGACTTTGCGTGCCACTGACGACTTCGCCGACTTTCGCCCCGTTCACCCAGATCGGATAATGCGGACGTGGCGGCGCGGATTTGTCGGTCATCTTAAACGCGACGAGTTTCTTTTTCACGCCGTTCGCTTTTTGCTCGGCAAGAACGGAGCGGCCATTGAATTCGCCTTTGTCGAGCGAGACGAAAAATCCGACGCCCGCTTCAATGGGCGTGGTGTGCTCATCGAGTTCATGGCCGTAAAGCGGATAGCAAACCTCCGTGCGCAACGTGTCGCGCGCGCCAAGGCCGGCTGGTTTCAAACCGAACGGCTGGCCGACGAATAGAATTTTATCCCAGAGATGCTGGATGGATTCGTCGCTGCCGACGATTTCAAATCCGTCCTCACCGGTGTAGCCGGTGCGCGAAACGAGGACGCTGTGAGTTTCAAATTTGAATCCGGCAATCTGATTTTTCTTCAACTCGGTCACGGTATTCACGCGCATGGCGGAACTGGATGCGCCGGGAATCACGGCGCTGATGAATTCCTTCACGCGCTGGCCTTGCACGGCGACGGCGGCGTAATTGTGCGAGGCGTCGGTGAGTTTGAGTTCGCCGGAAAATTTTGCGGCCTGCGCTTGCAGCCACGCAACGTCGGGTTCGATGCGCGAGGCGTTGATGATGAGAAAATAAACGCCGGCGGAAAGTTTGTAGGCGTAAAGATCGTCAATCACACCGCCACGTTCGTTGCACATCAAGGTGTATTGCCCTTCGCCAGGCACAAGCTTGCGAATGTCATTCGTGAGGACGGAATTCAAAAACGACTCGGCACCCGCGCCGCTGACCGTGACTTCGCCCATGTGGGAGATGTCAAAAATTCCGGCGGCATTGCGGACGGCGAGATGTTCGTCGGTGATGCTGGTGTATTGCACGGGCATTTCCCAGCCGCCAAATTCGATGAGCTTGCCGCCGAGCTTCTGGTGGGCGGAATAAAGAGCGGTTCGCTTGAGCATCCCCAATTAAAAATCAAAAGCTAAAAAATAAAAACGATAAAATGCGCAGACACGCCGTTTTTTTACGGGAACGAAGCTGCCGCAAACGACGATTTGATAGTCTGCGCTCATAAAATTTCAGGTTGGCCGCGAAAAGGCGCAAAAGAATTTTTTCCCGCGATTTCACAACAAACGGACATCCACCACGTTCCGAACGCTTTGGAAATCCTTGTCCTGTGTGGCGATGGTCAGGTTGTTTTCACGCGCCACGGCAAATTGATAGGCATCGTCGAAGTCAAGGCCATGCCGGGTGTTGACTTCGGCGAGCTGGGAATAGCCGGTTTCGCTCAACGAAAGAATGGTGAACTGCGGCAGCGTGTCCGCTGCGAACTTGTCGAACAATTCCGGCCGCTTCTGGCGGAACAGCAGCACGCCGATGGAATGAAGTGTGAAATCGGAAATCCAAGCCGCGCCTTGCTCGCCCTGCAAGAAAGTTTCGCATTTCTTTCGTCCGGCCTGGTTCAGCAGGATTTCCAGAAAGAGGTTGGTGTCCACCAGATAGTTCATCGCAGTCCGTTGATGTGATGCTGCAATTCAACGGCGGTGAACCGGTCTTTCAAATCCGCCAAACCGCCCGCCCAATCGAATTTGAAGCGGCGCTTGGCGGAGCGCACGGATTTTGTCGGCGTCGTCTTCGACAAAAACTCGATGAATGTCTCCACCTGCTTTTGCGCCCCGACGGGCAAAGTTTCATATTTGGCGATCAAGGTGTCTTTGCTCATAACAGAATCAAGCTACCCACAAACGGCAAAAGCTGCAATCTGCTTTAACGTGCGTGGCCCGCCCACGGATCGAGGACGGCGGGCAGCATCATTTCATTTTTCAGCGCCGGGCCGGTATGGGCGACGCGACGGGTTCCAGCGTCTGCAGCGGATCGGGAACGATGCTGCCGCAAACAACAATTTGATAGGCTGTGCTCATAAAATTTAAGGTTGGCTGCAAGAGGCGCAAAGGAATCCTTTGCAATCAATAGTTGTCAATACCAAGAACTGACCCCTTCAAGAACTGACCCCTTCATACTTGACCGCCCAGGCTAATGTAATGGGTGACCCCTTTGCATTCTGACGCCTTTTAGAACAAACCATCACTGGACAAGCACGCGATAAAAACCCCGGCTACCGTTCTGGTTCGTAAGGACAAACTGCCAACTGCCATTGGCGTCCGCTGGATTGGTAAGGATGGCCCGCCAGTTGACCGGGGGAGACAAATTGGTGGCCATCTGAAGAATGTAGGGATAATTCGGCGTGCCGGTGAAATGCAATGACAAGCAGCGATTACTAACGCTTTGGGCAAGAAAATTTTGCGGCGGTTGAAAAACTATCAACGTGGCGTTTTTGTTCACCGCCCCCCCCAGCCCGGCAACAACGCAGGTATAAGGGCCGGCGTCAGACAAGGCAGCGGCGGCAATCGTGTAACTGCTGTTGGTGGCGTTGGCGATATTTGTGCCATTAAATTGCCATTGATACGCAAATGGTCCGTCGCCGTTGGTAACGGATGCGCTAAAAGTCGCAGTTTGACCCAGGCTTACATTCCGGTTCGTCAGGCCGGATACCTGTGGCAGTAATGCGCCGAAAGTCAGCGAATGATACGCCTCGTCTGATGCCCCCAAGCCGGCCGCCTTGATGCCGGCAACCTGAACCGGTGAACCGGTTCCGTTATACGTGCCAAGCCCCAGTTGACCGTTGTTGTTCCAACCAGCCGCCCACAATGTCCCGTCAGATTTGATGAAAAGAGAATGTCCATATCCCGCCGCCGCTTCAACGACGTTGCTGGCAACAAACACAGGGCGATTGGTATTGCCGGCGGTGCCGCTTCCCAACTGGCCATAATAGTTCGCCCCCATGGCCCAAAGCGTGCCGTCAGCTTTGATGAACAGGGTGTGATAATATCCAGCTGCCACCCCCAGAACGTTGCTGGCTACGCACACGGGCCGGTTGGCATCGGCTGTGGTTCCGTTTCCCAAACAGCCATAATAGTTGAATCCCATGGCCCATAATGTGCCATCCGTTCTCACAAACAGGGAATGGTAATCTCCCGACGCAATGGTCACCACGTTGCTCGCCACGACGGCTGGAATTGGATTTGCATTGCTGCTATTCGTGCCGTTGCCCAATTGACCATGGCCGTTGTCACCCATGGCCCATAATGTCCCATCCGATTTCAGAAAAAGCGAGTGCGCTTTCCCCGCCGCCGCCGCCACCACACCATTCGCCACATTCTGCGGCACCGGGTTGTTATTGTAATAGTTGCCCGCCACTCCTAGTTGACCGGAATAGTTCCAGCCCATGGTCCACAAAGAACCATCGGCTTTAATAAAAAGAGAATGCTCATAGCCGGCGGTTGCCGCCACCACATTCACGGCCACGTTTTCAGGCAGGCTAACATTGTTCACAGTCCCATCCCCCAAGTCTCCGGCATAGTTGCTGCCGGTGGCCCAAAGTGATCCGTCGTTTTTGACAAACAGAGTATGCACATAGCCGGCCGCCACCGCCACCACGCCCGTCGTAACCCGTGTTGGCAGAGTATTATCATAGGGCGGCCAAAGGCCCAGTTGGCCCTCGTTGAATCGTCCCCACGCCATAAGCGAGACGCCAGACACACTTAAGGATGCCGGGGTGCTAATTGCCATACCATAGGCATTGGTCGCCACCACCTGATAACTACCGGTATTAGTGATCTGGAACGAATCAATACTCAGACAGTTATTTGTCTGGTTCAACAGGCGCACGCTATCCTTGAACCATTGGAAACCCACTCCGACTCCAGAGACACCGACACTCAGGGAAGCAGCGCTGCCGATACTGCAAACCGAACTGGCCGGCGGCGAAGTGATGACCGGGGCTGTTTGGGATTTGCAAACAAGAGGGAAAAGGACGGCGACGACAGTCAAATACCAAAGGCTGCGAGACGCTTTTGACATCATTAACCGGTTAGGAATTTGTGATGCTTTCATTTTTCATAATTTCCAACTCTTACCGTTCTGCCAGTTTTTTAGCAAGCGGTTTCGCAAGTGGCTTTGGGTCGTGGAAGGGTCGCCCAAAAACGGGTCCCGCATAATCACATATTTGGTTGACGGAATGTAAACGTAAACGGGTCAGTCAAAGTATTGTGCTTTTTCTTTCAATTCTCCGCCGAGTGCAAGCCGCCGGTGCCGGCGCGGAAGGCAATGTTCATGTGCTCGGGATTTTCCGGGTTCGCCTGCGAGCAGTTCCACAGGCACGCGCCGCAGTGGACGCATTTCTCGCGGTCGAAAGCCGGCACGCCGGTTTCGCCGGGATAAATCGCCTGGCCGCTGCACGCCTCGATGCAAATCCGCGCGCCACATTTCTCGCAGAGTTCGGGATGCAGGAAAACGACGTGATTCGCGTAGCCATGCGGGGTCTGCACCTTGCCGCCCATGAGCAACGCGTCCTGATGCGACACGAGCAATTGTCCGTCGAACGGAATCGCCGGCCAGCCGACTTTGTCCATGTTTCGCGCCATGGAGCGAAACATTTTTCGTTTTGCACTCGTCGCGGAGCTTGGCGATTTCGGCGCGGGAAATTTTTCCGGCGTAATAATCTTCCACCGTCGGAATGCGTTTCCACGACTGGACGGGAGCGCTGCCGAGTTTCTGGTGCGCGGCAAAGAGCGAAGTGCGTTTCAACATAATTTTTCGTCACACAGGAAACACGGTTTCGGGCGCGGACAAAAGAAAAATTGAATTTGATTCGCCGGACGACCGGTTGATTGGTAAAATTACCTTCCCAGCCGCGCCAAAACTTCCTGCGCGAGGACTTCATACGCCGCCGCGCCGGAACTGTATTTGTCGTAGTAAATAATCGGCTGGCCGAAACTCGGCGCCTCGGCCAGGCGCGTGCTGCGCGGGATGACAGTTTCAAAAACTTTTGCGCCGAGCAGATTGCGGACTTCGCCGACGACTTCGTTGGAAAGTTTGGTGCGGCCATCGAACATCGTCATCACGACGCCGAAAATTTCCAGATGCGGATTCACGTTCGCCGCCTGCAACTGGCCGAGCACGCGCGTCATCATCGAAAGGCCTTCGAGCGCGTAATACTCGCATTGCAGCGGGACGAGAATGCCGTCGCACGCGGTGAAAGCGTTGAGCGTGAGCACGCCGAGCGACGGCGGACAGTCAATCAGGATCACGTCGAAACGTCCGCTGTCCACGACGGGCTTGAGCGCCTGCGCGACGCGGAACAAATGATTTTCCATCCGCGCGAGTTCGATGTCGGCGGCGCACAAATCCACTTCGCTGGGCACGGCTTCGAGCCGCTCGAAAGCTGTCGGTTTTATTTTGTCGGCTAAATTTCCTTCGCCCAGCAGAACCCGATACGCGCTGGCACATTCGATTTTTTCGAGGCCGACGCCGCTGGTCGCATTGGCCTGCGGATCGAGGTCGAAGAGCAGGACACGCTGGCCGGCGACGGCGAGCGAAGCGGCAAGATTGACGGCGGTGGTGGTTTTCCCCACGCCACCTTTTTGGTTGGCGACGGCGATGACTTTGGTTGGCACTCGACTGATTAAATGAAAAGCGCGGCGGCGTTTCAAGCGCACACCGCGCAAAGCGGAAGATTTTTTCTGACCGGTTCAGATCACCGGGCAAAGCTGGCTTGCTGGACGAGCAAAGGATTTTGATTTGGCTGTCCGAAAAATGTGGTCATCGGCTGCAGGCTGATGACGGGATTGGTGCTGACGGCGATGCCGCCGGACTCGGCCTGGGCCACTTCCGGAGTTACGCCGGAGAACAGCGGATTGCCTGCCAGCGGTGCGGATTTCGCGGATGCAATCAGGTCTTTCGGCGGGGCGTCGGAGCGTTCAGCCACCACCACCCCAACCACCAACAGGAGGCACAGGCTGGTGGCGAAAGCACCGATCATGCCGGGCTTGGCCTCGAACAAATGCAGGAGATTCACCAGCCACGAGGCCTGAACAGGGAGGTGTTCGGTCAGGCTCTGGTGGCGGCTGGCCTCGGCGGCGCGGAGGCGCGAAATGACTTGTCCGGAGAAGTTGTTGAAGTAGCCGGGCGGCGGGACTTCATGCCGCTTGAGCTTGAGCAGGCGGCGCACATTTTCAAATTTATTTTCGTTCTCGTTCATGCCGGTTTTGCGTATTCAGAAAGGTAGCCTTGCAACTGCTGGCGCGCGTAGAACAGCCGGGAACGCACGGTGCCGATGTTGCACCCCATGATTTCCGCAATCTCTTCGTGCGACTGTCCCTGCACGTCATGCAGGACCACTACCATTCTGTGAGGTTCTGACAGTTTGAGCAACGCCTCGTTCAAAAATTTTTGCAGTTCCGACAGCCCGGCATTGCGGAACGGCGTCTTGTCCGAAATCAGCGCCACCAGGTCCGGATCGTGCTCGGCGTTGAAATCAATGTCGTTCAGGCTCATGTGCTGGCGTTTCTTGCGCTGCTTGAGGAAATTGATCGTTTTATTGACCGCGATGCGATAAAGCCAGGTGTAAAAAGTGGAGCCGCCCTTGAAGGAATTCAACGCCTGAAACGCCTTGATGAACGATTCCTGCGCGAGGTCATTGGCGTCTTCATGGTTGGACGTCATGTGATAAATCGTCGCGTAAATGCGCTGTTGATAACGCTTCACCAGTTCATCGTAGGCGTTCAGGTCACCGCGCCGGGCCTTCCGCACCAAGTCAGCCTCCAGCATTCCGGCCGGCGTGTTGGAGTCTATGATGGGAACGGGTTCGGACATGATCATTGAACCGCCAAAACTCCGGTTTGTTGCGCCAGAAAATCGGCCAGTTCCGACAAGCCCGACCGGCCCGCCGACTCCGGCAACGCCCGCAACGCCAGTTGCGCCTGCTCCAGAAACCGGTTGATGACCTCCACGGACGGCTCAAAAGTCCCGTATTTCGCCAGCAACGCATTCACGCCCGCAAAATTTTCCGGCTGCCAGTTTTGAATCAAGCCTTCCAATTCCGCGCGCCCTTTGGCATCGGCTTTTTCCCACGCGAGCAGCACCGGCCAGGTCAATTTGCCCTTGGCCAGATCCGTTCCGAGCGATTTGCCCGCCTCGGCTTCGCTGCCAAACAAATCCACGCAGTCGTCATAAACCTGATACGCCGTGCCGACCGCTGCGCCATATTCGCGCAAGGCCGACCGCTGCGCCTCCGTGGCTCCGCTCAAAAATGCCGCCAGATCGCACGACAAGGTGAACAGTTCGCCGGTCTTCATTCCGATGACACGAAAATAATCGCGCCGCGCCGCCGCAAAATTCCGCCGTTGCTGCGTCTGTAAAATTTCGCCGGAAACAACCGTGTTCGTCGCCAGCGAAACCGCGCGGCAGACTTCCGTCGTCGGATAGCTCGCCGCCAGTTTCAAGGCCTGCGCGAACAGGCAGTCGCCGAACAGGACAGCGATTTCATTGCCCCATTTCGCCGCGACCGTCGGATTGCTGCGCCGGATGGCCGCCTCGTCCAACACGTCGTCGTGGACCAGCGTGGCGAGGTGGACCATCTCGACGATGACGGCGGCTTTGACGTGGGATTCATCCGGTTTGCCGAAACAGCCGGCGGCCAGCGCCACCAGCGTCGGGCGCAGATTTTTGCCGCTGGCATTCAACGCGTGTTCGGCATAAGGCACGATCTGCGGATCAAATTCGTGCGCCTGCCGGATGAGCTGCTGCGTCACGGCATGGAGAAACGGCTCCGCCGGTTCCACAATCTTTTTCCAGGAACGGGCGGAGTCTGAAGCATGTTCGGAACGGGAATTCACCACTTTGGATGCAGCAGCCAGCATTGCGTTGATTTTACTTTCGCCGCGCAGGCGAGTCAAACTTGTTATATTTTGGCCTGCCGACAACAAGAGTTGATGCTTTAATTTTTTGCCGGAATAATGAATGGACTCACATCCGCAGCCACGTTTTTCAAGAAAACAAAAAAAGCACGGACAGCTTTCGCCGTCCGCGCTTGAATTGTTTCAGATGAATTACGCTTGGGCCACCGGAGCCGCCGCCGCTTCCTTGTCGCGGTCTTCCATCGCGGCCTTGCGCGAGAGCCGGACGCGGCCTTTTTCATCCACGCCGAGGCATTTGACCGTGATGTCGTCGCCGACCTTGCAGATGTCCTCGGTGTTCTTCACGCGGAAGTTCGCAAGTTCGCTGATGTGAACCAAACCGTCCTTGCCTGGCATGAATTCGACGAACGCGCCGAATTCTTTCACGGTGACAACTTTGCCGCGATAGATTTTGCCAATCTCGGCTTCGGCAGTCATGCCGCTGATGGCGTCCACGGCAATCTTCATGCCCTCCGCCGAGACGGAGAAGATGTTGACCGTGCCATCGTCCTCGATGTCAATCTCGCAGCCGGATTCTTCCACGAGGCGTTTGATGTTCTTGCCGCCCGGCCCGATGATCGCGCCGATTTTCTCCGGGTTGACCTTGAGCGTCGTGATGCGCGGCGCGTATTTGCTGATGTCCTTGCGCGGTTCGGCGAGGGTCTTGGCCATTTCACCGAGAATGAACAGGCGCGCGATGCGGGCTTTTTCAACCGTTTCAACCATGAGCGCGAACGGAATGCCTTTGAGCTTGAGATCAAGTTGGAAACCGGTGATGCCTTTTTCCGTGCCGGCGATTTTGCAGTCCATGTCGCAATACGCGTCTTCCCAGCCGATGATGTCGGTGAGCAGTTGGTATTTGGAAATGCTGTCGCCGCTGTATTCGGTGCAGATGCCGACGCTGATGCCGGCCACCGGACGAATCATCGGAACGCCCGCATCCATGAGCGCCAGCGTGCCGCCGCAGACGGACGCCATCGAGGTGGAACCGTTGGACTCCATGATCTCGCTGGTGACGCGGATGGTGTAGGGATAATTCGCGGATGGAATCATCGGCTCAATGCTGCGTTCAGCCAGCGCGCCGTGGCCGATTTCGCGACGGCCGGGGCCGCTGATGCGGCCGGTTTCGCCGACGGAGAAATTCGGGAAGTTGTAATGCAGGATGAATTTCTTTTCCGTCTTGCCGCCGGTGTAGGAATCAAATTCCTGCGTGTCGTCGCCGGTGCCGAGCGTGACGAGCGAGACCGCCTGTGTTTCGCCACGCGCGAACAACGCGGAACCGTGGGCGCGCGGGAGAAGGCCGACTTCGCTGGAGATCGGACGCACCACGTCAAACGCACGACCGTCGAGACGTTTGCCATGGTCGAGAATCAAGCTGCGAACCGCTTCTTTCTGGATGTAATAAAACGCGTCGTTGATGACGAACGGCGTGACTTTTTCCGCGCCGAATTTTTCGACGAGCTTCACGCCGACTTCATTCTTGATGGCGTTGCAGGCGGATTCGCGGGCGAGCTTGCCGGGATTCAACAGCGCAGGAACGAAACGGTCGCCGGCGAGCTTCTTCGCTTCCGCGAGAATTTCGTCGGGCACAATCTTGAGCGTGATTTCGCGTTTCTTTTTGCCGACTTTCGCGACGAGTTCTTTTTGCGCGGCAATGACGGGCTGGATGACTTCCTGCGCGTATTTCAACGCGGCGTTGAAATCAGCCTCGGTGATTTCCTTCGCGGCACCTTCATACATCACGATGTCTTTTTCGTTGCCGACATAGACGAGGTCGAGATCGCTCTCGGCCTGTTCGGCATGAGTCGGGTTCGCAATAAATTTTCCACCGACACGACCGACGCGCACCGCGCCGAGCGGCCCGGCCCACGGAATATCGCTGACCATCAACGCGGCGCTCGCGCAGAGGATGCTCAAAATATCGGGATCGTTTTC
>Ga0209746_1001376_pt1 | contig 11707 bp, 6 predicted proteins | sample BarGraNGADG00211_3_FD_184496 | JGI IMG/M metagenome (GOLD analysis project Ga0209746, IMG submission 184496) | Arctic peat soil microbial communities from Barrow, Alaska - Barrow Graham LP Ref core NGADG0011-211 (SPAdes) (version 2) | ecosystem: Environmental > Terrestrial > Soil > Wetlands >...
ACCATCACCGGGACACTCGTGGGCGCCGACGGCGGCTGTCTCTACGTCCGTGGGCCGGATGCGAACGGCACTGATCTCTACTGGCTTCGGCATCTGCCGTCCGACTACGTGGCGGACGCCGACGGCCTTGGCGAACCTGACGGGAGCCACATCAGGATCGGGGACTCGCTCACCGTCTCCGGGGCTCTGTCTTGGGTGCCATTCGAGAGGCAATGCGTTAGCGTGCACACGCTCGACGCGACGGCGATCAAATAGGGTCTCGTCCTCACCCCAGAGTCACCGGCCTTCCCGCGGCTACGGCCTGATCGGGAACTGCGGCAGGTCGCTCGCTCCCCGGACGATGGAGAGCGGAGCCGGCGCGCGTCCGGTGCCGAGCCCGAGCAGCGTCTGGAACGCCGCCTGCGGGTTGCCGCGTCGATTGTGGCGGAACACGAACTCGTCGAGGTAGACCTGGAGCTGCTCGCGGCTGACGCCGTGGAACGTGCCCAGCAGCCACTGCTTCATGTTGCCCATCGCCCGGTCCGCGAGCGGGACGACATGGTCGCTCTCCTCGATGATCTTGCCCTGTTTGGCGGGCTGATGAACGAAGCCGGCCGCCGTCAGGCCATCGAACCCCGTCATCTTGTCGGTGATGATCGTCGTGCCGGGCTCGATGTTCGCGCAGGCGAAGGCCGTCATCGTCTTCTGCGTGAAATCGGGGATGACCTCCATGCGCGCGCGCCCGGTCGCGGTTCCGCGACGCTCGACTGCCACGATCACGAGGGCAGCCTTCCGGCCCTTGAGCTGGCGACTGCCGCGCAGGCCCGCCTGGAGCCCACCGACCCACGTCTCGTCCATCTCGACGACGCCGCGCAGCTTCTCGCGCTCCGGGGCGACCATCGCTCGCCGGAGCTTGTGGAGCAGCAGCCAGGCCGTCTTGTAACTGACGTCGAGCTGGCGCTGGAGCAGCAGGGCCGAGACGCCGCGCTTGTCCGTCGTCATGAGATAGGCGGCCCAGAACCACGTCGTGAGCGGCGTCTTCGATCGGTGGAGAACCGTGCCGGACGTCAGCGATGTCTGGTAGCGACAGCCCGGGGCCGCGCACTGCCAGCGTCGAGCCGATGTCAGGACGTAGGCGCGGTCATGACCGCATCGCGGGCACCGGAAGCCGTCCGGCCAGCGACAGGCTGCGAGGTAGTGCGCGCAGGCGGCTTCATCCGCGAACGTCCGCTGGAACTCGCGCAGGGTCTTGGGGAAGCCAGGCCGTCCCACGGGCTGACCCTACATCTTGTGGCCTGCTGAAGCAACGGGATAAGCATCAACTGACTAGCCTGATGCCGACCACAGCCGGTGGCGCGTGCAGGACGCCTTCGCCCGCCGCTGAGGCTCCCGGTAGTGGTCTCTCGCCAATACAGGCTCGTGGCCGACGTGAACTCGGCCAACCCGGCGGCGATCGAACCGCTCCTGCGCCAGCTCGTCGGCGGGGAGATCGCCCCGACCGTGGACGGTTCCCATGTGGTGACGATGCTCCCCGGTGCGCGCGCTCAGGACCTGAACCGGTCCCTGCTCTCCGCCCTCCGCCGCGTAGAGCGGCGCACCCGTCTGCGCGCGGCGTGGACGGTGGGTGGGGTGACCGAGCGCTTCTTCGACCCGCTGCTGTGGCGGCAACACCGTGGCGCGGATCGTGATCTGAACGAGTTTCGTACCTTGACCTGGGGACGGCGCTGACCATCCCCGCCAAGGCCAATCAACTGCGGGATTTCTCAATGACTACGGGTGCAACCGCCCGCTATCCTAAGATTGGGTGAGGGTCCTGCCCGAGCAGCGCGGGAGTCGGACGCTACTAGGAGCGGCATGACAATCCTCACGGTCGAGGGCCGGAGCACAACCTCCCCAGATGCGGGCTCTCGCTACCGCCGGTTCCGCCCGCGCTTGGTTCTTGGCTACCAGCACGATCTCCATTCCATCATCGAGGAACTGACCGCAATGCGCCCGGTCGAGGCGGGAGCGGCCCTCGACTCGGCGATCGCGACGCTCGACGAGCGGCAGAGCGGGCTGCTTTCGTTCGGCCTCACGGGGATGGACTTGGCGCCGACGGTCCGCTACGGGGCGACGCTGCGCGTGCTCCGCGACCTGCTCAGCCAGGGCTGGACGATCCGGGAGGACGACGAGGGCATCATTCTGGACGCGCCCGGTCGGTCCGCCGTCCGGCTTGACGACCCCGAAGCCGCCAAAGAATCGATTCGCCGCTCGTTCGCTTTCGCACGCGAGGCTCAACTGCGTGAGCCGTCCACGCTGGAGTTCATCGCGATGATGGAGCGGCGCGGCGTCGATCGGTTATTCACCAGCGGGGCTGAGTTGGCGACCCGGCTGACGGCTCGGGGGACGGCAGCGGTACAGCCGGAGCTGCAACTGATTGAGCCTGGCGCCCGCGATGAGACGACCGGGGCGCTGCTCCAGGACGTCTGGCGCTACGCCCGGCACTTCTGGTCGATCCCGTACCAGAGCACACCGGGGCGCAACGTCTTCTACCTCGTTCGTGACGCCGCCCGGCCGGAGCGACCGTTGATCGGCATCGCGGCGCTCGGCAACCCCGTGCTCGGGCTGGCGAAGCGAGATGATTTCTTCGGGTGGTCTGCGAACGGACTGGAACGACGCCTGCCGGATCTGACGGCCCCAAAGCGGCGTGCGCTCGCTGGCCATCTGGTGCGGGTTCTGCGGGACGGCGTCGAGGCGACGTACAAAGACGACCTCGGTCTCCCGGCTGACCCGCTGCGGTCCGCCATGACCGCAGTCGCCGCGCTCGAGGAGATCGAGCGCCGCAGTGCGGCCGACCGACTCGCCAAACTCGATGCGGCCGGAGAGGCTCGCGACGCCGACTACCTGATGATCCGCGAGGCGCAGAACGCGGCCGACCACGGTGACATCACTTCTGTCGATTGGGAACAGGTGGCGCGTACCCCCCTGTACCGGCGCAAGCGCGCCGGGTCGCTCGCCGACATGTACCGGGCACTTGCGACCTTGACCGACCTCGGTTTCACGGACCAGGGCGGCGATCTCCCAAGGGCTCTGGCGGACCCGGGGGGCCGGCGAGCCATCGAGACCGCTCTGCGCCGGATCAAGCAGGAGGCGCTCGCCTCCAACGTGATGGAACTGATCACGTGCGGTGCGGTCACGCCGTACCGCGGCATCCTCGGCGGCAAGCTGGTCGCGCTACTGATGCTGAGCCGCAAGGTGGTCGCGGACGTCGAGCAGCGCTACGGCGACCGGGTCAGCATCATCGCCTCGGCGATGGCGGGCCGCCCGATCCGCCGCCCGGCCAAGCTCGCGCTGGTTACGACCTCCAGCCTGTACGAGGCGTACGGCTCCAGTCAGTACAATCGACTCAAGGTCGACACTGACAAGGGAGCCCTCGCCTACCGCAAGGTCGCCCGGACCGAGAGCTTCGGGACCGTCCAGTTCGCGCCCGACACCGTCCATGCCCTCACCGACGTGGCACGCCACTCGGACTCCAACCGTCGTGAGGTCAACAACCTCTTTGGCGAGGGCACAAGCTCGAAGCTGCGGCTGATCCGGACCGGGCTGGAGGCGCTCGGGCTCGACGCGAACAGCTTCCTGCGCCACAACTCGCGTCGGATCATCTACGGCGTCTCCCTGTGCGCCAACACCGATGACATCGTGCTGCGGATGAGCACCCGGCCGCGGTACGTGCTTCCGCCCGGTGATCGCGGCACCGCGGTGCTCGTCGGCTACTGGCGCGACCGCTGGCTGGCCGGTCGGATTACCCGGCCCGACGTGCTCGAAGGACTCCGCGGCGAGGAGTTCGACGGCTTCCGACTCAGTCGCGAGACCGAGCGGCTGACGTCCGGTTCCGGTGGCGGGAGAGGGAGTGGCCGACGTGCCGGTCGCGTCGGCACTGCGGGCGACATCGGGGTCGTCGCCCAGTCGGGCGACGAGGGCGATCACACCTTCATCGAGCGCCTCTACCGTGGCACCAACAGCTACGCGGACCGGCTGACCGCCATGGAGCTCGAGTCGATTCACGTCGACCTCGGCGTCGACGGCTACCTCGTGGCGCAGGCCGAGGCCGGCCGCCAGATCCTGGTGACCGGCAACCCTGGCGACGGCAAGACGCACCTTATCGAGCGGCTCCGGCCAAAGCTGGAGGCGCTCGGCGCTAGGGTGATCACCGACGCGAACGCCTGCACCGACGCGGAGATCCTGGAGCAGTGGGCTGCGAGCCGAGACGACGGCAAACCGTTTGTGCTCGCGATCAACGAGTGGCCGCTCTACGTGCTCCAGCGGATCGCCAGCAAGACGGGCTTCACACCGGTCGCCGAGTCGCTGCGCCAGGTGACGACTGCCCGGTTCTTTGTGGAGCAGCACCGGCCGGACGACGCGAAGGAGAACGTCGTCGTCATCGACCTCAGCCTGCGCAACCTGCTCTTGGCGAGCGTCGTCGAAAGAGTCATCGACCGGCTCACTCAGGACCGCTTCTTCGCGGGGCTCAACGTCGCCGATCCGGCCATCGCCAACCGCAACGCGCTGCGCGAGACGCAGGTGCGCGAGCGACTGGTCGCTCTGGTGGAACTGGTCGCCACCCGCACCGGGCACGTCACCATGCGCCAGCTCGTCGGATTTGTTGCCTATCTGATCACGGGCGGCCAGTCGGCGACCGACCGGGTGCGCGCCGGCCAGGACACGCTCGGCTTCTCCTACTCCAACCTTGCCTTCGACGGCGGCGCCGGTGCGCTGTTCGACGCGGTTCGCGCAGTCTTCGATCCCGCCGAGGTGACTCACCCGGACTGGGACGACCGGCTCTGGCTCGGTGACACCGACGCCCGCGACTGGCTGGGCAAGCCGCCGCCCGGGCCGATGACGCTCAACGAGTTGGAGCGCAAGACCGCATATCGGGCGATCAAGCGACGCTTCTTCTTCGAGCACAGGAACGGGATAGACCTGTTCAGGCTCGTGCCGACAGACGAACAGGAGTTTCAGGAGACTTTGCGGTCGGGCAAGGGCGCGACCGCGACGGTGGTCCGCGATCTGGTGCTGGCGCTCAACCGCTTCTTCGAGCCGGACTGCCCCGATTCGGAGAAGGACCACGTCCAGTTGTGGCAGAGCCATCGCTACGACGTTCGGGCGCCATCGACCTTCGTCTCGTTTCACGCTCTCCCGTACCAGCACCTGCGCATCGAGTCACTCAAGACTGCGCCGTGGGTCGAAGCGTGGCTGCCCGCCGACCAGCTCGACCGGCGCAGCTTTGCCCTCGTTGCCACGTGGGACGGCAGCGACATCGCGGTGGTTGAGATCGACCGCGAGCTGTTCCTCACCCTCATCGAGGCCGAACGCGGGCTCGGAAGATCGAGCTGGTCGCGGACGGCGACTCGGCGGATCACTCGTTTCATCGATCGAATCCACGGCTCGGTCGAGCAGGAGTCGCCGATCGAGGACATCCGCATTCGAAACGTCGAAAGCGATCTAGACGAGCGGTTCGCGATTCAGCGCGAACCGGCGAGGTACCAGTTGTGACCTCGGTTGACACCAAGGAGCTACTGGAGTCCGTCTACGACGAAGAGTTCGGATTCAGGCTCACCAACTTCTCGATCAAGCCTGTCCACGTGGCCAACGGGCTCGCCCGGGCGCTTGCCGGTCGAACCTACGACACGACCGCGGTGACGCGATTGGTGCGCCGCTACGTCCGCAACCAGAAGCTCGGCGTCGATGAGGAGCGCTACCCCAACGCGGAGTTCATCGCCGATTACGCCACGGCATTCGCGAACCCACGGGGTCACGAGCCCGACGCCCTCAAGGTGACCCGGCTTCGGTCGCTTGCTTTCGACGTGCTCGGTGCCGACGGCGCCGTCTTCCCGACCCAGCAGTCGTTCACGCTCTCCAATGAGCGCTTCATCACGGGCGACCTCTCGGATGTTCGTATGGGCCTCTTCCTCGCCCGGTTACTCACCGCTGAGCCGACGGGCCGCATCGATGCCGCAACCTACCTGCGTGAGCTGCTCCAGTCGGAGAGTGACCCGTGGACGACGCTTGCCCTGCCAGTCTTGGCGTTCGGCGACGCGCGCGAGGAGGCGCCGAGCGCCGAGGTCGCCGAGCGAATCGCCAAGAGCGGGCATCTCTTCGAGGCGTCGAATGGGCGCCTCGTCTCGCCGACGCTGGGCAACCTCCGCGACGCCTACGACCGCCTCGCTCGCTTCGAGCGCAACTCCGGCTCCAAGCTCAACTCGCTCCGCCGACTCATGCTGTTTGGCTCCTTCGTGCTCCACGTCCACGCGGTGTCGCGCTGGTCGGAGCGCGAGGATCACGCGCCGAGGCCGCCGATTCTGCTCGACCTGTTCGACGGGACGCTCATCTCGGTGGCTGATGCCAGCCGCGCGACCCTCCGGGCAGCCGGCGACGCGATCGAGGGCGTGATTCGCTCGCGCTTCCACGAGCACGTCGCCGCCGAGTACGGCACGACCGGCAAGCAGATCGATGCGGGCCTCCCAGTATCCGGTCTTGGTGAACGCGTCGAGGGGCTCTACCGGACCTACTGCGACGGCGGCACCGAGCCTCCCGACGCGCTGGCACGCGCCATGGCAGAGGACGCGATCGACCGTGAGCGGGAGGCCCCGATCGGATCGCTGATCGAGCTGGGCCGCCGCGCCGGCTTCCTGGCGCCGTGGTCGAACCAGGGGCGGGGCGGCAAGATGCGCAAGCGCTACACCGCCACCGCCGAGTTTCTCGAGACGCTAGTCGCGGCCACCATCGAGCCGGACGACCCAGCGGAGTTCCCCGAGTTTCTCGAACGGCTGCGCGACTATTTCGGTGTCGTCGTCGGCCGGCCCGAGGACGACGCCGTCATCCGCCATACCAACCTGCGCGACGAGGAGTTCTGGCCGGCGGTCGTCTCGATCAACGAGGAGGACCTGCGCCGCAACGTCGAGGAGTTCCGCGAGTTGCTGGTCGAGTCGGGCTACGCCAAGGCGTACGCCGACGGCCGCACAATGGTCACAACCCGACCGGAAGGGAGTTTCTGAGATGGCGACGGCGCTGACACCCGCAGAGGTGCTCGCCGACCTCATCGCCGAGGGGGTGCGCCGCCGCCAGGGCGCCGTCGGAGTGCTGGTCCGCGACGTCCCGGCGCCCGACCCAAACCGGCTGCTACAGGCGATGGCCGCACTGCGCGACGAGGGCTTTTTGCTGCGGATCGCCTACTTGCGGGAGGGCGGGCAAGCGGCGGCGAAGGACGCAGGTTTCACCGGCGGTTTCTTTTCGACCGAGATCGAACAGGCCGAGCGCTGGCGCAACGACCGCGACCTCAAGGCGCTGATCGTCGTTATCGCCCACGGGGACGAGGCGAAGCTGTCCTCGCTCGAGGACTTCAGCGCGATCACGTCTCGTGAGCTGAAGGCCATCCTGGTGCGCCGCGCACTCGGTGAGGAAGCGGGCCAAAGCGAGGTCCAGTCCCGCTGGTGGCGGCAGCTCGATGCCGACGACTCAGTGGGCCTGGCACCGTTGATCGATTACTACACCGCGCTCGCCGGCAAGACGGGTCATGACTTCCTCGATGCCAGCAGCCGCGAGATTTATCACCTCGGACTGTTGCCGGACCCCGAGTTCTTCAACGACCAGCACGAGGCGGCCGTGCAACGCCGGCTGGATCGGAACCGCGAACTTTCGAGCCGCCTCCAGATGCTGAACGCCCAGGATCGGCGCCGGATCACGGACGTCCTCCAGGCCGAGACGAACGACGATGCCCGCAAGGACCTCCAGGAGGCATTGAGCCAGCTCGACCGGACCCGCGTCGATGGTGGCGCTGGCAAGGCGGTCTCGTTCCAGTCTGCCGACCGGTTGGTGCGGGCACGGGTCAAGAAGCCCAAGCCGAATGGCTCGAAGCGACCACCCACCGAGAAGGTCACCAAGGTCGCGGCTGAGGCGCTGGTAGACGAGGACCGGGCGGAGGACGTCGCCACCATCGTCGGCAACCTCCAGACCCAGCTCAACACGCTCGACGAGGGTAAGCTGAGGCCGGAAACGATCCGAACCAAGCTGCCGGACGGCGCGACCGAGGCAGTCACGACCGCGCGACTCGATCTGCTCAACCTCCTCGGCAAGGTCCTTGGCGAGGATACCTACGGCGGCCTGATCGAGGTCGACGCGCCGGACCTGGAGAGCGCACTCCGCCGCTTCGACGTCGAGCAGCATCTCGTCGCCCGCTGGCAAGGCGATCGTATCGAGGAGTACCTGCATCACCTCGCCGACGACGAGACCGGCGCCGTTCTCGGTCAGCGCTTCGCCTCCTATGTCGAGGCGAGGAAGGCCGTGCTGCCGTGGTTACGGACACTAGCCGTCGAGCCGCTGGCCGTCGCAGCGCATCCACCAACTCGCACGGTGCTCCTGGCGTTCATCGCCGCCTACGAGGCGCTCAACCACACACTGCGCAACGGGTTCGAGACCTTGTACCAGCGGTTCGGCCAAGATGCCAACGAGCTCCTCGGTCACCTACTGCTGCTGGAAACCATCGTCCTCAGGATCGACGACCGCACCTACGCGATCGCGGCGCCGACCCATCCTCTCTTCCTCTGGCACTACGCCCGCTACGCTGAGATCGTCCACGCCCAGCGCGACCGCCTCGACGACCGCGACAGCGCGCTCGTGGCCCAGGCCGCCGAGCGGCTGCCGTTCTTCCTGACATCGATCTTCATCCCCTCGACCGCCGTTAGCGCCGAGACCAACCTCATCTACTTGGGCCGGCTGGGACCGCTGCCTTATTTCGGCCGCGAGTCCGAAGGGGGCGTCTCCGACGACGGGCTGGCGAGCGTTCGCACGCTGGTCGAAGCGCAACTCGCGTTGGAGCCGCATTCACAGCGGGGCTACCGCCTCGGACTGGTCGACCCGCCCGATGCCGGTGCCTACCTCACCATGCTTGCCGATCTGGCCGATGACGGGAAGCTCAGCGGAGCACACCTCACCATCTACCGGCATCCGCGGTCCAAGGTCGGCGTCGAGCTGCGACTCGACGAGGCCGAGGAGGATCGGATCGCGCGCGTCTTTCGCGCGATCACGCCGCACCGACTCTTCACATTCGAGATCCGCGAGTTGCCTCGACAGGAACTCGGACCGCCGGAGGACGACCTCCATCACCTGGTCGTCGCCTTCGATCACGGCACTGGGCAGATGAATCCCGCACGCCCGGCATTGCATCCAATCCAGCCGCTGGCGGTCCCACGCCGAATCGCGTACCGCGAGATCCACAAGACCGTCGAGCTAGAGCCCGCGTCGGGCGGTCCGTTTGAGGATTACAACAACCTCGTACGCCGACTCGCGCCCGCTGGCACCTCGTACCTCGCGGTCCATCAGCAGAAGAAGCTCCGCGAGGGGCTCCATGCGATCGCAAGCCGCGTCCCCTGGACGGCCGTCGCGGACCGGCAGGTGGACCGCGACCTGCGCATCAGCGAGTTGCGAATCATGACCGCGCGCGACGGCGAGCGCGACGTCGCGGGCTTTGCCCGCTCGACGGTCCCGTTTCGGCGGCCGCTGCGCGACGTCGTGCGCGAATACAACGCGTACATCAGCACCAAGGACCTCGACGACCTGCTGGAGCAGTTGAGTGACCTGCTCGACGCCGGCATCCTCAACCTCCGGCCCGACGCGTCGGGCAAGACCAACTTCAACCGCATCAAAGGGCTGCTCGGAACACTGCTCGCCGCACGCTGGTTCCGCAAGACAGGCGACGATGCGACCAGGCTTCTCGTCAGCCTCGATGGCGCCGAGGCTCGCCGCTGGCTGCACCTCAGCGACGATCCGCTGCGCGCCGACCTCGTCGGCTTCACTTGGACCAACGACCACTGCACGGTCAGCGTCGTCGAGGTCAAAGCGGTTCAGGCCAAGGGCGTCGAGTACGCCGTCAAGGGCGGGGTCGTCAGCGGCGCCGCCATCGACCAGATGCTCTCGACCCGCCGACTGCTGGAGCAGGTCTTCTCGGCCAACCGCGACGACGAGCTGATCACCACTCCGGCGCGCCGCGAGATCCTGCGGGAGCACCTCTACCGTGAGTTGACCAAAGGGACCTACACCGCCGACGAGCGCAAGCTCTGGGCCGACCGGCTCCAGCGCCTGCTCGACGGCGCCGTCACCACGGACCTGCGCTGCCACCTCATTGACGTCCGCCTCGGCGTCGACTCCGCCTCTCTCAAGGACATGAAGGTCATCGCCCACGAAGGAGAGAATGCGTTTCCCGTTGAGATCACCGAACTCAACGAGCGCCAAATCGAGGCCTTGATCCCAGCCGAGCCCGAGCCGGAGCCCGAGGCGGCTGAGGGCAGGGAGGCGTCGACCGACGAGGAGCCGCCCAGGTCGCCGGGTCATCTCGATGAACCGCCGCCGGACCTGTCTGATGCGGCCGCGCAGGCGCCCGAGCCCGAGCCCGACGAGGGCGAGGCTTCGGCGCCCGAGCGGACTCCGGAGTCTGTCGCGAGTGCGCCAGATCGACCGCGCGCGCGGTTCGGCACTGCACCGGGCGAGTACGGCAAGCCGCGCGAAATCTGGTTCGACCCGGCCGCGCCTGAGGATCGGCTCCCCAACCCGCATCTCATGATCACCGGCGAGACCGGCAGCGGCAAGACCCAGGCGACAAAGGCGCTCCTCGCCGAAATGCGGCCGTTCAAGGTCCCCGCGCTGATCCTTGACTTCAAGGACGACTACTCAGAGCTGGTCTACGCCGAGACCGAGGGCTTCAACGTCTACGACCCGAACGACCAGAGCTTGCCATTCAACCCGCTGGCACCAGCCTTCGATCCGCGCAGCGGCCGGGTCAACCCGACACACCACTTGCATCAACTGACTGACATCATCAAGCGCATCTATCGCCTTGGGGACCAGCAGGCGTACCGTTTGCGAGAGGCGATGAAGGCCGCCTATGAGGCAGCCGGAGTGCCGATGCGAGCCTTCGTCCCCGACGCCGATCAGACCTACCCAGCGTTCGAGGCCGTCCAGGACGAGCTTCGCGAGGACAAAGACAACCAGGCGCTGCTCGGGCGGATGTCGCCGATCTTCGACTTGGGGCTGTTCAGCTCAGGCGCCCGGGTGACCGACTTCGCTAGCGTCGTGGAGCAGAGCACCGTGATCCGGCTCGCCCAGCTTCCGGGTGACGAGGTCAATAACTCAGTTGCCTAGTTCTTCCTCATGGCGCTCTACAACTACCTGATCCGGCAGCCTCAGTCCCACCGACTCGCCCGGCTTGCGGTGCTCGACGAGGCATGGCGGTTGGTCGAGTCGCCCTTCCTTGAGCCGCTCATGCGCGAGGGCCGCGCATTCGGACTTGGTGTCGTAATCGCGTCGCAGTTCCCCACCGACCTCCCAACGGCAGTCGCTGGCTCAACCGCGACGAAGATTTACTTCTCGCAGTCCAACGTCGAGCAGATCCGCGACATCCAGCGCACCATCCTTGGCAAGACATCTGGCGCCGACGCCGACCACCTCGCCAGCATCATGCGCGGGCTGCCACCGCTGACCTGTGTGCTCTACAGCAAGCAGTTCCCGCGTTTCGTGCGGGTCACGATCAATCCGTACTTCGAGCGCCAGGCGTAGCCGGACAGCACACACGAGGTAGCCCGTCACGATGTTGCCATCGTGCCAGCCGAGCTGGCACAGGCGAGTCTCACCTTCGGCTCGTGACGACCAAACAAACGCGCTCTCCGTGACCCTCCAGGCCGATCATGCCCCCGTGTCG
>Ga0209746_1001377_pt1 | contig 11706 bp, 11 predicted proteins | sample BarGraNGADG00211_3_FD_184496 | JGI IMG/M metagenome (GOLD analysis project Ga0209746, IMG submission 184496) | Arctic peat soil microbial communities from Barrow, Alaska - Barrow Graham LP Ref core NGADG0011-211 (SPAdes) (version 2) | ecosystem: Environmental > Terrestrial > Soil > Wetlands >...
ACCCTTGGGGAAATGATTTTATCTATCTTTGCCCCGGCTCTCACGGCGATTTTGATTTAACCTGCCTGGGCAAAGACGGCGAAGCCGGAGGAGAAGGTGTCGATAAAGACATCAATAACTGGGAAAGTGAATAAGCGGGGTTTTACCCTTATTGAATTATTGCTGGTAATCACGCTTATGGGAGTGGTTCTGGCATTGGCCGTTCCTTCCACAAGGGATGTTCTGACCGGCGATAATCTCAAGAAGGCTTCGCGCCAGTTAATAGCAATGGAAAGAAAATTGCGCGTTGAAGCCGTCCGCGATCAGATAAGCTACATCCTCTGCCTTGATCTGCCCAATTCCGCCTATTGGGTTATTACCTCCGACATGACACCGGAAAAACAAGATGAAATAAAAAAGCGTCCGCTGCATTTGCCCTCGAATGTCGTTATCGCGGACATTGTGGACGAAAATAACAAGAAAAAATCAGATGGTGAGGCAAGAATTAATTTCGGAAAGAATAGTTCCTGTTCTCCGGCCGTAATCCATCTGTCGTATAAAGAAGACAAAATGACAATAGTTATCAATCCATTTCTGGGTGTAACGGATATTTACGACAAGTACGTTGATGTCCCAGTAGGTGTTTCGGGACAATATAACTCCCGCTAAAAGGATAGGCGGCATGACACGAAACAAAACAAAAGGTTTTACTCTCATGGAAGTGATGATCGCCATGGCGATTCTGGCCATCGCGCTCGTTTCCATCTATCAATTGCAGTCACAGAGTATTTCCATGTCCACGGATTCACGTTTTATGACCACAGCGGCTCTCCTGGCCCAGAGCAAAATGGTCGAGATGGAAACCGCTTCTTCTTTATCCAATAAAAGCGACAATGGAGACTTCGGCCTCGATTATCCGCAATATACATGGCATCTGGAAATCGGCGATACCCAGCTGCCGCAATTCAAAAAAATTGAAATCACGGTAACCAACAAGTTATTTATCCGCCGCGGAACATACAAGCTTGTTCTTTACAAAAATACTGGAACGTAACTTATGACCAGGCAATCTTTAAAAAAAAATGTGAGCGTTTTTCAACAGTCCAACTTTTCGTGACTGTTCAAAAGCTTGTCCCGTAACCGGATACGGGATGTTCAGATGCAAGGCGCGCAAAAAACCGAATCGCGAGACGTATATTGCAATACGTTGAGCGGTGAGGTTTGCAGCGCAACCCCGGCCTGCACCGGGGTAAACTCCGCGGATGCCTGCCCGGCGTATGCCGGGAGCGTTTTTCAACAGTCCCGAGGATTTACTCTGGTCGAGATACTGATCGCCATCTTCATTATCTCTGTAGTTATGACCACTGTTTACGTATCCTATAGCGGCATTTTAAAAACCGCCCATCAGATGGGGGAAGAACGCGATATATACAAGATGGCGCGTGCATCCATGGACAGGATGATTAAAGATTTATCGTCTCTGCAGGCATCGGCAGGCTCCTTCGATCTGCGCGCCGAGAAAAAAACGTTAAGTAACCGCGAATTTCATTCTATTTATTTCTGGTCGGCTTCCCATCTGGTCTTTAGCGACATTGATGAAGAAGGACGGACGGCCGCGATCGGTTATTATGTTCGGGATGATGAAGATCGTAAAAGCTTTTCTTTATGGAGAACCGATGTGTCCGGCTCCAGACCGGACAGCTCAAAAAACATGGAAGGCGGATTTGTCATTTGCAAAAACATAGACGTCTTCAGGTTGACATTTTACGATTCCGAAGGCAGAGAAACCGATTCCTGGGATTCCTCCTCTTCTAAGGGAGGAGACAATGCAGTCAAGACGCCAGCGGCTGTAAAAATAGAGCTTTTTCTGGTCAACGCGAATGACGAGGAAAAACCTTACAAATTTATGACAAAGGTATTTTTACCGGTTAAAAAATAAAAGTATGAAAAATAAATTTATTAATAATCGCGGAATAGCGCTGATCACGGTAATATTGATCATCGTCATCTTAGTGGCTATCGTCATCGAATTGAACCGCTCATCCCGCGCCGATATTTATGACGCGGCTAACCTTAGCGACGGAATAAAATTAACTTACATCGCCAAATCCGGTTTTTACGGAGCGGCCGCCGTGCTGAATAATTCCAAAAGCGATTGCACTACCTTGCTTGAAGACTGGGCGCACATGGAAAAAATATCTCTGCAATCAAGCACCCTTTTTAACGACGGTTATTTCAGCGTTAGAATTGAAGATGAAGCCGGTAAAATTCCCTTAAATAAACTGGTAAACGGGAGCGAATACAATCCGGCGATTAAAGAGATATTGATCAGATTGCTTAGTCAGCCGGAATTCGGTCTGGATGAAAGAAAAGTTGCCGGGATTGTTGATTCCATAAAAGACTGGATCGACTCCGACGATAACGTTACGGAATCCGGAGCGGAAAATTCTTATTACGCTTCTTTAGAATCGCCTTATGAAGCAAAAAATGCTCAGTTAGATTGCATTGAAGAGTTGCTTATGGTAAAGGGGATAACCAAAGAAATTTTTTACGGAACAAAAGAAAAACCATCATTGGCTCAATATGTTACCACGGACAGCGAGGGGTTAATAAATATCAACACGGCGCCAAAGATGGTTTTACGTTCTCTTAATGAGGCAATCAGCCCGGAACTGGCCGATATTATGGATGAATACCGCACGAAAGAAGGCAATGTTTTGTCCGGTTATCAATGGTATCAACAAGTCCCCGGCATGGCGGGCGTGACGATCAAGCCGGAATTGATTACGGTAAAAAGCAGTTATTTTAAAATTATATCCGTAGGATCGATGAATAATATGTCAAAAACTATAACCGGAATTGTCCAGAAACAACAGGGTCATACATCCGTCCAGACAATCAAATGGAGACTGGATTAATGCCGCAAACCGTATTAGGGCTGGATATCGGCCTAAACACAATTAAAGCGGTCGTTTTAACCTCGAAAGGTTTAACCGGCGGTCGTATCATTGCCGCCCGGAGTCTGGATATCAACGCCTGCGGAGGGATTGAAGAGACATTAAAAAAACTGGCGGAAAACAAAATTTTTTCCAACATTCCCGTTTGTATTTCTTTACCGCTTACAGACATAATGTTCAGGCAAGTCAGCCTGCCCTTTCGCGATGATAATAAAATCAGAAAAACGCTGGCATTTGAATTGGAACCCCTTATTCCTCTTCCCATAGAAGAAGTGGTTGCCGATTATCTGATTATTCCCCGTGACGGACTCCTTGTAGCCGCGATCACAAAAAAAAGCATCCGCGAATGGATAGAAAAAGTCGAAGGAAATCTGGGAGAAGTATCCATTATTGATGCATCGCCTGCCGCTTTGGCCGCTCAGATAATAAATAAAAGAAAGCCTGCTGTTTGCGGAATCATTCTGGATATCGGCTATGATTCAACAACGGCGGCATTTTACGAAGATGATGCGATTGTTCATGTCCGTCCTCTGGCTTTCGGCGGCGAAAACATAACAGCGGCATTAGCGGCGAATCTGTCCGTGGATCGGGATAAAGCCGAAGAATTGAAAATTAACGCTGATTATTCCTCTGTAAGCGCGGCGGCCAGTGAAGTGTGCCGCAATTTTTGTTCAGAATTAAAAAATACCATCGAGTATATGAAGCTAAACGGCGTCCTGCAAAATGAGCCTGCGCAAATTATCATAACCGGCGGAGGGTCATTATTTATTCCCCTTAAAAAAGAACTGGAGGATTATTTTTCTTCTCCGGTAGAAGTTCTTGATCTTGTCCGCTCCAAAGAACTGGAAATTGAAGAAACTATCCGCAGTCAATTCAACCCGCAAATAATGAATACAGCGATTGCTGCCGCGATGAGGATTTCCACAGGCCAAAAGTCTTTTAATTTCCGGCAGGGAGAATTCGTGGCGAAAAACTCCGGCTTTAACTTCAAAGAACAGTTAAAATGGGCGGCTGTAGTTTCCGGAATTATTATTTTCCTGGCCATAATCAATCAGCTTGCCGATTACGGCCTGAAGACTCAACGCCTTAATAATATCAAAAAACAAATTACCCAGATATTTAAAAAGGACTTCCCCGAAGCCGGCAACATGATCGATCCGGTACAGCAACTTAAGACGAAGCTTGCTGAAAATAAAAAGACTTTGGGTTTTTACGAAGGATTACCGGAAGTAACTACGGTAGATTTATTGAAAGAAATTTCGGGCATGGTTTCGCCTTCTCTCAATATAGTTATTACCGATTTAAATTACGAAAATGGCATTGTCTTAATGAAAGGCGAGGCAAAAACAATTGATGATGTCTCTACAATCAAAAATGAGTTTTTGAAATCCAGATATTTTAAGACTGTAACTATGGGTTCGACCAGCCTCGCCAAAGATGGCGGCAAAGTTAATTTCAACTTAAGGATTGAAGTTAAATGATAAAAACATTCTGGAATAAATTAGACGCCAGACAGCAAAAGCTTGCCATTGGCGCGGCAATATTAGTTTTGATTGCCTTGATTATGGAAATAGCTGTTTTCCCTTTCTGGGATGCTAAAGCAAACCTGGCAAAAGCAATAAAAATTAATCAAAAAAAATTGAGCGAAATAAGTGAACTTTCCGCTGAGTTTACTTCGCTTGCAGCAAAAACAGCCGCAATAAACAGGACTGTTTCCACGCGCGGAGCTGATTTTACTTTATTCTCCTATCTGGAAAAAAAGGCGACTCAGGCAAATGTAAGGGGAAGAATAAAGTACATGAATTCCTCAAAAGGAACGCAATCAACTTCTTTTGAAGAATCATTAATTGATATGAAACTCGAAAAAATTACCATTAAACAGCTTACCGACTTTTTGTATTTTGCTGAATCACCGGCGGATTTAGTAAGAATAAAAAAGATTACCATAAACAAAATGAAAGAGAGCCCGGAATACTTAAACGCGCAATTGCAAATATACTATTTTCAACAACTGACGGGGCAGCCGCGGGGCAAGTAGCGACATGAAAATACTGAAAAATAAAATATTATGGTTCACGCTCTACGGAATATTTATTACTGTAGTATTTTTGTATCTGCTTTTCCCCTCGGATATTGCCAGAAGCAGGCTGGAAGAAGCGGTAAATTCTTCTGATTTTATTTTGAAGATGGATTCATTGCGGCCGGCTTTGCCTTTTGGTTTTAAAATGAAAAACATAAACGTAAGCTCATCGCCTGAAAATATTTACTTTCAGGGAGATTTACTGGATTTGCAATTCAGTCCGTTTAGTTATTTTCAAAAAAACAAATATATCGGCCTATCCGGCAGCGCCTATGGAGGCAATTTTTCCGGAAGCTTAGGGCTTACTTCTTTTTCTAAAATTTATCCGCCGGAAAAAGGAAATTTAAAATTTGAAAATATTGATCTGGCCAGATACGCTTTTATTAAAACATTGATGGGAAGAGAAGTCACAGGCAGGGCAAGCGGCAATTGGACACATGCCTTTAATAGTAATGGCCCCGGCAGAAATCTTTCAGGAACAATCGCGCTTTTTTTAACCAAAGGAACTTATTCCCTGACCGAACCATTTCTGGGATTAAATAGAATTGATTTTGACCGCAGCGAAATTCATGCCCAGATTAAAGATGGCGTGATCAGACTGGAAAAGTTGCAGATATCCGGTCCGCAAATAGATTGTTTCTTAAGCGGCGGAATAACGCTTGCCGATGATTTTAAATTGAGCCAACTTAATCTAAACGGCGAGATGGCAATATCAGAAAATAAAAAGGTTAAAATGAAAATCACTATCGGCGGAACATTGGTCAATCCCGTATTCCGCTATATTTAACGGCAGAGATTATGTGGCTTAAAATAACACAAACGGTAAAAGAGCGCGCGAAACAAATTAGCAGCGCCATTAAAGCAATGGATGCTGATTCATTGAGGTCATTTTTAATCATTCTGGCAATAACAATATTGTCTTACGAAGCAACAGATCTCTTTTATAAAATTATCAGTTTCCCTCTGATTAATCATACTGCCACTGTTAGAAACAACTGGGGGGCACCGGCTGTTAAAGATGATCACCAGCGCAATACACTTTCTGATTATGATATCATTACCGGGCGCAATTTATTTCTTTCGACTTTGAAACCAGCCGGCGGCAATCAATCGGAAGGAGGACTTTTCGATTCCGATCAGAAAACTCCGGATTTTGATTTGAAAGGAACCGTCGCCTGTAATTCCTCCTTCGGTTTTATTGTTATTGAAGAGCGCAGCAGCCGCAAGCAGAAATTATACCGTCTGGGAGATAAAATCGGTTCGGATAAACTGATTAAAATTACGCGTAACACAGCGACATTAAAAAACGGCGAACGGGAAATTATATTAAAAGTAAAAGAGACCATGGAAGGATCTTTGCTTCCGAATTCACCAGGCGCCGGACGAGGCGGCGCTTCTCCCAGAAATTTGACTTTGAACCGAAAAACCGTAAATGAAAAATTAACTAATTTGAATTCAATGATGAATCAGGCTGTTTTGCGCCCTTTTCTAAATAGAGGCGTGCAGGAAGGATACATCATTTCCAACATCGCTCCCAATAGTCTTTATGAAAAGGCCGGCCTGCAAAATGGCGATATAATAATTGATATTAACAATAACAAACTGCAAAGCGTCAACGATATGTCGCAGGTTATGAATTCAATGCAGTCCGGCAACAGTATGAATTTGAATATTAAGAGAAATGGCAAGACCGAAACTATTAATTATTCTTTTGACTGATCAGATATGGAAAGTATGTTTATATGTATGCCGATTATTTTGGTTTAAAAGAAAACCCTTTCAGTTTATCACCGGAACCGCGATATTTATTCCTGAGCGAACAGCATCGGGATGCTTTGAATTGTCTTATTTACGGCATTAAAGAAAAAAAAGGGTTCGTTTTAATTTCCGGCGGCATCGGACTCGGAAAGACTACAATTTGCCGCAGTCTGCTTGCCTCTCTGGATGATTCGGTGGAAACGGCGCTGATTTTCAATACGGCCATTTCCGACCTTGATTTGCTGGAAACGATCCTGGATGAATACGGCATCGTCATAAAAAACGAATCTCGAAACAAAAAATATTATATTGACGCTTTAAATGAATTTCTGCTGAGTAACTTCGCCGCAGGGAAGACGGCGGTGCTCTTAATTGACGAAGCGCAAAATCTTTCTCACGGCGTTCTCGAACAAATACGAATGCTTTCCAATCTGGAAACCGAAGCAGAAAAGCTCATTCAGATAATTTTAATCGGTCAGCCGGAACTGGCCGATTCTTTAATGCTGCCGGCGCTTCGGCAGTTAAACGAAAGAATCACGGTAAGATGTGATCTTCAGCCTTTTTCACCGCAAGAAGTGAGCGATTACATACAGCATCGCCTGAAAATAGCGGACGGTCCCGGTTCCATCAATTTTACAAGAGGGGCCCTGAATCTTATTTATGTCTTCTCTGAAGGCATTCCCCGGCGGATTAACGCTCTTTGCGACAGGTCATTACTGATCGCCTATACAAAAAATGCACATAAAATTGACCGCAAGATCGTCAAACTGGCGGTTCACGATATCGGCCTTAATTATTTTCAAAAAACAATGAGTAGCGGCAGAAAAATATGGCTGCGCCTGACAACCTAGCTGCCGCCGGAAATCCTTGACCAAAGGAATATTATGAGCTACATAAATGACGCATTACTTAAAGCACAAAAGGAGAAGAAATCACCTTACGCGGTCTATGAACCGGTATTATCCGTTTCCGGCAAAAAAACTGGCAGGCCGCGAAAAAGGCTTTTCCTGACAGGCATATTGATATTTTTTCTCTGGACAGCGGGAACTATTGTTTGGCTTAACTGGTCTGGAGAGAAAAAGGCGCCGGCAACGACGCCCGCAACTGTATCGCCTGTGCAAAGCGTTGCCCCGGCAATGCCGCAGGTTGCTAAAATAATTATCGCGGACAATAAAAACGAGACCGGATTAAAAAAGGAAACAGCCTTTGCCAAGATTGAACCGGGGCTTAAAGTTAAGCCGGAAATTGCTGATTCCAAAATTCTTTACGCACAAGCCGTTAAAAAGCAGCAGGAAGGTAATTTAGAAGAGGCAAGGAACCTGTATAGAAAAGTCCTGAAAATTGATCCTCAAAACATACAGGCTTTAAATAATTTGGGTGTAATTCACATGAATACAAAATATTACAAAAAAGCAATTATGCGTTTTAATGACGCGATCAAGCTAAAACACGATTACCCTGACGCTTATTATAATCTAGCCTGTCTTTACGCGCAGCAAAACGACACAAACCGGAGTCTTTCTTATCTGAAGAACGCCATCGGGTTCAACCCTCAAGTGAGAAAATGGGCGGAAAATGACAGCGACCTGAAGGTTCTGGCTGATTTACCGGAATTTAAAAAAATACTGGAGAAAAAATAATTTCAAGATGAAAACTTCGCATTCTTTTATTTTAAAACAAGGTCTGTTTTCGGGCGGCATATTCGCGCTGATAATAATGCTCTGTGTTTGCGGCCCGGTATTTGCGGCCCGTGTTGCCGGCACTCCGGAAAGTGTTACCACAACAACCACGACAACCGGCACAACAAAGGAAATTATCAAAGTATCTCCGGCGCAGACAGTTGCTCCGGCTAAACAGGATGTCCCTTCCGTTAATATGGAAGAGGCAGAACAACAAAAGCCGGAAATGATTAAAGACAAAAAACAACCGGCTCAACCAGCTAAAAGAGAGGTTTCTAAAAGATATGTAACAATTGATTTTGACAATGTTGATATCGGTGTGCTGGTAAAGTTTGTCAGCGAACTTACCGGAAAAAATTTCATCATTGATGATAAAGTCAAAGGCAAGGTAACTGTCATATCTCCTAAAAAGATTCCCATTGAAGATGTCTACAAAGTCTTTCTGTCCGTTCTGGAAGTTAACGGGTTTGCAGTTGTCCCCGCGGGAAATATGATTAAAATCATTCCCGCATCTTCAGCGCGGGAAAAGAGTTTGGAGACAAGAACAAAAAGTGAACCCGGCTCTCCTGACGATCGCATGATTACCCAGATAGTTTCCCTGGAACGCGCCAACCCCGATGAAATAAAACGTGTTCTGGACCCCATTATCTCCAAGTCCAGTTCAGTGCTTTCGTACCCTCCGGCGGGCATTCTGATTATCACTGATTACCTGTCCAATATAAAAAGACTGCAGGAAATTATCAGCGCGCTCGATGTTGAAGGCGCCGGAGATCAGATATCCTATATTCCGCTTGTCAACGCTTCCGCTTCGGAAGTGGTAAAATCACTAAACACAATTTTTCAACAGCGTCAGGCCAAAGCAACCGCCATCAAGGTTGTCGCTGATTCGCGCACAAACTCAGTCATAATTCTGGGGAGCGGCGCGGATACGGAAAGTGTGCGCAAACTTGTTGCCTTTATGGATAAAGACGTGCCGCGCGGCGAATCTAATATTCAGGTTTATCGCCTGCAAAACAGCATCGCCGAAGATCTGGCAAAAGTTCTCAACAGCATTAAAGATTCCGGCGCGGCCGCAAGCGCGGCCGCCGGCACGCCGGGAGCGCAGAAAGTTATGACGCCCGTTATCTCCAAGAATGTCCAGGTTGTCCCGGACAAGGCCACCAATACGCTGGTCATCATGGCCGAACGCGAAGACTATAAAGTGCTGGAAAATATCATCAAACAACTGGATGTGCCGAGAGCCATGGTTTATATCGAGGCCTTGATTATGGAAGTCAACACCAATAAAGATTTTAAATTGGGTGTTGAATGGCGCGGCCTGACAGAAACCGGTTCGGTCAACGGCAATCCCGCCGCATCTTTTATCGGTTCGGGCGGCGCCGGAACTGGCGGCAGCTACAATATCCTCGACAGTTTAGTTACAACAACTGGAGCGGGTGTTTTTCCGGGCGGTTTTTCCATGGGAATTATCGGAGCGGGCATTAAAATTGGCGGCATTACCTTTCCTACCATCGGAGCTGTTATTCAGGCATACAAATCAGATTCGGAAGTGTCCATTTTATCCACTCCTCAGATCATGACACTCGATAATGAAGAAGCGGAAATAAATGTCGGCTCCAATGTGCCCTATATTACCCAGCAACAGCAATCGACAACGAGCACACTTGTTGGTTACAACACTTATGAGTATAAAGATGTCGGCGTAATCCTGAACATCACGCCGCATATTAATGAAGGAAACTTTGTTCGTTTGAAAATATCGCAACAGGTGACCAAGCTTACATCCGCCGCTACTTCCGCAACACCGACAACTTTAAAAAGAACGGCAAAAACTACGGTAGTGGTCAAGGATAATGAAACAGTTGTTATCGGCGGTCTGGTCGGAGACAGTACGGAGAAAGATGCGTATAAAATACCTCTACTGGGTGATATTCCTATTCTGGGTTGGCTTTTTTCGACACATTCTTCTTCCCGGGAAAAGACTAACCTGTATGTATTTTTGACGCCGCATATCGTCCGCACCCAGAAAGATGCCGCGGGTCTTTATCAGGAAAAAAGAGAAACCATGGGAGAAGTAGTGGAAGGAGTCATCAAGCTCAATGAAAAGAAATCGGAGCCCAAACCTTACAGCGCGCCAATTCCCGCCGAAAATAAAACACCGGCCAAGCCATAATTTGAGGCCCTGATTTCTTATGTCTAAAATCCATACAGCCTTAAAAGAATCTGCGGGATCCGCCGGCAACTCTCCGGCTTCTGATCAGCCGGTTCTTTCTTCCCTCGATAAAAAATTAATTGCCGGCGGAGTCGTCCCGGATATTCTTGCCGAAGCGCATAAAGAGAAAGGACATAACGGCTCTGGATTCTTTGATCTGCTGATCCGGAAAAAAGCCATCGGTGAAATCCATTTATTAAAAATCATGTCCGAGCACTTCGGGCTGTCCCTCCGGCAGGAACTGCCGATGGAAAGCATTAATATTGATTTCACGCAAAACATACCCATTCAATACTTAAAAAAACACAGGATTGTCCCTCTCATCACTGGTGATGATCCGGTTATCGCGGTGAACGATCCTTCCAATTTTCATCCTGTTGACCATTTACGGCAAATCCTGAAAAATCCGAATCTGCCGGTTGTCCTTTCCACGCAGGAGGCGATCATCGCGGCAATTAATATGGCTTATGATATGAGCCGCGCTTCCGCCAAGGACTATTTCGAGGAAATGAATGAATCAGACACTGATGACCTTATTTCAAAAATTGATGAAACAGCCGATTTGCTCGATGAAGCCAGCGACGCGCCGATTATCAAACTGGTCAATCTGCTGGTCTCCGGAGCAATTAAAGACCGGGCCAGCGATATTCACGTCGAGCCCTATTCCGGCAGCCTGAAGATCCGCTATCGTATTGACGGCATTTTATACGATATTCTCAGTCTGCCCAAGCGCATTCAGTCTCCTCTTATTTCGCGTATAAAAATCATGGCCAAGCTCAACATCGCGGAAAAACGCCTGCCTCAGGACGGACGCATTGAAATAAAAATAGCCGACCGGCTCGTTGATATCCGCGTATCGGTAATTCCCACGGCTTTCGGGGAAAGAGTTGTGTTGCGTTTATTGGACAAAACCGCCAACATCCTGAAGCTTTCCGATTTGGGCATGCATGATGAACGAATCAAACTTCTCAACAAACTTATCAAATCCCCTTATGGTATAATTCTGGTAACGGGCCCCACCGGCAGCGGTAAAACAACAAC
>Ga0209746_1001379_pt1 | contig 11693 bp, 13 predicted proteins | sample BarGraNGADG00211_3_FD_184496 | JGI IMG/M metagenome (GOLD analysis project Ga0209746, IMG submission 184496) | Arctic peat soil microbial communities from Barrow, Alaska - Barrow Graham LP Ref core NGADG0011-211 (SPAdes) (version 2) | ecosystem: Environmental > Terrestrial > Soil > Wetlands >...
GCGCCGCGTTGTTGATCAGGATGTCCAGCGGTCCCTGTGCGGCAACGGAATCTGCGAGCGCGACGACCTGGGCCGGATCCCGAAGGTCGATCCCGACGATGCGCAGCCGGTGGATCCAGTCGGCGCTGTCCTCCATCGCGGTGAACCTGCGGATCGCGTCGGCCGGAAATCGGGTGGTGATCGTCGTGTGGGCACCGTCGCGCAACAGCCGCAGTGCGATGTACATCCCGATCTTGGCCCGGCCACCGGTGAGCAGAGCGCGCCGCCCCGTTAGATCCGTGCGCGCGTTGCGCTTGCCTCGGTTGAGTGCGGCGCAGGGTGGGCACAGCTGGTGGTAGAAGGCGTCGACGTCGACGTACCGCGCCTTGCAGGTGTAGCAGGAGCGGGGCTGCAGAAGCCTCCCGGCCAGTGCTCCGGTGGCGTTCGACACCAGCTGCAGGCCCTGGGTCTCGTCGTCGATCCGCTCAACGGCGCCGGTCGCCGTCAGGGCGGTGACCGCGCGGTCGTTGGCCAGCACCTTGTCGCGCCGCTCGGCCCGGCGCTTTTCCTTGACGCCCTTGAAGACCCGCGCGGTCGCCCGCCGGATCGCCACGGCGTCAGGGTGCTCACTCGGCAGCTTGTCAGCCTGAGCCAGCACGCGAAGGCAGAGCGCCAGGTCAGCTGCCGGTATCTCGGGGGTTTCAGTCTTGGGTGTCACGGAGCAAAGCTGCCCGGTGTCGGGTTGCCCGGTGCCCGGTCGCTCGGCGCCGGGTCGCCGGCACGCACGGTCCGCCCCCGTCACCGGAGGCTGGTTCTGGTTGGTGGGCACCCTGAAAACTGTACGCGAGGCGGGCACCTACCCTTCACGTCACGTCACACGCAGCCCTATGCCGACCAGGGGCCCAGGCCACCGACCCGGGTGACGGCGATGTGAGTGACGAACCCTGGCGGTGGGTCGGGCATGGGAGGGAACGCGGTCCCGGGCCCGACATACGTCTGGGCGAGAGCGTTCAACAGCTCGGGTGCGCCGCCTTCGGTGACCCTGGCAAGGCCCTGCACCACGAGGTAGTTGCGCATCCCGACGGTGTTGCCGCCCTCGGCTTCGAACGAGACCACCACGCGGGGGTCCCGACGCATGTTCGCCAGCTTCCGCTGCCGCCCGCTCAGATGGGCGGAGACCAGCTCATCGCCGTCCAGTCCGACCCAGACGACCGTCACCTGGGGGGACCCGTCCTCGTTGATGGTGACCAGGTGCCCCAGCGCCACGGCCTCGATCACTGCTCGTGCCGCGGCGTTCAACACGGGGTGTCAGACCTCTCTGGCGGACTACGGGTGGGGATCCTTGTCGGCGTCGTTGTTGTCGGCGCCATCTGTGGTCGTGTCGTGCTTGCTCGTGCTGCTCTTGCGGGTGCCGTTCTTGCCGGCGCGGGCGCTGCTCGTCTCTCCCTTGCCCGCGGCGTCGCCGGCTATGAGCTCAGCGTCTTTGGCCGCGTCCATCGGGCTGGGGACGCCTTTCTCGTCGAGGGAGTCGATGATCTCGGACTCCATCTGGGTCGCCACGGTCTTTCCCGATGCCGTTGACTCGTCGAATGGCGAACCAGCGGAGTGCCGACCGCTCGGCGTGGCGCCGTACTGGTCCGCGAGCGTGGTTGTCCACGGGTCGTCCTTGGGCGCCGACTTCTTCATGAACGCCATGGCGGCCGCGACGGCGGCAGTCAGCAGACCCAGACCGACCAGAACCCGCTTCTTCTTCCTGCCCCTGGGAGAGGCAACCGCGTCGCCGGAGAGCACGGAGGCGGCACCCTGGCCGCGGGATACCGCCTCGTCCTTGGCGGCAACGCTCGCGGCCGCCCAGGCGTTGATGGCCTCGGCTATGCGGGGAATCAGCTCGTCGACGATCATGTCCCGTGCGGTGTCGACCATTGGCGCGAGGCCGTTGACGGCGGACTCCAGCCGGGGGGCTGCCACTTCGATACCGTGCTCGACGTGTGGCCTCGCCCACTCCCTGGCGTTCACGGTGGCCTGGCCGACGGCGGGAACAACTCGCTCGCGCAGCTGTTCGGCGACGGTCGCGGTGGTGCACGCGAGGGCCTCCTGCTGGTCTTGAAGCTGCTCAGTCAGCTGTTCTTTCCTGCTCTTGGTACGAAACATGTGTCCTCCACAGGTGATGACGTCTGCTGTGCTTCCATCCTGCACCGTACCGACGGACCTGACCACCCACCAGAGCGGGGACCTGCTCCGGAGCCACCGGCCCAGGCCGGCGACTTCTCCCTCCCGCATGCGAGGATGACACCATGAACGTCACCCTTCACACGACCCTCGGCGACATCAACATCACGATGTTCCCCGACCACGCCCCCACAACGGTTGCGAACTTCGTCGGACTCGCCAAAGGAACCCTGGACTACAAGGACGACGCCGGCCGGACGAGCCCGACGCCGTACTACGACGGCCTGACCTTCCACCGTGTCATCCCCGGATTCATGATTCAGGGCGGATGCCCCCAGGGCAGCGGCATGGGCGGCCCGGGCTTCGCGTTCAATGACGAGATCAGCCCCGACAAGGACTTCAAGAAGCCCTACATCCTGGCCATGGCCAACGCCTGCACCCGCGGCGGCAAGGGCACCAACGGGTCCCAGTTCTTCATCACCACCGGCCCGACCCCTCACCTGCAGGGCAAGCACACCATCTTTGGTGAGGTCGCCGACCAGCCCAGCCGCGACGTGGTGGACAAGATCAGCGCCGTTCGTACCGGCGGAGGCGACAAGCCCGTCGAGCCCGTCGTCATCAGCTCTGTCACCGTCGACGAGAGCTGAGATCACCTGTTGAGCAACTGTTCTCTGCTGGTTGGTGAGCGTCCCGCATGAGTGAGCCCGCACCATCTCAGGCGGAGCCTGTCTGCTCGCGCCACCCCGACCGGGTTGCGTATGTGCGCTGCCAGCGCTGCGGTCGGCCGACCTGTCCCGAGTGTCAGAGGCCGGCCGCGGTCGGCATCCAGTGCGTCGACTGTGTCCGTGAGGGCCAGAAGAGCATGCGTGTGCCGCGCACCCAGTTCGGTGCCAAGGCCACCCAGGACGGGCGCCCGGTTGTCACCCTGACGATCATCGGCATCTGCGTGGCGGTCTGGCTGCTGCAGAGGGTGTCAGATCAGGTGACGGCGCAGCTGGCGTTCGTGCCGGCCCTCGGTGCCACCGAGCCATGGCGCTTCCTGACCGCCGCGTTTGCGCACTCACCGGGTCAGCTGCTGCACATCTTGTTCAACATGTACGCGCTGTGGATTCTCGGGCAGTATCTCGAGCCCATGCTGGGCCGGCTCAGGTTCGCGGCCCTCTACCTGGTCAGTGCGCTGGGCGGGTCCGTCAGCTTTCTTCTGCTGGCCTTCCCCCTGACTGCGGCCGGCTTGCCCAACGACAGCTGGGTCACCGCGGTGGTGGGTGCCTCGGGCGCGGTCTTCGGCTTGTTCGGGGCACTGATCGTCTTCAACCGCCACCTGGGCCGGTCCTCTCGCCAGCTGTACATCTTGCTGGCCATCAATGCGGTGATCGGTTTTGTGCCGGGCATCGCCTGGCAGGCCCATGTGGGCGGTTTCGTCACCGGTGCGGCAGTGGCCGCCGTGATCACCGCCACAGCAGCGCAGAACCGGCGCAGGCTTCAGCTGCCGGCACTGGTCGTGGTGCTGCTGCTGCTCGCCGTCGCGGCCACCGCCAAGTACGCCCTTGTATGACGTCCTGATGCTGTGATGCTGTGATGCTGTGATGCATTGCTGCGTCACGGCATGAGCCCGGGCGCCCGAAGCTGCCCGTTGTGAGGCTCGGGGGTTGAGCCCCCTCGGCCTCGGACTCCTAGTTTCACCGTTGTCTCGGCCTCGGACTCCTAGTTACACCGTTGTCATTTGTCCCCATTGGGGACAAAGCCTGTGGATAACTCGGTTCGGGCTGTCTGACTGCCGCTTGGTCAGCGCCAGCGAGTGGTCATCATGAAGCCGCTGATCATCAGGCCGAAGCCGATGATCAGGTTCTTGGCTCCGATGTTCGGGATCGGGTAGCTGCCTGTGGTGATGTAGAACGTCACGACCCAGAGCAGTCCCACCACCATCAGGCCGAGCATCACCGGCACGAACCACGGCGGGTTGGCCATGGTCTTCTTCTTGGACCGGGGCGGGGGTGGTTGGGTGTGCGTGGGTTTCGCGCGTCCCTTGGACTGGGGCACCGGGTGACTCCTTAGATGGATGGTTCAACGTACGGCAGCTGTTTGCCCTAGCGTAGAGGCTCTACACATCGAGCCACAGGCAGGGAGGTCCCAGTTGTCGCCGCGACCCTCCTTTGGCATGCCCAAGAAGCTCGGCCGCTGGGCTGCCATTGTGCCGTTGGTGGCTGCTGCCGCCGGCCTGTTGTTCGCGACCAGCGCCCAGACATCCCAGGGCACAGACCTGCGTTCCTCCGGCCGCTCCGACCTGGCCGACGTCGTTCGTGCTCAGGACCACGCGGTGGCTGTTCGTGCTGTGGCAGTGCAGCAGCTGCAGGCCGAGGTGGACGCCTTGACCGCACGTGCGGCTCCGGGCAACGACGCGGTGGCCCGCCTGCGCGCCCAGGCCGGCGAGCTCGCGCCCATTGCCGGCAGCCAGGCCGTGACCGGGCCCGCGTTGTCAGTCACTCTCAACGACTCCAAACGTACGGCCGCGATCCTGCCCAAGGGCGAGACCGCCGACGCCATCGTCGTGCACCAGCAGGACGTCCAGAACGTGGTCAATGCGCTGTGGGCCGGGGGTGCGGAGGAGATGATGTTGCAGGACCAGCGCGTCATCTCGACCAGCGCCGTGCGGTGCGTGGGCAACACTCTGATCTTGCAGGGTCGGGTCTACTCGCCCCCCTACGTCATCACAGCGATCGGCGACCCCGCCTCGATGCGCGCCGCGCTGGACAAGAGCAAACCGGTCAACATCTACAAGGAGTATGTGGACGCCTACGGGTTGGGTTACGACGTGAAGAACATGAACAAGGTGACCTTCCCGGCATACTCGGGAAGCCTGAGCCTGCTGAATGCGAAGATCTCGCGATGAAGGGCGGCCGATGAAGGGTTTGCGTTGGGGGGTCCGCACCCTCGGCGAGGTGTTCATCACCCTCGGTCTGCTTATGTTCCTGTTCGTGGGCTGGCAGCTCTGGTGGACCGACGTGACCGCCAACCGTGAGCAGGCCGTCACCATCAATGCCCTGGAAAAGGGTTTCGGCCCGTCTGGCCTTCCCGAACGCAATGCGGCGGACCCTCTGGCCACCCTGAAGAACGTCCCGTTCGGTGAGGCGTTCGCCATCATGCGCATCCCGCGCCTCGGCGCCCACTATGCAAGGCCGGTGCTGCAGGGCACCGACCACGACACGCTGACCAGGGGGATCGGGCACTACGCCGGGACGGCGTTCCCCGGGCAGGTCGGCAACTTCGCCGTAGCCGGGCACCGCACGACGTACGGCAAGCCGTTCTCCGACATCGACCTGCTTCGAAGGGGTGACATCATCGTGGTCGAGACCAAGGCCAGCTACGTCGTGTATGCCGTGGATCGGTATGTGATCGTCACTCCTGATCACGTGGACGCGATTGCCCCCGTGCCGCAGGACCCCGGAGCGCAACCGAGCCAGGCCTGGCTGACGATGACCGCCTGCCATCCCAGGTTCAGCGCGAGCCAACGGTATGTCGTGTTCGCCAAGCTATTGAGAAGCATTCCCAGGGCCAGCGGCCTTCCGGCGGCCTACATGGCTGTTCCGGCAGGGACGGTGGGCTGAGATGTATGGACCTCTGTGGCGCCTGCTCCCCGGTCCGTGGCCGGTCAAGCTCCTGCTGTCGCTGGGTCTGGTTCTCGTCGTGGTCGCGGTCTGCTTCCTGTGGCTCTTCCCGGCGATCGCGCCGTACATGCCGTTCAACGGCAACTCGGTTCAGACAGGACTGCCGTTCCCGATGTCCACCACGTCTGTCATCTGAGGGCTGCCGCAATGACGACGAGCACCACAACAGGAGTCAGCGCGACCCCGGAGGGCTCAGGGCGCCCTCACATTCTGGTGGTCGACAACTACGACAGCTTCGTCTTCACCATCGTCGGCTATCTGCAACAGATCGGCGCCGACTGCGAGGTCGTGCGCAACGACGCAGTCTCACCGGCGGACGGCGCCGACTTCGATGGCGTTCTGGTCTCACCCGGTCCTGGCACCCCTCAGGACGCCGGTGTCTCGATCGCGATGATCTCGGCCTGTGCCGAGCGCAACCAGCCCATGCTCGGTGTCTGCCTGGGGCATCAGGCGCTCGGTGTCGTCTTCGGCGCCACGGTCAACCGGGCCCCGGAGCTCCTGCACGGCAAGACCTCGCTGGTGCACCACGACGGCACCGGCGTGCTGCACGGTCTGCCGTCGCCGTTCACGGCCACGCGTTACCACTAGCTAACCATCGATCCGGCCACGGTCACCGATGACCTGATCACGACGGCGCACACCGGGGCCGGTGTCATCATGGCGGTCCGCCACCGCGTTCTTCCGCTGGAGGGGGTGCAGTTCCACCCCGAGAGCGTGCTGACCCAGGGTGGCCACAGGTTGCTGGCCAACTGGTTGCGTACCTGCGGCATGGTCGACGCGGTCGCCCGGTAGGAGGGGCTGAGCCCGCTGGTCCACGACGCGACCGGAGTTGCCCGGATGGTCGCCGCGACGTAGGCGCGTCCGGCCCTCACCCACGCAGCGGGTCTGTTGTCTGCGCGGGCATGGGTCACCTCGTGGGCTCTTCGTGGGTGTCCGTGGCCGCGCCGGACCTGTTCCGCGGCGCGCGAAGACTTGCCTGCATCCGCAGGGTCATGCGGGATGCCGCCGGCGGAGCTGCCCGGGTCAGGGTGCGGTGGTTGCCGCCGGCGGGGTTGAGGTGGTGGGGGTCGGGGGTGTCGTGGTGGGGGTCGGGGTTGGTGTGGGCTGGGGCTTCTGTGCCACCGTCAGAACGATCTGGGTTTGGATGTCGACGACCTGGCCGGCTTGCGTCTGAGCCAGCACCGTACCTTCTTGCTGGTTGCTGTCCAGGTACTTCGTCGTGTATTTCAGCCGCGCATCGGTCAGGGTCTGCTGGGCATCCCCGCGGGCGGCGCCAACCACATCGGGAACCTTGACCTTGCCGCTGGCCACCTTGAGCGTCACGGCTGACCCAGCCGGCACGCTTGCGTTGGCCTTTGGATTGGTCTCGATGACCTTGCCCTTGTCGACGCTGGGGTCGTCGACCTGATCGACCGCCCCGACGGTCAGGCCGACGTTCTTGAGGGCCGCCGTGGCCGAGTCGACCGTGAAGCTGGTCACGTCCGGGACCGCAGCCTCGCCCGGACCAGTGGAGACGGTGATGGTGACGGTGGTCTTCGCCGGGTACTTCTCGCCGGCCTGGGGGTTCTGATCAGTGACCGTTCCCTTTTCCTTCGTGCTGGTGGCTGTTGTGACTGCGGGCACGAACCCCGCGTTGCGGAGCTTGGCCTCTGCCTGGTCCTGGGTGAGGGTGATCACCGATGGCACGGACAGCTTGGCTGCGGCCGTGTCGCCGCTGAACAAGGCCTTGCCGGCCAGGCCCAGCAGGACCAGTGCGGCGATGACTGCCACTGCGAGCAGGGCATAGGTGGTCTTGTGTGGTTTCTTCGGTTCCTCGTCCGGGTCCTTCCCGATGGCCGGCAAGGACGCGGTGTTGTGCTGCAGGCCGCCGACGACCTGGGTCGGGTCGGTCTGGGCCATGGCTGTTGTCGCACCGGCGAGCCCGGCCGCGCCCAGGGCTGCAGCCGCCGCAGTCCCGCGGGCAGCAGAGCTGATCGGGCGTCCGCTGCGGGCTGCCGCAAGATCGGAGCGGAACGCTGTCGCGTCCTGGTACCGCGCATCCCTGTCCTTGACAAGGGCGTGCAGCACCACGGCGTCGAGATCACTGCTCAGACCCGGCTTGTACACCGACGGGGGTTCGGGAGCCTGGCCCACATGCTGGTAGGCGATGGAGACCGGAGAGTCCCCGATGAACGGTGTACGGCCCGTGAGCAGCTCATAGAGCAGACATCCCGCGGAGTAGAGATCGGAGCGGGCATCGACAGAGTTGCCCTGTGCCTGCTCGGGTGAGAGGTACTGAGCCGTGCCGATGACGGATTGCGTCTGGGTCATCGTGGCGGCTGTGTCGGCGATGGCGCGTGCGATCCCGAAGTCCATCACCTTGACCTGGCCCGCGGGGGTCAGCATCACATTGGCCGGCTTGATGTCCCGGTGGACGATGCCCATCCGATGGCTGTAGGAGAGCGCGTCCAGGACGCCCTCGGTGACTCTGGCCGCCTCGTCGGGCTCCATGACCGTCACCTCGTTGAGGACATCACGCAGGGTGCGGCCCTCGACGTACTCCATCACGATGTACGGCAGGGCAACTCGCCCACCGCCGCTGTCGGTGTCCTCGTCCTCGCCCGAGTCATAGACCGCGACGATGGCGGGGTGGTTGAGCCCTGCCGCGGACTGGGCCTCGCGGCGGAACCGGGCCAGGAACATGGGGTCGCGGGCCAGGTCGGAGCGGAGCATCTTGATCGCCACGGTGCGGCCGAGCCTGGTGTCGTGCCCTGCATGGACTTCGGCCATTCCGCCGCGACCTATCAGTCCGTCGACCTGGTACCGCCCGCCCAGCAGACGAGTTGCGCTGTTCACTACTTGCCATCCTTATTTTGGTGGTGGCCCCTGGCCCCGCCCTTGGTCCTGCCGGGCTGGACGGGCGAGGGTGAGTCTTCTTCAGGAGACGCGATCTCGGTGGTGGTGCTCTCTGTCGCGTAGTCCTGGTTGGGGGTGGGTGTGGCGGTGGCCGTGACCACGGGAGTCAGGCTGCTGTCGCCGCTGCCAGGCAGGGCGAAGGCCGCCAGAACGATGAGCGTCCAGGCCGCAGCACATGCCAGAACCCAGGCTGGACGGAGCTGGAAGCGTCGATCCGGAATGTCGGATGCCTCGGCCGGCCTGGCCAGCGCCGGCATGGCAAGCGCCGGCATGGCAAGCGCCGGCATGGCCTGGGTCGGCGCCGGCATGGCCACTGCGGGCATCGCCTGGGTTCGCGCCGACAGGGCAAGGGCGGGCAGGGCAAGGGCGGGCGGGACCAGGGCGGCGGGTGCCCATGAGGGCAGTGCCGGCGCGCCCGTGACCGGGGCGGGCAAGGCCAAGGTGGCATCCGGCATACCAAGGGCGTGCGCCATGGCGGCTGCGGTTGCCGGACGGTCCGCCGGGTCCTTGGCAAGGGCGGAGCTGATCACGTTGCGGATCCCGACCGGGACCGTGTCCGGCAGGGGTGGTGGCGGCTGGTTCAGGTGTGCCATCGCGGTGGCCACGAGGGTGTCGGCGTCGAACGGGACCTGACCGGTGAGCATCTCGTGGCCGACCACGCCGAGGGCGTAGATGTCGCTGGCGGCGGTCGCGTCCTGTCCCAGGGCCTGCTCCGGCTAGAGGTACCGGGCCGTTCCCAGGACCTCGCCGGCCTGAGTCAGAGGCACGCTGTTGACCAGACGGGAGATGCCGAAGTCCGTGAGCTTGGCGCTGCCGTCCGCCGTGATCAGGATATTGGCAGGTTTGACGTCCCGATGGATGACGCCCCCCTGATGGGCAGCCTCGAGGGCGCTTGCAGCCTGGATGAGGATCGATGCCGTGGTTCGCGCTGACATGGGTGCGCTTTCGGCGATGATCTGGCTCAGGGGCTGGCCGTTGACGAGCTCCATGACCAGGTACGCGGAACCGTCGTCCTCGCCGTAGTCGAAGACCGTGGTGATGTTGGGGTGGGTCAGTGCTGCGGCATACCGGGCCTCCGCCCGGAAGCGCTCGAGGAACCCGCCCTGCCGGCTGAGCGCGGGATTCAGGAGCTTGACCGCGACTGTGCGCCCGAGGACGGTGTCCGTGGCCGCCCATACCTCGCCCATTCCGCCGGCGGCGATGTGCTCGGTCAGGGCGTAACGGTCGCTCAGGACCGAACCCGTGGTGGGACTCATGGTTTGAGCACCGCCTCGATGACCGCGCGTGCGATCGGTGCGGCGACCTTGCCGCCGAATGCCTCGCTGCCTGCATTTCCGCCGTGTTCAACGACCACCGCAACGGCGATCTTCGGGTCGTTGGCAGGCGCGAACGCGGTGAACCAGGCGTGCGGCGCACCGCCCGGGACGTTCTGGGCCGTTCCCGTCTTGCCGGCGACCTCTATCCCGGGGATCTGCGAGGCCGTGCCCGTGCCTGACTGCACCACGGTGATCATCATCCGGGTCAGGGCAGCCGCGATGTCGGGACTGATCGCCTGCGACAGCTGTTCGGGCTGGCTCTGGTCGATGACGTCGAGATTGCTGTTCCGGGTGTCCTTGACCAGGTATGGCTTCATGACGGTGCCCTTGTTGGCAATGGCAGCGCTCACCATCGCCATCTGCAGCGGGGTGGCTCGAACTTCGTACTGCCCGATCGCGGCCTGTGCGCTCTGTGGCGCGTTGAGTGCCGGAACCGTGCTCGAGGTGACTCGCATCGGCACGCGCATGGAGTCACCGAAGCCGAACTTGGCTGCCTGCTCACGCAGGGCGTCGCCGCCGAGGTTGAGCCCCAGCCAGCCGAATGCCGTGTTGCAGGAGATCTCGAGAGCATGTGTCAGGGTCGTCTTGTCGCCGGGGCCACAGGCCTGATGATCGTCGGTGGGCAGGTTGGTGGTCGTCTGGGGAAGATCAAGAGTTGCCGGTCCGGGGATCGGCGACTCCTCGGTGAACTTGCCCGAGGACAGCGCCGCCGCGGCCGTGATCAGCTTGAAGGTGGAGCCCGGCGGGTAGAGGTCACCGGCGATGGCACGGTTGACGGCCGGACGTCCCGGATCGGCATTCAGCTCCTTCCACGCCTTTCGGACCGACTTGACCTCGTGGCCGGCCAGGGTCGACGGGTCGTACTGCGGGTGGCTGACCATGGCGAGGATGGCGCCGGTCTTGGGGTCCAACGCCACCACGGCTCCGGACTGGTTGCCCAGAGCCTTGTCTGCAGCCTCCTGGGCTTTCGGATTGATGGTGAGCTCGAGGCTGGCACCGCTGGGAGTCTTGCCGGTCACCATGTCCAGCACTCGCCGGTAGAAGAGCTTGTCCGACTGCCCGGAAAGGAGTGGGTCCTCGGCTCCCTCGAGTCCGCCACCGGCGCCGTAGGTGAAGGAGTAGTAGCCGGTGACCTGCGAGTAGAGCTTGGCCTGGGGATAGGTGCGGACGAACTTGAACTCATCCTTGGTCGGCACGGACCTGGCGATGGCCTTGCCGTCGACCAGGATGGCGCCTCGCTCGCGGGAGTAGCTCTCGAGCAGGGTGCGTCGGTTGCCCGGACGGTTGTCGAGGCTCTTGGCCGTGACGAACTGGATCCAGGTGGTGGAGATGAGCAGGGTGCAGAAAAGCACGGCGACGACGAAGGACAGCCGGCGGATCGGTTTGTTCACTGAGTCCTCACCACCTGGGTGTGGGCTGCGGACGCGGTGGCCAGCTCTTCGGAGTCCGGCAGGGGGCGCCTGGCCTGGTCGCTGATTCTCAGCAGTATCGCCACCAGGGACCAGTTGGCCAGCAGGGAGGAGCCGCCGTAGGAGAGGAAGGGCATCGTCAGGCCGGTCAGCGGGATGACCCGGGTGACCACTCCGACGACCACGAAGCACTGAAGCGCCATGGAGAAGGACAGTACGACCGCCAGCAGCTTGCCGAAGCCGTCCCGGACGCCCAGGGC
>Ga0209746_1001380_pt1 | contig 11692 bp, 12 predicted proteins | sample BarGraNGADG00211_3_FD_184496 | JGI IMG/M metagenome (GOLD analysis project Ga0209746, IMG submission 184496) | Arctic peat soil microbial communities from Barrow, Alaska - Barrow Graham LP Ref core NGADG0011-211 (SPAdes) (version 2) | ecosystem: Environmental > Terrestrial > Soil > Wetlands >...
AAATTTAAAAGTAAAAAATAAGTAACAAAACGGTCAACGTTATTCAGGCATCAACATTAAACTACCTACTACTTACTACCAACTACTTACTACCGACTACCGACTACCAACTACTTACTCTTAAAAAAAAATCCTTTTTTTCTTGGGTAATTTTCGCTAATTTTGCGGCTGATATTAATTATGTAAGTTTCAGTCGTTCGCACAATGTAAAGAATAGCATTGCACTGTCAACTGATAACTGTCAACTGATAACTGAAAATATGCCACACACATCACAACGGGGGCAGGCAATGCCCGAATCGCCTATTCGTAAATTAGTACCGTTGGCTGATAAAGCCAAAGCACGCGGTATCAAAGTGTATCATCTAAATATCGGACAACCCGATTTGAAAACGCCTCAGGTGGCGTTGGATGCGATACGAAATATTGACCGCACCGTACTCGAATACAGTCCAAGCGACGGTATTAAAAGTTTGAAAACCAAACTTGCAGCCTATTATCATACGTTCAATATTGACGTTACTGAAGATGATATAATCGTTACTACCGGAGGTTCGGAAGCGGTGAATTTTGCCTTTATGAGTTGCCTTGATCCGGGTGACGAAATCATTGTTCCCGAGCCGGCTTATGCCAATTATACGGCTTTTGCAATTGCTGCAGGAGCAGTTGTTCGTCCGGTTGTTTCCACCATCGAAGAAGGTTTTTCATTACCACATGTTGATAAATTTGAAGAACTTATTACATCCAAAACCAAAGGAATTCTGATTTGCAACCCAAATAATCCAACCGGTTACCTCTATACGCGTTCGGAGATGAATAAAATTCGTGATTTGGTGAAAAAATACGATTTGTATCTTTTTTCCGACGAAGTGTATCGTGAATTTTGCTATACCGGGGCTCCTTATATTTCGGCTTTTCATTTGGATGGAATTGAAGAAAATGTAATTTTAATTGATTCTGTTTCAAAACGCTATAGTATGACCGGTGTTCGCATTGGTGCTATTGTAACCAAAAATAAAGAAGTTCGCAAAAATGTGATAAAATTCTGTCAGGCACGTTTAAGTCCGCCTTTGTTGGGGCAAATTGCAGCTGAAGCTGCCATTAACACGCCGGCTGAATACATGCTCGAAATGTATAACGAATATGTAGAGCGTCGTAAATTTCTGATTGACGGACTAAATAGAATTCCCGGAGTGTATTCTCCTATTCCTATGGGTGCGTTTTATACGGTTGCACGATTGCCGGTTGATGATGCTGATAAATTCTGTGCGTGGTTACTTTCCGACTTTGAATATGAAGGTTATACCATTATGATGGCGCCGGCTTCCGGTTTTTACACGATTGATGGATTAGGAAAAGATGAAGTCCGCATAGCGTATGTGTTGGATAAAGAAGACCTTAAACATTCGTTGGTGATCCTGGGTAAAGCGCTGCTGGCCTATCCGGGACGGACTATTTAATTTACAATTTATTCATTTACAATTTACAATTTACGAATATTTAAATTTGTGTAATTCGTATAATTCGCTTTAATTCGTGTAATTTGTACAGCCTCGAATATTTCATAGCCAAACGCATTCATTTTCAGCAGGGAAGCCAGCATGTTTCTCGTCCCGCCGTTCGTATTGCCACCATTGGTATTGCGCTCGGACTGGCGGTTATGTTGATTTCAGTTGCAGTAGTTATCGGATTTAAGCAGGAAATCAGGAATAAAACGATTGGCTTCGGAGGACATATTCAAATTACAAATTTCGATAACAACAATACGTATGAAATGAATCCTATCAAGGCGGATAACGTTTTGATACAGAAGATTTCGTCGATTGATGGGGTAAAACATGTTCAACGATTTGCCACCAAACCCGGAATTATCAAAACCGATACTGAATTTCAGGGAATTGTAATTAAAGGTATTGATACAGGTTTTGATTGGAAGTTCTTCAAATCGAATCTGGTGGAAGGCAAAGTACTCGATGTTTCGGGAGATAATCCGGGCAATCAGGTTGTTTTGTCGAAATACCTTGCCAATTTACTGGGATTAAAACTCGGTGATAGTTTCTATACTTACTTTATTCAGGATCAGGTTCGGGCGCGAAAGTTTAAAATTGTTGGCATTTATTCCACTAATTTTATTGAATACGATAAACTTTTCATTCTTGCCGACATGCGTCAGGTGCAAGCGCTTAACGACTGGTCTGCCGATTCTTTCAGCGGATTGGAAGTGCTGATTACCGATTTTAATCAGATAGATAAAGTGGGGGATGCTGTCTACGATGCCACTGCCAATAAATTTAGCAAGGAAGGCAATGCTTACTCTACCCAAACCATTAAACAACTCAATCCGCAAATTTTCAGCTGGCTCAATTTATTGGATATGAATGTGTGGGTGATTTTGATTCTAATGCTTTCAGTAGCAGGATTTAATATGATCTCCGGTTTGCTGATTCTGATTTTAGAACGTACTAACATGATTGGTATTCTCAAATCGATGGGCGCAACGGATTGGTCGGTACGTAAAATCTTCCTGTATCATTCGTTTTTTCTGATTGGAAAAGGCATGCTTTGGGGCAATATTATCGGACTTTCACTTTGCGTTATTCAGTATTTCACCGGTATTGTTCCGCTTGACCCTGAAGCCTATTATGTGGCTACCGTACCTGTTGCTTTTAACTGGCTTTATATCATATTACTGAATGCGGGCACTTTAATTGCTTCGCTTTTAATGATGATTGGACCTTCTTACCTGATTACTAAAATTGATCCCGCAAAAATTATAAGATACGAATAGTAGCGGATTATAAGTAGCTACGCTGACCGTTGATTCCTCATAGTACAAACGGTGGGATTAAAAATAAAATCCCACCAACCAGTGCAAAACTTTACCCATCTAATAAACATCTCCGGTAAGACAGAGGGAAAGCTTTGCTTTCCATATTCTATCTCAATATGAAAAGCGAAAGCTAAAAATATTCAATTAATTTTGTCTTTTCATTTTTTTTCTTTTATTACAACGTTACAAACGTTGAACAAACGCCCACTCGTTGAAAACGAGTGGTAGCGTTTCTCGATACCGACTGGACGGGAAAATTTTACAGATTTCTTGTTTAATTGTTTACTAATTCTTACTTTTGCAATTCAAGATTTATTGAACTCAATGATTAAAGAACAGATAGAATCCCTTCGTCGCGAACTGGAGCAGCATAATTACACCTATTATGTGCTGTCAAATCCTACCATTTCTGACTTCGACTTTGATGCAAAATTGAAGCAATTGCAGGAATTGGAAGCAGCTCATCCGGAATTTTACGATCCTAATTCGCCTACACAGCGCATTGGAAGTGATATTGCAAGCGATTTTGAGCAGGTTGCGCACGTTTATCCGATGCTTTCGTTGGGAAATACCTATTCCGAAGGCGAAGTGCAGGACTTTTACGAACGGGTGCGGAAAGGATTAAACGAAGATTTTGAACTGGTTTGCGAACTCAAATACGATGGAACGTCCATTTCGCTGACTTATGAAGATGGTTTGCTGGTGCGTGCCATTACGCGGGGCGATGGTGAAAAAGGCGATGATGTGACGGCAAACGTGAAAACCATTCGCAGTATTCCGTTGCGATTACAGGGCAATTTTCCAAAATCATTTGAAATCCGTGGGGAAATTCTTATGCCCTGGTCGGTGTTTGATGAACTGAATCGCGAACGCGAAGAACAGGAAGAACAATTATTTGCCAATCCACGCAATGCCGCTTCGGGAACATTGAAACTTCAGAATTCTGCAACTGTGGCAAGTCGAAAATTGGATGCATACTTCTATTATTTATTGGGAGAAAAACTTCCTTCCAACTTGCATTCGGGCAACTTACAGGCTGCACATTCGTGGGGTTTCAAAATTTCGGAAGCCACTAAAGTTTGTAAGACTTTGGAAGAAATTTCAGCTTTTATCAATCAGTGGGATGTAGAACGAAAAAATCTTCCGGTTGCCACCGATGGCATTGTGCTGAAAGTAAATTCAATCCAGCAACAACGGGCATTGGGATTTACAGCAAAATCACCCCGTTGGGCCATTGCCTATAAGTTTCAGGCTGAAAAAGCTGTTACGCGTTTAAATTCTGTTTCATATCAGGTGGGTAGGACAGGGGCAGTTACGCCGGTCGCAAACCTCGATCCGGTACAACTTTCCGGCACAATCGTGAAACGAGCTTCGCTGCACAATGCTGACATTATCGAATCGCTTGATTTACATATCGGCGATAGGGTGTTTGTGGAAAAAGGGGGCGAAATTATTCCAAAAATTACGGCGGTGGATAAAGATGCCCGCATATTGATAGGTGATAAAGTGAGATTTATCAAAAACTGCCCCGAATGTGGAGCGACATTGATTCGTTATGAAGGTGAAGCTGCCCATTATTGTCCGAATGAAAACGCTTGTCCTCCACAGATAAAAGGCAAAATGGAACATTTCGTCAGCCGAAAAGCCATGAATATCGATGGATTGGGCAGTGAAACAATAAATTTACTTTATCAAAACGGTTTATTGCATAATATTGCCGATATTTACAGCCTCAAAATTCCGGACATGATTCGGTTGGAACGATTAGGAACAAAATCGGCTTATAACATCAAAGACGGTGCTGAAAAATCGAAAGAAGTACCGTTTGAGCGTGTTGTTTTTGCTCTCGGAATTCGTTTTGTGGGCGAAACCATTGCCAAAAAGCTGGCTTATGCTTTTAAGAATATCGAAGCATTGGAAAAGTCCACGCTCGAAGAATTAGTTGCAGTGGACGAAATCGGTGAACGGATTGCTCAAAGTGTTGTTCAGTATTTTGCCGATTCGGCTAATGTTGAGACAGTTAACCGTTTGAAATCGTTTGGTTTGCAAATGAATTTGTCAGAAGAAAAATTGCAGGCTCATAGTACTGCTTTGGCTGGTTTGTCGATTGTTATAAGTGGAACTTTTTCGCAACATTCACGCGACGAGTACAAATCTATGATTGAAATGAATGGCGGTAAAAATGTTGGTAGCGTATCATCAAAAACTTCGTTTATACTTGCCGGAGAGAATATGGGACCCGAAAAATTGAAAAAGGCTGAAAAATTAGATGTGAAATTAGTGGATGAAAAAACTTTTTTAACTATGTTGGGTTTTGAAAATCAATCAGATATAAATTTTATTGAATAAAAAAATGAGATCTTTGTTGCAAATAATCAGAACATTTTTTTTCCAAATTACAGCCAAGAAACATCTTAGTTCAACTTATCGTGAACGTCGTTTTGTGAGCTATGATAAAGCAAAAACGGTACTTATTCTTTTCGAAAGTGATTATTCTGAAAAAAATCTGAATATCCGAAAAATGATTTATCAGTTGCAACAAGATGGCAAGAAAGTATCAGCTTGGGGGTATATCGACAAAAAAGAAGTTATAACTTCCATTTTGCCCGATTTCAGAATTTTACATCATAAACAAACTGATTTTTTTCAAAAACCCATGATCTCATATATAAATGAGCTTGATGATCAGACATTTGATTTGTTGATAGATCTTACATTGAAACCGCTTTTGCCTTTGCAGTATGTTGCTGTGTATGCGAAAGCTGCCTGTAAAATTGGCATACATAAATCGGAATTACCAATTTATGATTTTGTATTGGATGTCGAAAGTCTGACTGTTCCAATTGAAGATACTGAATTTTTTGAAAGTCCGGTAGATGAAAATTACTTGTTTGAAAAGATAATTTTTTATCTCAAAAGTATACAAACAACAGATTAATACTGTATTTTTGCAAACAAATTGTATTTTTTTGACCGATGATTAATAATAAACTGACAGGAATGGGTGTGGCACTGATAACACCCTTTAAAAGTGATGAATCGATTGATTATGATGCGCTGGCTCGATTGGTAGAACATCTTATCAAAAATGGCACGGATTATCTGGTTGTATGCGGTACAACAGCCGAAACTCCAACCCTTACCGAACAGGAAAAAGAAGATGTGACTCGTTTCGTTTTGCAATGCAATGCCGGACGTTTGCCAATCGTGTTGGGCGTGGGTGGAAATAATACTAAAGCGGTTGTTGAAAAATTAAATACGAATGATTTTATTGGTATTGATGCTATTCTTTCGGTTACTCCATATTATAACAAACCATCTCAAGAAGGTCTATATCAGCATTATGCAGCCATTGCAAAAGCTTCCCCACTACCAATAATTTTGTACAATGTGCCTGGAAGAACAGGTGTGAATATGTCTGCTGATACTACTTTACGCTTAGCAAAAGAATTCAAAAACATCTGCGCCATAAAAGAAGCATCCGGAAATTTCACCCAAATTGACGATATTATTAAAAACAAACCGAAAGATTTTATGGTCATTTCAGGCGACGATGGAATAACTTTTCTATTGATTACACTTGGTGCTGTGGGTGTTATTTCGGTTATTGGCAATGCTTTTCCGAAGGAATTTAGTAGAATGGTTCGTTTGGAATTGCAAGGCGATTACAATAGTGCCCGACAAATTCATCATCGTTTTACAGAACTGATTGAATTACTTTTTGTTGAAGGAAATCCGGCCGGAGTGAAAAGTATGTTGGCTGTGATGGGCTTCATCGAAAATAAGTTACGGTTACCTTTGGTTCCAAATACTATTAAAACGTATGAGAAAATACGCGTGGTGCTGAATGAATTGAATATCAAGTGTTAAGACCCCTAACCCATAAAGGGGAATAAGGAATGACTGTATTTTTTTTTAACGTGAATTACAATAAAGTTGTAGAATAAAACTAATTTAATTCCCCTTTAGGGGTTAAGGGTTTATGAAAAATCTTAAGAAAATATTAGGATACCTGCTTTTAACCTTACTGGTTGGGACAGGTATTTTTCTTTTCATTCCTTCCAATTATTATATTCACAGGGCATTAATTCATTTGATGCCAAAAATCGATCAATATACTATTTTCGAAAACAGAATTGTAAAAGCCGATGATCCACAACCGTGGGAATTTGCCCGTGATGTGGATAAAAAACAAATTCCGGCTGAATTTGTAGCTGATTTCAATAAATATGAAACAGTGGCTTTTGTAGTAATTCAACACAATAAGATTATTTTCGAACAATACTGGAATAATTACAACCCATTGAGTCTGAGCAATTCATTCTCCATGTCAAAAAGTATTATTTCACTTTTGGTTGGATGTGCTATTACCGATGGTTTTATTAAAAATGTCGACCAACCGGTGAGCGATTTTTTACATGAATGGACATCGTTTGAGAATAGAACATTGACAATTAAAGATTTATTGACCATGAGTGCCGGCGTGGAATGGGATGAAGCTAATAGTTCGCTTTTCTCAAAAACGACTGAAGCCTATTATGGTAAAGATTTATGGAAATTAACGCTGTCTGAAAAAATAATAGAAAAGCCGGGCGTGCGGTTTAATTATCAAAGTGGCGTTACTCAGATTTTGGCTTTTGTTTTGCATAAAGCTACCGGAAAAACGATTGCTGATTATGCCTCCGAAAAAATCTGGACACCCATTCATGCAGAAGAAGATGCGCTTTGGTCGCTTGACCACAAAGACGGCATGGAAAAAGCATATTGTTGCTTCAATACCAATGCCCGCGATTTTGCTCGCTTAGGTCAATTGGTACTTAATAAGGGAGTTTGGGATGGCATCCAAGTCGTCGATTCCAACTATATTCGCGAAGCTACCACACCGGCAACCTGGTTACAATTTACCCGCAGACTTCGTCCAAATGAAACCACAATACCTGCACCAAAACCTTGTACCATTTATGGTTATCAATTTTGGCTGGTCTATTACAAAGGCTTGAAAATCTCCTATATGCGTGGAATTTTGGGACAATATATTTTTGTTGTTCCTCAATTGGATGCCGTAATTGTTCGTCTTGGGAAAAAACGGGATAAAGAGTACGTGGTTGAACAAAATTATACCAAAGATATGGATGTTTGGCTTAATGCAGGATTGAAAGTAATCAATTTACAATGACCCCAAACCCTTTAAGGGGATTAAAAGAATAATTTTCAATAAATTACTAAAGATAATTACCTTTCCAAAATTTTGTTTTTCACTGACAGAAATAACATTTATTCATTGTTAATTGCTTTGTCCATCTCAATACTATCACTGTCGACAGTTATGGTTTTATCCGGAGTGTTTACTTGTATTTCTACATTGGATTTTATTTTAGTATCCAATTCTTTTTTTATAATAATATTCACTGTCAGCATGCCAATAATTATAACAGCTAACAAACCTAACATTAATTTATTGCTTGTTTTCATAACCTTGAAATTAAATGTTGAATACCTGAATCAATGATTTTTTTTGTGTAAATATAAAATGTATTTTCTTTTACTTCCAGTGAATCAGTCTTTTCTGAATAATTATCCATTCTAACTGTTACGAATTTTAACTGTTCGGAGAGAAATGAATGTTTGTTCAAATTGTGAAATAATCCAATTCCAACAACTAAAATAACTACCACTGCTTTAACCGTTCTGTTATCTTTTCTCATACGGATTTATTTTTTTAATGTGTTTTTACAATATTCTTCGTACTTAACTTTTAAATCGTCTATTTTCATATCCAATAAATTCATGTTTTTGAAAAATACCGGAAGTTCATGTTCCAAAAATTGTTTTCGACGGTAGTCGATAATTTTGTTTTTTGCTTGTTCGAGAACAAAATAGCCAACGCCTCTTTTGTTGAAAATAATCTCGTTACTTTGCAAAAAATCATAGCTTCGCATAACGGTATTTGGGTTTACCTGAAGGGCTACACCCAGCTCTCTGACGGATAGAATGCGGTCGCCCTCATTCCATAGGCCCAGAAGAATCTGCTCACAGACATAGTCGCCAATTTGCAGATATATGGTTTGATTTTCCTTGAATTCCATAATTATACTTGTTTTTCGGTTAAACGGAAGTAGCTTACTAGCCAGAAGAATGGAATTAATGAGTATTTGATAATTGTACCAACAATTTCAAATCCCGGGAATAAATCTTCGCTGGTTCGTAAATTAAGGTTAAATGAATGTCCATCCAAATGAAAAGAACCAAAAGTAAATCTAAATAGTATCATCTCAAGTAAACCTAATGTCAGGGATAAAGCAATAAAAGTCAGAAATGTTTTACCAATTGCATTACCTTTGAAATAGATTGATCCAAGCATAAATATTGATTGAATCAAAGCAAAAGTCATGAAAATTTCTAAAATTCCATTATGCTGATAACTTTGGTTATTCCAGCTGTTTGAAATACTATCATTGAATAATTGAAAATTAATCGGATTTTGCCAGCCAAAAATCATATTTCCCAAAAATGTTCCGATAATTGTTCCAATGATATAGGTAATTATTATCATTATGAAATAGTAAATAGTACTTAGAATGATGTTAACTATCAGTTTTTCGGCATGTGTAGCAGGTATTAATAAATAATGCATTCCACCCGGAGTATAGTTGAAAACTTTAAACATGCGGGATGCAAATATAAAACCGGCTATGTATAAAAACATTTCAACTGAACCTACATTTCGCATAACCATAAAAACGACAGTTGAAATTCCCCAAAATGTCAATTCCGCTTGTTTGTTTTCTATAAAAAATCGTTGGAATAATAATCCCAATCGATTGATATTAAGTGTTGTGTTCATATTTTTGTATTCAGTTTAAAATAGTTTTACAATTTTGTTTTTTTCAGTCAATATCGCGTTGAACAACAGTTCGATATCCAGTTTACTTTCCTCTCCGGTTTTATTTTCACTTACCTGATAAAGCCCGCGTAGAGTATCTTCGCTATATATCACGTTATCAGATTTTTCGTTGCGGTCTGCAATACGAAATAGCAGTTTCTTCGTGATATTTTCAATTGGTTGATTGAATACAATTTCATGCTTTTCCATTACTATTATACTATCAATCAGACTATCCAGATCATGAACCTGATGTGTTGAGATAATCAGACAACGGTTATCGTCGATGGTTGATGCTACAATGCTACGGAATTGCCCTTTCGACGGAATATCCAATCCGTTTGTAGGTTCGTCCATTAGTAACAATTTGGTATTGGTAGCCAATCCGAAAGCAACAAAAACTTTCTTTTTCTGACCGTTTGAAAGTTTGTTTAACATTGATTTTTTATTATCAATATCAAATTCTTTAAGGTATTCATTGAATTGTACAGTACTGAAATTTGGATAGAAAGGAGCATACACTTTTTCATAATTTTCGATGCTCAATGTCAGTTGTGGCAATTCTTCCGGTAGAAAGAATATCTCCTGAAGCATCTCAGGGTAACGTTTTACAGGATTGAAACCCAGAGTTTCAATTGAACCAACTTGTGGAAAGTCCAATCCGGAAATGAGTTTCAATAAAGTACTTTTACCTTCGCCGTTCTTTCCAAGCAAACCGTGAATACGTCCGGCTTCGAGTTTTATACTCAGATTGGAAAGCAATTCTGTTTTTTTTGTGTAACTGAAAGTTACGTTCTGAACATTTACCATTTTAATTTATAGTTTAGCGTTTTTCAATAATAAGTCTATCAACTTCATTATGTAATTAGTGTATTAGTGAAATAGTGCACCGCAAAAGTATAGCAATATTTTAATTCATGAATAATTCAAAGGTTAAAAAAACCTAATTGAATGAAAATAATTTCAAAACCCAGAATTTGTAGGGATGTATACATTTTTATAAAGGGAAGTGGAAGTTAAGAATTATTATTTCAATACTAAAAATGCTTACCTTTGCATGAATTATTCATAAGCTTACCATTCGAAAATAACATAAAATGCATACAACTTCCGAAAAACTCCAACAATTCCAACTTCTTCTCGAAATTATGTCCGAACTACGTGCCAAGTGCCCGTGGGATAAAGAACAAACTTTCGAAAGCATGCGAACACTCACAATAGAAGAAACTTACGAATTGGCCGATGCCATTATTCGTGACGATAAAAAAGAAATTCGTAAAGAATTGGGCGACATATTGTTGCACATCGTTTTTTATGCCGAAATGGGAAATGAAACGCAAGATTTCGATATTTACGATGTTTGTAAAGGTTTGTGCGAAAAACTGATTTACCGTCATCCGCATATTTTTGCTGACGTGGAAGCGAACAATAGCGAAACAGTAATGCAAAACTGGGAAACGTTGAAACTGAAAGAAAAAGGTGGAAATAAATCGGTTCTTTCCGGCGTGCCAAATTCATTGCCGGCACTGATAAAAGCACATCGCATTCAGGATAAAGCCCGCAGTGTGGGCTTCGATTGGGAACATCGCGAACAGGTTTGGGACAAAGTGCAGGAAGAAATAAATGAACTGAAAGTAGAAATTGGAGCGATGGACAAAGACAAAATGGAAGCTGAATTTGGTGACTTGCTTTTCAGTCTGATTAATGCTGCCCGACTCTACGATATTAATCCCGAAAATGCGCTGGAACGAACAAATCGTAAGTTTATCAACCGCTTTAATTACCTCGAATCCAAAACCATTACGCAAGGAATTGACCTGAAAGCCATGAGTTTGGCAGATATGGATGTGATTTGGGATGAGGCGAAGAAGAATGAAAGAACTCCTAACCCTTAAAAGGGTTTTGAAGATATGTTAGCTATTTAAAATTTATATTCTACTTAATTCTATTCTGTCTGATAATAATAAAAAAAACGATGC